>Ga0316601_100001522_pt1 | contig 11420 bp, 12 predicted proteins | sample OWC_soil_day5_no_FD_207663 | JGI IMG/M metagenome (GOLD analysis project Ga0316601, IMG submission 207663) | Wetland soil microbial communities from Old Woman Creek delta, Ohio, United States - OWC_soil_day5_noCT | ecosystem: Environmental > Terrestrial > Soil > Wetlands | place: USA: Ohio...
TCGAAGTTTGTACTTGCCACATCTCTCGTGTTGGCCACGACCGGTGCGCTTGCTGATGCAGCCGATCCGCACATCAACGACTGGTCGATTATCAATTCCACCGTCACCCGCGAGCAAGTCAAGCAGGAAATGCGTGAGGCGTATGCACGCGGTGATCGCGACTACGGTGAACGCGGCTATGTCGTCGCGGAGACCCCAGCGGCGTCGCGCAGCCGCGCCGAAGTGCTGGCCGAACTGCGCGAGGCACAGCAACTTGGCCTCGTCTCCGTCGGCGAGGGCAGTATGCCGGTCGCCACTGCCGAGCAGGAGCGCCTGATTGCAAAGGCGGGGCACGACGCCGCCGAGCAATTTGCAAAGTCGGGCGGAGACATCGAGGGATGATCGAGTGAGGCGCCCGATTCCACATCGGGCGCTTCGCTTGAACCCCGGGGCGATTGCCGAGAGCGCACGCGGACCACCCCCGCCGTGAGCCGCCTCAATTGCCGGCCCTATGGTCTGAGGATCCACCTGGCGATGGCGGCAACGACTTCTGCCTCAATGCCATTGAACCCGTGGTAGGCCATCGCCTGACACGGCTTGCCTTCATCCCTGCCGCCGCTGAACGCCACAAACTCAGTGCGTGGCGCCCTGATCTTCTCCGCAGTGCGCCTTGCCTCTCGAAAGTAGGTTTCCCTGCACCCGTCTCTCTCGTGGTGCACCATGAGCACGGGCACCTCGAATCGGTCGATCGGCAGGTCGATAACGTCCGCCATCGTCGAAGTTAGAACAACGCCGTCAGTGGCCTTGCCCAGCTGCAGCCCCACCGCTGCAGCGGACAGAGTTCCACGGCTTGTTCCGACGAGCCACACCGGGACACTGAAGCGCTTGCGCAATGCATCGACGACCATCCGCGTGTCGTCAGCGTGCTCTTTCGACTTGCGGAACCTGTCGTCGAGGTAGTTCGGGGCCGGCCGGTCCGACGGCGCCCCGAAAGTGGCCACGATGAATCCCTGCTTGAGGAACTCTGCACGTGAGCGAAGCAGGAAATTAGCTCGATAGCTGACGACGTCGTTGCTCGCAAACAAGACACCGCCATCGCCTCCCGCAAAGAGCACCACCGCGGCCTTCGGCTGATCCGGAACTTCGACAAGTACCGGTTGCGTCACTCCGGCGCGAGCCTGCAGTTCCCAGGTCTCGGCAGCGAGCACCGCCGCGGCGTGGCAGGACGCAATGGCGAAGCCAATCCAGGAAATCCGCCTTCTCATAGGACACGGGGCATCCAGGAACTCCTTCGGCGGATCTCAGTACAGGCCGGGCACGAATCGGCGAGTGCGCTTTCGGTAGTCGCGATAGCCTGCGTGGCGCTCGATCATGCCGCGCTCCTCGACGTTGGCCTTGATCACCAGTACAACGACAAGCACTGCGAGTACCAGCCACGATTCCACGTCGCCTGCCAGGCGCGCAGCAGCGAGTCCGACAAGCAGCAGCGCGCTGTACATCGGATGGCGGATCCAGCGATAGGGGCCGTGCTGGACCAGTTCGCCACCGGAACGCGGCACCGGCCGGATGTTGAAGTTGCCGGGCCGGTTGGCCGAAAGCGCCCAGAGCCCCAACGCGATGCCTGCCACCGCAAGAGCAACTGCGTCGAAGGTCAGCCGGCCGGCGGTCAGGCCCGCGACACCCTTGACGGCGAGCCACGCCAGCAAGGCGACCTGCAATGCCACGAGCAGGCTGCCAAGCCGGGCATCGGAACGCGTGACGCGGGACATCGCTGGCGGCGCTCAGCCCCGTCGCGCCACGAGACCGATCAATGCGGACCGGCCGCAGTGTCCGCTGCCTTCCGCGACATCCGCCTCGTATTCGCGCAGGTCAAGAATGTCCATTCCAGCGAAGGCGTCGCGCAGCAGCCCGGGCGTGTACAGATGGGACACGAACGGTGGCCCGCCCGTGCCATAGTCAAGTTGCTTCGGCGTGTAGCCCTGCAGCACCAGCACGCCACCAGGCTTCAGGCTCGCCACGATCTGCGCGAACAGGCGCGCGCGCTGTTCCGGGCTGGCGAACTGGATGAAGATGGCGGCCACCCCGTCAAAGTGCGACTGAGGCCACGGATAGCTGTCGCAGTCGGCGACGCTGAACTTCACTTGAGCACCGTGCAGGGCCGCGAGCCGGCGCGCCTTGGCTACCCCGACTTCCGCGATGTCGAAAGCCTCGACCTCAAAGCCCTGCCGTGCCAGCCACACGCTGTTGCGCCCCTCGCCGTCAGCCACGCACAGGAGGCGACCTCGTGCCGGCAGGCTGGAAGCGTGCTCCTGGAGCCAACGATTGGGTTCGACCCCGAAGAGAAACTCCTCGCCGTCGAAGCGACGATTCCAGGTCGCAGCCGCGTCGCCAAAACCACTTGAAGATTCCTGACTCATCAACTCAAGTCTACGCATCAGGCGCGCACCAGACCTCTTCCCCTGGCAGATGCGAACGCGAACTTGCATTCTGGACACCGCGCCCCGCGTCCAAGCAGGTCCGCGGCCTCCTCAGTTGCTGACCACCTAGCGGGTTTCATCCTCCACCAGTGCCTGGCCGTTGAGCACCCTCGCGATGAACGACCGGCCGACGCCCGGCTTCAGGTAGTGCCGGTAGGCCTGCGCTCCGAAGCGGACGGGATCGATCAGGTACACGGTGAGGTCGATCTGGACATCGGAGTCGAACCCGTCGCCCGGAATCTGCTTCAGCACTCGCTGGCGATGGATCTCCGGCATCGTCGCGTACATCGTGACGTAAGCGATGTATTCCTGGGCCACTGTGCTGAGCCGAACCTGCCTGATATTGGTCGCGACGATGCGGTGCGCCACTTCATGCGCGACCAGCCCCATGTGGACCGGCCGGTCGATGGTCACGTCATGCGTCAGCCGCCGCTGCTGGCAGCGAGCGAAGGTAAGCACATAGATACGACTCCTGGCGCTGACATAACAGCCGACTGATGGAGTGGCGGCGACGCTATCCGGCATGACGTCGACGAACGAGATCTCGATGAGAATCCCGGCGTCCAGTCCGCTGGCTGCCAGGAACTCAGCGGCGGCGGCGGCCCCACCGCACCCAGTCTCGAAGTCGCTGGCGTCGGCGGCTTCGATGACGACGTTGCCCTGCGGGCAGCGCGCCGGCGCCGGCGTAGCAGCCAGGACACTGCTGCAGAGCACCGCAGACAGCGCAAGGCCAGCCCAGATTTGCAGGTCACCGGCGCGTTGGATCGAAGTGAGCAAGGTGATCGTTGTCTGAACCTGAATTTCCAGACAACGACCATCATGACGGAGACGGCGGCTTCAGATCGGCGTCGGCGCTCCAGCGGCTCAGGCCGCCCGAACTTGCGGCATCACCGCAGACGGCGCGGGCTCAGCTTGCAGCCTCTTTCGATGCAGATGAGGCACGAGGTAGCCGACGCAGGCGCCTATGACCGCCGCAGTGGCGACCAGACGCAACTCCTCTTCGAACCACCCCGAGCCAAAGGTCGTGACCTGCGCCAGCAGTTGCACGACGATCCACTGGAACGTGGCGAAGCACGCCGCCAGCCCGAGTGATTCGTAGATGCGCAGCCGCCCGCGTACAAGTTCCGGATGCATCGCCCAGTTGTCCGCCGCGAAGGCGATCGCAATCGTGTTCAACGCCGTCATCAGCAACCAAGGCCAGCGCTCGAGCGTCTTGATGACCGCCTTGTCGAATCGGCCGGGCTCGGAGAGCGCCACCAGCAGGTTGCCGGCGTCCTCGAACAGATACCGGAACAGCAGCGAGATCATGAACGCCGCCCCAGCCGCCATCACGCCGGACAGCAGGTACGCAGCGTAGGGTCGGTGCCCGACACGCGTGACGTCCGCAAACGCCCAGACAGACTTCGGATACAGCGCCGCCACAATCGCCACGGTATAAATGATCGGCACCATGACCAGCACGCGCAGGTTGGGCGCGAGCGGGGTCGGATCGAAGAACCGGCGTGTGATCAGCGCCGCCAGCACCATCGCCAGGAAGATCAGTCCGGCGACGAGCGCCACTTCGTTCAGGCTCAGGCTGCCACGGGCATCCGGCAAGCCGCTGAATCCGAGCTTTGCGAGCGCCGTGTTGCGCTGGGAAAGATTCCACTCGCGGTCAAGTACGCCGCTGCTGACGAAATCGAAGACGGCCTCGTACAGCTGGTCCACGTCCTTCCGGACCTTGCGCTGCAGCGCCTTCGCCGAGCGCGCGTCCGCCGGCGACTCGATTTCGCGCAGCGAGGCGTCGTCCAGCATCGGTCCCAGTGACTCGAGGCGCGCGCGGATATCGTCGAACTGCGCCTGCCGCTGCGACACATAGCGCGAGTAGCCGCGCGCTTTGGTCCAGTCCTGCACCAGAGTCCACAGCACCGCCGCGCGTGTCCACCGATGCCTTACCGTGGCGGGACCGTCTTCCAGCCAGGCGGGGTCCACACCAAGGTCGGTAAGGTGCGGTTCGATTCTCGCGAGCATTTCCGCGGACGGCCGGAAGTCCGCGTTCTGCAGTTGACCGCTCAGCAGGCGAGCCTCGAATGGGATGTTGCCCACCCGCTGGAACCACTTCTTCACCGCTTCGTCGATCCGCGTCAGGAACGGGAAGCTCGGGAGCATCGCCGTCAGCAGCAGCGCAGCCACCAGGGGTCCGGGCATGCGATCCGCATTTTTCACTGTGCCGGGCACCTGCAGGAAATCCCACAGCATCTGGAGGTCGACATCGCGCAACGCGCCGCCGAGCACGAGAAACAGCGCGAGCATCGATGCGATGTAGCCGAGGCGGGCGACCCAGTAGCGGGTGAAGGTCGTCGTGGCCCGGTTGGACTGCGGACTGTCAAAGCGGTCGCGCGCGTAGAGCACGACGACCAGTGCGCCAAACGCCCATTGCAGCAGGACTCCGTGATACCCCGTCGGCAATGGCTCAACCATGCGTGCCCCCGCGATAGTCAGCTTCGATGGGGCAGAAACTACCGCCGGCGCGGCCAACGACGCTACGGCAAATTCACGTCGCCCGCGCATTTGCGGTACCGATCAGGGAAGCCCAACGGTGGCCCTGACGTTCGCAAGACGCGCCCCTTACCCAGGGGAATTCGCCTTGTCGGCGAAACTTACACCTTCCTGATCGACGACAGTCTGAGCCCTTTGACCATTCACGCGCGCCGGCAGGAAATCGCCTCTCAAAACAACGAAGTTGGGACGTTTCCGGCGAAGTTGGCACGCTCATTGCGTACAGCCCCCGGAACATCAACAGCTCAGTTGTCAATGGGGGGGAACCCACGATGAAGCTCAAACCACTCTTCGCAGTTTTTGCGCTCGTGGCCTGCCTGCCTGCCCAGGCAGCACTTGTTACCAACCCCGATGATCCGCGCGTCTGGCAGGGCGCGAGCGTGGGTACCTTTGCGCAGCTCTACTACGGAAGCAACACACTGGCGAATCGCCAGTTGGTAGTTGACAACAAGTTGCTCGACGACAGCTTCTTCAGTGCGACCGGTTTCTCTGCGGCCACATTGATAAAGGCCGTTGGAGTAGCGAATCCTGGAATCTCACTGGATCAGCCCGGCTCGAGTAGCGCCAACGACGGAACGTACAACTACACGTTGGGCGGCACGGTAGCCACTGCCGCGAACAGCATCGACAACCTTTGGATCCAGACGCTGAGTACGACGGTCGGCGACGCCGTCTGGGACCTCGGCTTCCTGGCCACCAAAGCCGCTATCTTCAACACGATAGATCACGGGCCCCTGCCTCAGGAAGCCATTGAGTCCACGGTCTACCTCTCGAACGACATGATCAACTGGACGCTCGCAGTGACCGAGCGTGTGTGGATGGAAGGCATCTACAGTGATACCTCAGTGCTGTGGGATGGCTTCGTCTATGCGGTCGGTACCGGCACGACGGACACGTTTCGGTACGCGTCGATCATCTGGGGCGGTCCCGGCGCACTGATCGCCGATGGCGACAACGAAATCAATGGCGTGATGGGGCTGCGCGGAGACTTCACACCGCCTCCGGGTACCGTACCCGAGCCGGGCACGCTGGCCCTGCTGGGTCTGGGACTCGTTCTTGTTGCGGCGCGTCGGCGCAAGTTCTGACACTTTCCGCTCACCTGACAAAAGAAAACAGCGGCCTCTGGCCGCTGTTTCTTCTTGCGCGACTTCTCTGCATCCCCCGTGTGGCCGCGAACGGGCCGCACGGACGGATCAGTCAAGCGCGTCGTCTACGTTTCTGGCCGAAGGTGCTCAGGTGCCAGGCACCGCAGCCTCGAGCTTCATCTGCAGGCCGTTCAGTTTGGTTTCGACCTGCTTCTGCCGCGCCCGGTACTGCTGGACCGTTTCGCGCTCGGGCTTGCGTATGCCCTTCAGGGCGGCGTCCCACGCGACCATGTATTCGCTGAAGGCGGACTTCGCTTTCGGGGTGGTCGCGCCCTGCAGGGCGTCCTTGTAGAGCGCGCTGCCGCGCAAGGCGGTCTGGTGCACGCAATCAGCCACCTCGCTGTCCGCAGGCGGCGTTCCCTGCGGCTCACGTTGCCCTTCGGTGACCAGTGCGTACAGCTCCCACTTTTCGAGGTAGGCCTTGTACTTGTCGCTGCACGTGATGTAACCGAGCCGCGTGCCCATGACGAACTTCGACACGGCCGGTGAGGTGCTCGACTCCTTCACCGTCACCTGAGCCATGGCCCAGGTCGGCAGGCAGAGCAGTCCGAGGGCCAGCACAATGCACGGACTTCGCATAGTCGATCTCCTTGCGTGTGCCGATACGGTAACGCAGGAAAGGTCCCGTGGACCTGCCGTTCGGCACCGGGCCGCGTACCGGCCGACGATCAGCGGCCGGCTTTTACGCCGAGCGCGCCTGAGATCAGCCGGTCGAGGTAAGCCTCGTAGAACCCGGAGCGATCGAGCCCGACGAGCGGTTCGCCGATTGGGCGCCATTGCGCGTCGAACGCGATCAGGACGGGTACCAGTCCCACCCGATAACGGTCCGCGAACTGCGCCTCGGTCAGCGGGCGGCCGTCGATCGCGCCGATCGGCCGGCGGCTGGTGATGTCGACTTCGCGCAGAAGGTACTCGGGCCTGGAGCGCTGCTGCTGTTCTGCGAGTCGCGGCGCAAGGTAGTTCTGTCGCACTTCCCGGCAAAAGGGACAGCCCGGCGTGCTGAACAGCACGATGACCGGGACGCGGGTTCGTGCGACTTCCGCGGCGAGCGAGCGCAGGTCGTCGATCGGCGGGAGCACGGCCTCGCCGGCCGCGCGCGCCACCGGAACGAAGGCCAGGGCAGCGAGCGCCTGCAGCGCGAGGCGGCGGCGCACTTGATTCCCGTCAGGCGATGCCGGGGTTGCCCGCCACGCCCTTGATGGCCGGCGTATTCAGCTTGACCGGCTTGACGACCTTCTGGGCGCGCAGGTAGGTGGCGACCACGTCCCAGATCGGCTCGCCCTTCGCACCTTCCGCGACTGGTGCCCACCCGGCGACCTTGTAGGTCTTGCCGGGTTCGATCGGTTTGCCGTTCAACAGCATGTCGCTGATGCGGCCGCCCATCGCACCGGCCGGATCGATCGCGTACTGCAGCCCGCCAACGCGCACCATGTCGCCACCCTGCTGCAGGTACGGATCCGGGTTGAAAAGATTGTCTGCCACGTCTTCCAGGACGGTCTTGATCATTTCACCGGTCATGTCGCTCACCGTCGAGTACGGATACGTAACAGCCGTCTGGTCCATCAGGTGTTCCATCGTGATGGCCTGTCCCGGCAGCAGGCTCGTGCCCCAGCGGAAGCCGGGCGAGAACCCGATCTCGGCCCCCTTCACTGCCAGCATCGCGTCGAGGATCAGCTGGTCGAAGGTGCCATTGAAATTGCCGCGCCGGTACAGCAGGCCCTCGGTCGTGGCGAGCTTCTCGGTGAGCTTGCCCTCGTACGGAGCGCGCACCTTCCTGATGAAGGCGTCCATCTCCGGGTCGGCCGGCAGAACGTTGGAGAACACCGGTAGCAGCTTGTAGCGGAAGTCGACCGGCTTGCCGCCCTTCACGTCGAAGTCCAGCACGGCGAGGAACTTGCCGTTGCTGCCGGCATTGGTCACCAGCGTCGTGCCGCCGGCGTTCTTCACCAGCGAGGGCTGCGGCACGCCATCGTGCGTATGGCCGCCGAGGATGGCATCGATGCCGCGCACGCGCGACGCCATCTTCAGGTCCACGTCCATGCCATTGTGCGAGAGCACGACGACGACCTGCGCGCCCTTGCCGCGCACCTCGTCGACCATCTTCTGCATGTTCTCGTCCTGGATGCCGAAGCTCCATTCCGGAACGAGGTAGCGCGGGTTGGCGATCGGCGTGTACGGAAAGGCCTGGCCGATGACCGCCACCTTGACGCCGTTCATTTCCTTCAGCGTGTAGGGCGAAAACACCTGGTCACCGAAGTCGGTGGTCTTGATGTTCTGCGCGACGAAGTCGATCCTGCCCTTGAAGTCCTTGTCGACGATCTCCTGCACGCGCTTCTGGCCGTAGGTCATCTCCCAGTGCGCGGTCATCACGTCGACGCCAAGCAGCTTGCACGCATCGACCATGTCCTGCGCGTTGGTCCAGAGCGACGTCGCCGAACCCTGCCAGGTGTCGCCCCCGTCGAGCAGCAGCGCGCCAGGTCGGCCCGCCTTCAGCCGTTTGACCAGTGTCGACAGATGCGCAAAACCGCCGACTTTGCCGTAGGTCTTCGCCGCCTCTACAAAATCGAGGAAGGTGAAGGCGTGGGCCTCCGGGGTGTTGCGTGCAATGCTGAAGTGCTTCAGCAGATGCTCGCCGACCAGATGCGGCGGCTGTCCACGCGAAGGACCGATGCCCAAGTTTACGCTCGGCTCGCGAAAGTAGATCGGCATCAACTGCGCGTGGCAGTCGGTGAAATGCAGCAGATGCACGTTGCCGAAGCGCGGAAGTTCGTACATCTTGGCACTTGCGGGTGTCGCTGCCAGCGCATCTCGTGACGACAGCGGCATGCCGGCGGCAGCCGCTATCGCCAGCACTTGCAGGAACTCACGACGGTCCATCGACATCTGTTTCTCCCTCAAGCGTTCTTGTCTTGTCTATTTCCCGGCGAAGCGGGCCAGCGCAGCGATGTCCTCCGGGAACATCTCGCCCTGGTGGGTGAACACCACTTCGCCATCGCGATTCACGACATAGGTTTCGGGCAGCGTACGCCGCTTGCCGAACCATGCCTCGACCTGCGGCGTCGCCATCGCCACCGGAAAGGTGTAGCCGCGCTTTTCCACGTACTCGCGCGCCGCGGTCACAGTCTTGTCGATCGAAAACGCGATGATGCGCAGGCCGCGCGAGCCGTATTCGTTATAGAGCTTCTGCACGTGCGGATTCTGCGCGCCGCAAAACGGGCACCACGAGGCCCAGATCTGGGCCACGACCGCATTGGCGCGCAGCTCGGCGGCCGAAAGACGCGTGCCGTTGATCAGTTCGATATCAGTCCACCGCACGCGCGCGGCAGCGGCCCACGCGCCCAACGGCACCGCCAGTGCACCGATGAGCAGACTACGGCGAAGCGGATCAGGCCGAACGGTCTTTGAGGGTGCGACTGGCGCGGACGCGTGCATGCGGGCAAAAAAAGGGCGGCCGCCACGCGGCCGCCCGGACACATCGAGTTACTTGTTGACCGGCGAGTTCGGGTCCAGCAACAGCGCCATCACATCCTTGATCTGAGCTTCCGACAGGATGCCGGCGTCACCGTAACGCGGCATCTGCGAGCACAGGTTGTACGCGTGGGTGTTCCAGATCTTGCCCCACGTGTACTTGACGACCGCCTCGCTGTTGCCCCGCAGCTTGCCGTAGCCCTTGAGCGACGGGCCGATGTTCCCGAACGAGACCTCGGCCGCACTGATCTGATGGCAGGCGTAGCAGTTGCCGCCGTTGACCGTCTTGTCGCTGTCACTCCACTGCATGCCGACGCCGGACTGCGCGATGCGCTCACCCTGTTTGAAGTCGCCCAGGTACTTGCCGTCGGCCGGGTACTTGATCGTGGCCAGCGTCTTTTTCTCGAGGGCTTCACGCTCGGCCTTCGGCACTTCCTTGCCCATCATCTGGGCCTCGGAGCAGACAGCCTGGATCTCGGTCTGGTTCAAGCGGTCCAACTTGGCCGGTCCGCGCTCCTTGAATGAACTCTTTACCGCCTGCGTCGACTCTTCCTTGGTCGGCGCGACGAAAGTGGCGCAGCCTGCGAGCACCGCGACGCCGGCGAATCCGAGTATCGCTTTGTTCTTCATCGTCATCTCCTCAGCGCTTGATAGCCGGCGCGTCCATCTTCGCGCCGTTGGCGTTGACGCCAAGGAAGGTAATCAGGTCGATCGAGGTTGGCGACAGGAAAACCAACTCCGGGAAGCGCTGCTGCCGGAAGCAGTCGTAGAGGCGCCACTGCATCGTCCGCAGCGCCCCTTGGGACACGCGATAGGCAGGCCAGGTCGTGAACGCGCGGTCGGCGTCCTGCTTGTTACCCGAGATATTGGGCAGGTCCTGCAGGCGGATGCGCTGGTTGTTCACGCCGTGGCAGGTGGCGCACGAAAAATCGTACGGCCCACCGCGCATGTAGAAGGCGTAGCGGCCACGTTCGAAGGACGCTTTCTCCTTCGGATGGCTTTGCGGGATGCTGACCGGCATGCCGCGCGACATCTCGACCGCAAATGCAGCCAGCGCCTCGATATCCGTCTGCCGCTGACCGGCACCGGAATAGGGGCTCTTCGTGATTGCCGCCCGGTCCATGCCCTGCAGGTTGACCATGCACCAGACGGCCCGCGCTTCAAAGTCCATCACCTGGTCGGCGTCCGCGAAGTAACGCGGCATCTGCGCGTACGCGCCCTTGACGACACCGGCGCCAAGTCCGAGGTCGCACTGCTCGAGCGTCACGTTCTTCGGCCCGCGCTTGGTCTTCCACAACTCCTCACCCCGCGCGACCGTGAGCTCCGCAGGGTTGCCATCCTGCAGCATCTCGCGATAGCGCGCGATGCCTTCCGCGGCGCTCCCCTGGGCATGCGCGCTGACGGTCGCGACGCTCAGGATCATTCCGGCCACGGTTGTGGCCCATGTCTGCCTACTCATGAGTTTCTGCCTCCTGGCTGTAGTTGCTGCCCAATTGCTCCTCTGCGGAAGCTCTTGATCACGCAAACCCTGGTTCCGGCTCAGGGCTTGAGATATGAATAGCCTTCACGAAACTGCAATCTGGACACTTCGGCCACGCCCGAAGGCACGATCGTCGCCTCGGGTATCACCTTGGCAGGGTCGATCTTGTTGCGCTCCAGCGTGAAGCGGCAGACGCGGAAATCAACCCCCTTGGCCTTCAGTTCCTGAACAGTCGCGTCGAACGGAGCGCCATTGCTGTCCTTTGCGCCGTCGAGCAGGAAGTTGATGCCGCCCGAATGGGTCACGACGACGATCTTCGCTGTCGGGTCCGCT
>Ga0316601_100001524_pt1 | contig 11416 bp, 8 predicted proteins | sample OWC_soil_day5_no_FD_207663 | JGI IMG/M metagenome (GOLD analysis project Ga0316601, IMG submission 207663) | Wetland soil microbial communities from Old Woman Creek delta, Ohio, United States - OWC_soil_day5_noCT | ecosystem: Environmental > Terrestrial > Soil > Wetlands | place: USA: Ohio...
TCGCGAAGCCCTTCGTCGACTGGACCTTCGTGATCGCAGCGGTGAGCGTGGTCTTGCCGTGGTCGACGTGACCGATCGTTCCGATGTTCACGTGCGGCTTGTTGCGGACGAATTTCTCTTTAGACATGGCTTCCTCTTCAAATCAGGCGCGAGGGCGTTGAGTCTCGCGAGACATCACTAGGTCTCGGACTTGACTCGGTACTTCTGCGTAGTGGTCGAATTCCATTGCGTAGGTGGCACGGCCGCGGGTGACAGACCGGAGGTCGGTCAAGTAACCGAACATCGTGGCCATGGGGACAAAACAGGCGAGGGTCTGTACACCAGGACGGGCGGTAATTCCAGCGACTTTTCCCCTTCTGGCATGCAAATCGCCGAGGACTTCGCCGACGTGCTCGTCGGGGGTCGTGACCTCGAGGGACATCACCGGCTCGAGCATGGTCGGGCCCGCATGATTTGCAGCCGCGACGAGGGCTTTGCCGCCGGCGACCTTGAAGGCGTAGTTGTTGGAATCCACGGGGTGATAGCTGCCACCGAGGACCTGGACCCGGAGGTCGGTCATCGGGTGCCCCGCGAGGACGCCGCGCTCGACCGCCTCGGTGACCCCGGCTTCGACCGCGGGAGCGTGCTCGCCCGGGATTTCGCTCTGGGGCGCGCGATTCTCGTAGACATAGCCACCGCCGCGGTCGGTCGGCTCGACGACCAGGCGGACGTGGCCGTACTCGCCCCGGGGACCGAGCTGCCGGACGAACTTGTTCTCGCCCTCGGCCCGCTTGGTGATCGTCTCGCGGTACGCGACCTGCGGCGCACCGACCCGCGCCCGCACGCCGAACTCGCGGAGCACGCGGTCGACGACGATCTCGAGGTGCAGCTCGCCCATGCCCGTGATCACGATCTGGCCGGTCTCGGCATCCGTGCGGACGCGGAACGACGGGTCCTCGATCGCGAGGCGCTCGAGCGCGTGCGCGAGCTTCGCGTGATCTTCCTCGGTCTCGGGCTCGATGGCGATGCCCATCACCGGGCTCGGCACGATGATCGGATCGAGCAGGATCGGGTGGCGTGGATCGCAGAGCGTGTCGCCGGTCGCGACCGGCACGCGCAGCGAGCCGCCCGGTTGGACGAGCGCGCCGATCATCCCGGCTTCGATCTGTTTGATGTCCTCGCGGTGGTTCGCGAACATCCGGACCAAGCGGTTGATCTGCTCCAGGTTGCCCTTGGTCGCGTCGAGGACGGTATCGCCGACCTTGAGCACGCCGGCGTAGACGCGCACGAACGTGAGCAGCCCACCGTGGCCGTCGTGCTGCACCTTGAACGCGAGCGCGGCGAGCGGCTCGTCGTCGGCGCCGAGACCGATCGTCCGGCTCATCGTCGGTGCGCCCGTCGGATCGGCGACGTCACGGCCGCGGACCTGCGCGACGTCCGCCGGCGACGGCAGGTAGTCGATCACCGCGTCGAGGAGGTTGTGAATGCCTTGGTTGCGGAACGCCGCGCCGACGAGCGTCGGCACGCCGCGGCCGGCGAGCGTGATGCGGCGGAGCGCCGCGCGGATCGCCTCGGGTGCCAGCTCGCGGCCGCTGACCCACGAGGACATCAGCTCGTCGTCGAGCTCCGCGATCGTCTCGATCATCGTCTCGCGGGCGCGGCTCGCGGTGCCGACGTGCGAGTGCGGGATCGGTCCGTCGGTGAACGTCGCGCCGAACGTGGCCGGATCCCACGTGCGCGCGCGCATCGTGATGAGGTCGATGACGCCTTCGAACACGGCGCCGCTCGCGCGCGATGCGTCGAGCATCGGGCCGGCCGCCGACGTGCGCGGCGTGAACAGCGGCGCCTGGATCGCGATCGGCGCTGCACCGAGCCGCGACTTCATTTCGGCGATCACGCGCTCCGGTTCGGCGGCTTCGCGATCGCACTTGTTGATGAACGCGAGGCGCGGAATGTCGTAGCGATCCGCTTGCCGCCACACCGTCTCGCTCTGCGGCTCGACGCCTTCGACGGCGGAGAACACGCAGATCGCACCGTCGAGCACGCGCAGCGAACGCTCGACCTCCATCGTGAAGTCGATGTGGCCGGGCGTATCGATCAGGTTGACGACGTGGCCCTTCCAGCCAAACGTCGTCGCGGCCGCGGTGATCGAGATCGACCGCTCCTGCTCCTGCACCATCCAGTCGGTGACGGTCGAGCCGTCGTCGACCTCGCCGATTCGCGTCGTCGCACCGCTGTAGAACAGGATGCGCTCGGTCGTCGTCGTCTTGCCGGCGTCGACGTGCGCCATGATCCCGATGTTTCGGGTCTTGGCGATCGAGACGCTTCGGGTCTTCGGAGAGGAGGTCACGGCGGTGTTCGAGAAAGAGTCGAACGCCGCGGGGCGAGAAGGTTGGAGAGAGGTCTAGTCGCCTGCGCGGCTAGCGGTATCTCCGACGAGCTCGACGGTTCAGCATTGCTGCCTTCCGAGCCCCGCGTGGGTCGCGTTTGATTCCTTCTGCGCCTCCTCTAGATCGATGTGGAGAGTCGGTTACCAGCGGTAGTGCGCGAACGCCTTGTTCGCGTCTGCCATCTTGTGGACGTCTTCGCGCTTCTTCACCGCGTTGCCACGGTTCTGGGCGGCGTCGACGATCTCGTTCGCCAGACGATCCATCATCGTCTTCTCGTTCCGCTCGCGCGCGTACTCGACGAGCCAGCGCATGCCCAGCGCCAGCGAGCGATCGGGACGGACGTCGACGGGAACCTGATACGTCGAGCCACCGACGCGGCGGCTCTTCACTTCGACGCGGGGACGCACGTTCGAGAGCGCGCGGTCCCACACCTTCAACGGATCATCCTTCGCGCGCTCCGCCACCATGTCGAAGGCCTTGTAGACGATGCCCTCGGCAACCGCCTTCTTGCCGTCGCGCATGACGACGTTGACGAACTTGGTCAGACGGCGCCGAACGTCCGGCGGGGCGTCGGTGTACTTGGGATCCGGGAGGACCTTGCGCTTGGGTACTTCACCTTTACGTGGCATTTGCGTGTCCTCTTACTTCGGGCGCTTCGCGCCGTACTTGCTGCGCGACTGCTTGCGGTTCTGGACGCCCGTCGTATCGAGCGTGCCGCGGATGATGTGATAGCGAACGCCCGGGAGATCCTTCACGCGACCACCGCGAATGAGGACGACCGAGTGCTCCTGCAGGTTGTGCCCCTCGCCCGGGATGTACGACGTCACTTCCATCTGGTTCGTCAGACGAACGCGCGCGACCTTGCGGAGCGCAGAGTTCGGCTTCTTCGGCGTGGTGGTGTAAACGCGAGTGCAGACGCCGCGCTTCTGCGGGCACTGCTTGAGGGCCGGAGAAGCGCTCTTTTGGCGAATCTTCTCGCGTCCCTTACGGACGAGCTGATTGATAGTGGGCATCTAAAACCTTCTACAGGGGGCGGCGAAAGCGAGCGCGAAATCTTATGGATCGGCGCCCTGTTGTCAAGCGTCGACGGACTCTGCCCTACAACCGTCGCGAGCGATAGCCCGCGGCGAGCTAAGTCACCGAATCACTTTGGTCATGTACGCCGCCCACTTCTTGATGTGGGGGTTTTTCTCGTGCGCGGCCGCGTATTTGAGGTGAGGAAGCGCCGGCCGGCCGATCGTCGACTTGAGGAACGCCTGGGCGCGCTTGTTCGTCTTCGCGCTGCCGAGCGTCTTGATGATGTTGCGGATCAGGGTCGGGTTCTTCTTGTAGCCGGCGTTCTTCGCGATCGCGATCTTGTAGTGGTCCATCGCGACGGACCACCACCGCTTGTCGAAGTAGAGGTTGCCGAGGAGGAACGGCACGTACGCGCTGTTCGGCGTCTTCTTCCAGATCTTGCGCAAGCTCGCGAGCGCGAGGTCGTCTTGGTTGCTCTGGATCAGCTTGACCGCGTCGTGGATCGTCGTCGCGAGCTGCGGCGCCGCGGCGACCTTGTCGACGTGAACCTCGACTTCTTGCTCCGACTTCGGCGCATCCTCCGCTTCGTCCTCGACCTCGGGCTTGTTGGGATCGACGGGCGCGGGGTTCGCCGCTTCTTCGGCGACGGGCTCGGCCTCGTTGAGATCGACGGGATTCGTCACGACGAGGTCGGCCGCATCGGGCTCGGGATCGAGCACGGTGATCGTCGACGCGTCGATCGCGGCGACGGCCTGCGCGGCGTCGGGCGTCGCGATCGCGACCTCGGGTGCATCGGGCACCGTGCCCGTCGCGAGCGTGTCGCTGCCCTTGCCGCCGCTGCCGTTCATGTCGCTGCCGGCGGGCACGTCCACGCGCGTATGCGGTGTGGGCGCCTTGCGGTTCTTGAGGTAGTAGGCCGCGTACGCGCCACCGCCGAGCACGATCAGCACGAGGATGATCGGGATGCGACTGCTCGTGCGCTTCACCGTCGTCTCGATGCGGTCGCTCTTCAGATCGACCATCGTCGGCGCGGTGGCGACTTCGGACTTTCTCGACGAGGGCGACACGACGATGCCGCCCGGCGGTGGCGTGCGCTGCGGGCTCGTCATCTCTTCGATCGCGGCGGCGAGCTCGACGGCGGATTGGAAGCGATCCTCGGGCGCCTTCGCCATCGCCGTGTCGATCAGGTCCTGCAGGCCCGGCGGCAGCGTGACGGTGCGATCGACGCGATCGGCGATCTTGGGAATCGGCGCCGCGCGGTGCATGCCGAGGAGCGCGAGCGTGTCCTCGGCCTGGAACGGACGCGTCCCGCAGATCATCTCGAACAGCACGACGCCGACGGCGTAGACGTCGGTGCGCGCGTCGATCGTGCTGCCGCCGACCGTCTGCTCCGGAGCCATGTAGTTCGGCGTGCCGACGACGACGTTCGTCTGCGTCGCGTCCCGGCCGACGGCGCCGCGCAGGCGCGCGAGGCCGAAGTCGAGGATCCGGACGTGCTCGCCCGCTCCGATCTCCTCGGTGATCATGATGTTGGCGGGCTTGACGTCGCGGTGCACGACGCCTTGTGCGTGCGCGTGTGCGAGCCCCGCCGCGATCTGCTTCGCGATCCCGAGCGCGCGCATCGGCTGCATCGGGCCGTCCTGATCGATGACCGCGCGCAGGGTCTTTCCCGCCACGTACTCCATCACGAGGTACGGCGCGCCTTCCCAGACGCCGAAGTCGACGACCGAAACGCAGTTGGGATGCGCGAGCTTGCTCATCACGCGCGTCTCGCGCTCGAACCGCGATAGGAACTCGGAATCGTTCGCGAACCCGCTGTGGAGGAACTTGATCGCGACGAGCTTGCCGACCGGCACGCGCTCGGCCTTGAAGACCGCGCCCATCGAACCGGAGGCCATCGCTTCGAGGACCTTGTAACGGTTGTCGACGAGACGCCCGAGCATGTCCTCGGTGGAGTCTCTGGCGCCGTCGGCGAACATGACCGCTGTCGAGCGTAGCACGCGATCGGCGCCACTTACGGGCGCGTCAGATCCACTTGCGGCCTCCGCGCGTTCTCGGCCGGACGGCCTCGAACGCCTCCGGCCAAGTCAGTGCGTCCACTTCTCTTCGCGACGGTGCTCGCTGTCCTCATATTCGTGTGCCATGACGAAGTGGTAAGCCACCTCGCGCGCTTTCTCCGTCTCGACGATGCACTCGAACAGCCACTCGCCGTCGGCCTCGGTCGGCTCGACCTGGACGTAGGCGATCTCGGCCGGGAACACGAGGAGCTCGCCGACGAGATCCTTCGCGCGCGCGAGCTGCACGACGAGCGTGTGCTCGTCTTCGGTGATCAGCGTCCAGTGAAAGTCGTCGTGATCGAGGAGGACGACTTCCGGCGTACCCGCACGCAGGATGCAGTTCGCGTGACCCGCGAGCCATGCCCAGAACTTGTCGAAGCTGAGCGTCGTCGCGACTGCTGCCAATCTCTTACCCGTCGAACCCATACCGGCCGACTTATAGCCGCAGGTCGTGCCGCCGCCAACCACGAACGAGGCTTTGCTAGAAGCGGCCAGAAGCCGTGACACCCGCGGTGTTGCCCGTCGCGACCGGTGCGAGGCGGAGCCGCTCGGCCGACGGCGAATCCGTCACATATAAGAGGATGCCGACGGTGCCCGCGATGGCCGCCGCACCACCGAGCACCCACGCCCCCGTGCGGTAGTCATCGCGGTCGCGGATCTCCCGCTCGAACGCGTCGGCCTTCGACGGGTCGGCGTCGCCGCGCCGGATCTCGTCGTCGAGATCGCTCGCGCGCCCGTCGTGCACGACCGCGAGCGCGACCGACGTCAGCGAGAGCGCCGCGAGCGCGCCGGCACCGCCGAGCACCCACGGCACCGCGCGGCGCTTCGCCGTCTTCTCGAGCGGCGCATCGATCTTCAAGGCCTGCCCGCGCGCGACCGTGACCTCCTTGCCGAACGGCTCGCGGCCGGGGCGCAGGACGGTCAACAGGTGCTTGCCCGCGGGCAGCTCGAACGTCGACGCCGGGACGCCGCGCCCGTTGATCGCGATGCGTGCACCGCTCTCCGTCTTCACCGTGACGGTCGCGGGCTGCGGCTCGAGCTCGACCTCGACGAGCGCGGTCGCGCCTGTGACGGCACGCTGCTTCTTCTCGACGGGGAAGTAGCCCGCCGCGGTGACCGAGACGACGTGATCGCCTTCGGCGACGTCGATCAGCGCGAACGGCTCGACGACCTTGCCGTCGAGCTTGGTGACGACGCCCTCCATCGCATTCGTGCTGAGGTCGCCGACCTCGCGGACGGCATCGAGCGTCTGGCCCTTCATGCTGACGTGCACGCCGATCCGCGTCCGCTCGATGGTGGGCAGCGCCTCGATCTTCGTCGCGCCGAGGCGCGCCAGCTCGCGCTCCATCTCGCCGAGGCTGTCGGCCGCATCGCCGACGCGGCCGCCCTTCTTCACCTTGTCGAGGTAGACGCGATACAGCTCGACCGCGCGCTTCACGTACTGCGGCTTCGGCTCGACCCGGTAGAGCTTGCGATAGGCCTGCGCGGTCGAGAACGCGATCTCGGGCAGCGCGAGCGCGCGATACGCCTCTTCGAAGTGCGCGGCCGCGGCCTCGAAGCTCTGGGCCGCGTACGCCTTCGCGCCGGCGCGGAAGTACTTCTCGGCGGTCGCGCGATCGTCGGCGTGGGCCGTTCCGACGAGCAGCAAGATCACGATGACGGATCTCATTGGCCTGCCTCCTTCGTCGTCGCGCGACACGCGGCCGCGTCGCGCGTCGTGCACTGCGGGAACACGACGAGCGCCGATGCGCTACCGTCGCCTTGAACGGCGATGACGTCGTCGACGCCGTCGCCCGTGACGTCCGAGACGCGCAGCGCGCGCAGGGACACGCCTTGCGCGAGCTCCGTGACGGCGAGCTCGCCGGCCTCGCGCGTCACGCGGAACAGCGTCGACGTGGTGCCTTCGCGACACAGCGCGATCACGCCGCGCTCGCCGACGCGGCCCGGTGCGGCATCGACGCACGACATCGTGCTCGACGGGATCGCGGACGCGATGTCCTCGCACTTCGTCGGCATACCGTCGGGAGACACGTCGCAGATCCGGACGGAGCCCGTGAACGCGGCGACGAGCTCCTGCGTGCCGTCGCCGTCGACGTCGAACGCGTAGAGCGACTGCACCGTCGCGCCCGGCGGCAAGCCGTCGACGAGCGCGGGGATCGGCTGCGCGATCTGGCCCGGATCGATCCGCATCGCGCGCGGCGGCGAGCGGCGATCGACCGCGATCACGACATCGCCGGCGGCGCGCGGCCACGCGAGGTAGCGGACGTCTTGCACGCACGCGCCGCTCGGACTCGCGAGCTGGCAGTCCGCGAGACCGTCGACGACGGTGCCCGCGCTCTGCGTCGTGTCGAGGCCGGTGTCGCCGCCGGCAACGCGATACGCGCGCATGCCGATCGCTTGTTGGTCGGGATTCGGCGCCGCGATCACCATCAGATCGGGATGCGCGGTGCCGGTGAACTGACCGACGATCGTGCCCCGCACGACGGACTTGTCCTGCATCTCGTTCGCGCGCGGCTCGAGGAACGACAGCATCGTGCGCTGCGGGCTGCCGTGCAGCAGCGTCGCGGTCGCGGTCGCGTTGCCGATCGCGGGTTGGATCACGAGCAGATCGTCGGCGACCGACAAGTTGTCGGCGGAGTCGCGGAATTCGAACGGCGTCACCGTCGAGACGTCCGCGAACGCGGCGACTTGTAGCGGCGGCAAGTGGCGATCGGTCGTCCCGTACGCGACGTACATCTTCTGATGACTGATCGCGGCCTCCGTGTATGCGAGATCGCCGACGCCGTTGCCGTCGTAGTCGCCGATCGTGATCGTGGTGACGCGGCTCGCGGTGTCGTACCGCAACAGCTCGACGCCTTCGGGATAGCGATAGAGGATGTCGATGTCGTCCTCGGTCGCCGCGGCGGCAGCGGCGTCGATGTCACCGTCACCGTCGAGGTCCCCGAACGTGACGTGCGCGAGCGGCCGTGACGATTGGTACATCGGCACCATCAAGCCCCCGGCTTGGGCGTAGAGCCCGTTCGTCGTCACGAGCGCGTCGGACGACACGAACAAGATCGCCGGGCTGATCGGGATGCGCCCGATCGCGACGGCGTTCGCCGGTGCACCCGACAAGGCGGGCAGTGCGGCACCGGCGGCGCCGGCGGCGACGAGCGCACAGCGACCACCCGACATCTGCCCGTCCCACCACCTCATCGCGGCGGGGCCGCCGTCGGAGCTCACGAGGCCCGGGCACGGATCGGCGTCGCCCTCGAGGTCGGCGAGGATCGGCTTCTTCGCGAGCGTGCCGATGCCCGCGGGCGTGATGTCGGCGAGCGTGTAGCCCGCCGCCGTGCTGCCGGTGATCGACGTCGCGCACACCTGCCCGCTCGCGGTCGTGAACGACAGCACGCTGTTCTTCGCCGCCGCGCCGTCGGGGTTCACGCGATAGAGGTCGACGCGCGCGGTGTCGAAGCTCGCGCGCGGGATCGCGCCGAGCCGTGCCTGACAGGGCACCGCGAACGCGAACTTCGACTCGTCGAGGAAGTCGAACACCATCAGGATCACGAAGCCGTCGGAGATCCCGAACGCGGCGAACTGCAAGGGACCGAGCGCTTGGATCGAGAGGATGTCGACCGGCTGGCCGCTGGTGCCGTCGAAGATCGGCGTCTCGACGTCGAGCGGGGACAGCGAGCCGAACGCGGACGTGTACGTGACGAGGCCTTCCGTCGTCGACAGGGTGACGTCGAGCGAGCCGTCGCCATCGAGATCGCCGAACGAGGCGGGGCCCGATTGCGCGGGGGTCACGAACGAGTCGCTCGCGGACAGCGCGCCCGCGGCATCGCCGTAGCGCACGACGAGCGACGTGCGCGACACGCCGAGGACATCGCCTCGCCCGTCGTGATCGATGTCCGTCACGCGCAGATCGTCGGCTTGAAACGTCACCGGCGCCGAGGGGCGCGCGAGGTCACCGCCGGGTGCGTGACAGAACCCGTCGACGCCGCACGCGTACGCCTCCGACGGGCAGTCTTCGGCGACGGCGCACGACACCGCGCACCGCACGCACGACGGATCGTTCGAGTCGCAATCTTCACCGACCTCGAGGAGACCGTTGCCGCACACGTCGCGCGTGACGTCGTCGAAGTCGGTACAGCCAACAAGCGCGAGGAGAAGAAGCCACCGCATCGGCACCTCTATTTCTTGTCGAAGACATCGATCAGGTCATCGCGCGACGTGCGCTTCGCAGGCGCGCGTCGCTTGAGCGAGATCGAAACCTGGTGGTCGCGGTCGGGCGTGACCTCGCGCGATGCGGAGAGGAAGCCGTCGGCCTTGAACGTCAGCACGAGGGCGTCGGTGTCACGCGGCAGCTGTACCGGTCCGGGCGCGGTGCCGATCAGCACGCCGGCGACGAGGACCTCCGTGTTCGGCGGCGCGCCGGCGACGGTGATCGTGACCGTGCGCGGCTCCTCGCGGGCCTCGACGGGAACGACGATCGGAGCCGGCTCCGGCGTCGGCGTGGGCGGTGGGGGCGCGGTGACGACGGGCTTCGTCTCGGGCGGCGCGACGGTCCTCGCCTCCGGCGTGCGCGTCGCGATCACGATGCCGATGCCGGCCGCGACGATCGTCAGCGAGACCCCCGCGACGAGCCCGAGGCGTGGCCTGCCGGGCGGCGTGGCGACGGCCAGATCCGCGGCGACGCGTGCGATGCGAGGCGGCGCGGTCGTCACGCGACCGAGCGGACCGGTCTGCAGATCCCACGTGCCGCGCGGCCCGATGTCGATCCCCGCGGCCTCGGCGGCTTGTTCCATGGCGACGACGGCATCGCGTAGGCTCGCAGGCCGGTCCGCGGGATCCTTCGCCATCAGCCAGTCGATCACGTCGTCGATCGCAGGCGGTAACTCCGTCACGAGCGTCGACGCGCGCACCGGCTGGTCTTGCAGCTGGTGCATGAGGATCTCCATGTAGTCCTCGCCGTCGAACGGATACTTGCCGACGAGCATCACGTACACGAGCACGCCGAACGCGTAGATGTCCGTGCGGTGATCGACGTCGCGACCGCGCGCTTGCTCCGGGGACATGTAATACGGCGTGCCGATCGAGTAGCCGGTCCGCGTCTTGTGGTTCATGCCGACCGCGTTGTCGTCGGAGAGCAGCTTCGCGATGCCGAAGTCGAGGAGCTTCGGCCACACGCCGTCACCGTCGCTGGCCATGAACACGTTCTCGGCCTTGAGATCGCGGTGCGCGATGCTCTTCGCGTGGGCCGCGTCGAGTGCGCGCGCCACGCCGCGCAGGATCGGCAGCGCGTCGGCGAGTGGGATGCGACCGGAGCGCTGCACCAGCGCATCGAGCGGCTCGCCGTCGAGGTACTCCATCACGTAGTACTGGCGACCGTCGGGCAGCGTCCCGAACGAGAAGATATCGATGATGTTCTTGTGGCGAATCTGATTGACCGCGCGCGCTTCGGCGACGAACCGCGACGTGATCTCCGGATCGACCGAGTACTTGCGGGCGAGGACCTTGATCGCGACCTGCTTGCCGATCACCGGGTGTGCGCCGCGATAGACCGTCCCGAACGCCCCCTGGCCGAGCCGGCCGTCGACGACGTACTCGCCCACGACCTCGCCGGGGGCAAGGTCGGGATCGACCGTGGTCGGGATCGCCGACGGATGACTCGACACACGGGCCAGTTGTGCAAGGGATGTGGCAGCCCCTAACCGGGTGGCCTGTGGTGCAACCCGACGCCGGACCCGTCCACTGTGGGAATGCGCGTCATCGCGCGAAGCTGTCGACGCGCGGTCACGCCAGGAATCTCACACCCACACGTAGGTGACAGCTGCTACGAACCGGCGCAGCGACGCGTGTCGTGGGCGGGGCATTGGCGGAGCGTCTGGATGTTGACCTCGAAGCCGATCGCCAAGACGACGGCGAGATCGAGGACGCCGTCGCCGTCGAAGTCACCGACGGAGAGGAACCGTCCGTCACCGTCGAGGCGCG
>Ga0316601_100001525_pt1 | contig 11407 bp, 9 predicted proteins | sample OWC_soil_day5_no_FD_207663 | JGI IMG/M metagenome (GOLD analysis project Ga0316601, IMG submission 207663) | Wetland soil microbial communities from Old Woman Creek delta, Ohio, United States - OWC_soil_day5_noCT | ecosystem: Environmental > Terrestrial > Soil > Wetlands | place: USA: Ohio...
ACGGCCGGTTCTGCACCAGCCGCCCGACGTTGGCCGGCGTGAAGCCGTCCACGTCCTTGGCGGGCGCGATCGCGTCGATGACGCGCGATTCGGCGTCCTCGCCCATCGCGGCCGGCAGCGGGGACTGAACCAGGATGCCGTCGATCTCGTCGCGGGCGTTCAGGGCCGCGACGATCGCAAGCACGTCCGCCACCGGCGCCTCCGCCTCGACGCGGATCAGTTCGGCGCGGATGCCCGCCTCGACGGCCGTCTTCAGCTTGTTGCGGACGTAGATCTCCGACCCCGGGTCGTGGCCGGCGAGCACGATGCCGAGCCCGGGCGGCCGCCCGAACCGGGCCCGGATCGCGTCGACGCGGGGCTTGAGTTCGGCCCGGATCGCCGCCCCGGTTGCGGTGCCGTCCAGCACGCGTGCTGCCATGGTGTCCTCGCTGTGCTAAGCCGTGGCCTGGGCCGCCGCCTCGAAATCGCGAAGACCGTCCGTGCGCCCCAGCACCACCAGCTGATCGCCGGCGTGCATCACCGCGTCGGCGGGCGGGTTGAACTCCATCTTGCCGGACGTGCGCTGGATCCCGACGACGATCAGCCCGTAGCGCTGCCTGACGTTGGCGTCGACAATCGAGCGCCCGGCGAGCGGGCTGTGGCCGCCGATGGCCACCTGCTCGATCGCCAGGTCGAGGCTGCCGGCCCGCGTCGCGAGCTGGAAGAAGTCGACGACGGCGGGCCTCAGGGCCGTCTGCGCCAGTTCCCGCGCGCCGATGCGGTAGGGCGCGACCACGCGGTTGGCGCCGGCGCGCAGGAGCTTCCGCTCGGCATCCTCCGTCTCGGCCCGCCCGATGATGTAGAGGTCGGGCCGCAGCACGCGGGCGGTCAGGACGGCGTACACGTTCTCGGCGTCGGTGCCGACCGCGGCGATGAAGCCCCTCGCCCGCGCGATGCCGAGGCGCGCCAGCACCTCTTCGCTGCTGGCGTCGGCCTCCACCGCGAGGCCGCCGGCTTCCATGACCGCCATCACCCGCTCGCGGTCCCGCTCGATCACGACGTACGGGACGCCCTGCCGGCGCAGTTCCTCGACGATGATGGCGCCGATCCGTCCGTAGCCGCAGACGATGAAATGATCCGTGAGATCGTCCAGCATGCGCTGCCGCCGGCGGCGCGCGAGGCGCGCGTGAATGCCGCCGTCCACCACGACCGTGGCCAGCAGCGTGAACGTATAGAAGAAGGTGCCGACCCCGGCGAAGATGACGGTCGTCGTGAACACTTCGCCGGCGCGGGAGAGGGGGTGGACTTCCTTGTAGCCGACGGTCGTGATGGTCGTGACCGTCATGTAGAACGCGTCCCACGCGGGCCAGTGCTCGACGAGGGCGTAGCCGGCCGTCCCGTAGGCACAGACGCCGACGAGCAGGGCGACGGCCAGCCTGGGGCCCTGGAACCGGCCCCTCCAGCCGGCCGAGGCAGAGGGGCCGGGCGGCGCCGGCGCGCCTCCCGCTCCCCTGGCTTCGCGAGCCGGCCCCGTCATGACGGCGCGCCCTCCGGAATCGCCGTGCAGGCCTAGGCGGGCCGCCAGCGCTCGCCGGTCGCCTTGCGGAGCGCGAGCCCGACGAGGAACAGGACGATGCCGGCCCCCAGCACCATCAGCCCCACCGCGTCGGCCTGCCCGGGCGTGACGTGGATCTCGTGCCACTTGGCGGTGGCTTCCGACGTGATGCCGAACTCGGTCATGTAGCCGAGCACGGTCATGAAGAAGCCGTTGAACAGGATCAGCGCGCCGCTGATCGTGACGAAGTTCGCGAGGCCCTGGCCGGCGGTCCGGGCCCGCTGTTCGGCGGGATCCGCGAGCGGGCTGTGCCGGCGGCCGTACACCCAGTAGATGGCCATCCCGATGTCCAGCCAGACGAGGAACCGGACCCAGGTCACCACCGACAGGCTGAGCATGAGGTAGAGGCAGGAGACCACGCCCAGCGCGGGGAACACGAAGCCGAACGGCACCTTGAAGGGCCGCTTGGCGTCGGGACGCTTCACGCGCAGCATCATGACGGCCGCGCACACCACCACGAAGGCGAACAGCGTCCCGATGCTGGTCATCTCGCCGACGACGTCGATGCGGAGCAGGCCGGCGAACAGCGCGACCACGGAGCCGGTGATGATGGTCGTGATGTACGGCGTGCCGAAGCGCGGATGCACGCTGCTGACCGCCTGCGGGAGCAGCCGGTCGCGGCTCATCGAGAAGAAGATGCGCGGCTGGCTCATCAGCATGACGAGCAGCACGCTGGTGATGCCGGCCACGGCCCCGGCCGACACGATGCCGGCGGCCCAGTCCATCTTGAGCACCGACAGCACGTACGCGACCGGGGCGTTCAGGAACCTGGCGCTCTCGGCGGCCGGGACGATGGTGGTGCCGGCGAGGGACGCTTCGTAGGTCCGGTAGTGCGTGACCGGCACGATCCCCGAGAGGATCGCCGCCACCACGATGTACAGGACCGTGCAGATGACGAGCGAGGCGATGATCCCGATCGGCAGGTCGCGTTTCGGGTTCTTCGCCTCCTCGGCGGTCGTGGAGACCGCGTCGAAGCCGATGTACGCGAAGAACACGACCGCGCCCGCCCCCATGATGCCGGACCAGCCGTACGGCGCGAAGGGCGACCAGTTCGAGGTGTCGATCTTCCCGAACCCGACCGCGATGAAGAACAGCACGGCGGCCACCTTGATGGCCACCATCACCGCGTTGAAGCGCGCGCTTTCGCGCACGCCGATGACCAGCAGCGTCGTGATGACGAGCACGATGATCACGGCCGGGACGTTGAGCACGCCGGCCGGCGGGGCCGCCGCCATCCATTGAGGCAGCGTGACCCCGAAGCCGGCCAGGATGCGCTGGAAGTAGCCGCTCCAGCCGATCGCGACGGTCATCGACCCGACCGCGTACTCGAGGATCAGGTCCCAGCCGATCATCCACGCGAAGATCTCGCCGAGCGTCGCGTACGAGTAGGTGTACGCGCTGCCGGCGATGGGGATCATCGACGCGAACTCCGCGTAGCACAGCGCCGCGAACCCGCAGGCCAGGCCGGCGAGCATGTACGACATCGTGATGGCGGGGCCGGCCTGGTTGGCGGCCGCGGTGCCCGTCAGCACGAAGATGCCCGTGCCGATGATCGCCCCGATGCCCAGCAGGGTCAGGTCCAGCGCCGACAGGGCCCGTTTCAGGTGCTTGCCCTTCTCGACATCGCTGACCAGCTGCTCGAGCGATTTCGTCTTCAGGAGATTCGAGTCCATTCAGCCTCCAACAGACGCAGGCGCCTCACCCGGGTGAGACGGCGCGGCCCAGGCCCTGCGGCGCAGGGTTGCGGCATTATACATTCGGGATTCGGGAGCCGGGACTGGGGATTCGACCCACGGGCGTCAGGCGGACTCGGCGAGCTTGTCGTTCCTGGCGGGCGCGAGGAAGCGGTCCATGAAGCCCGTGCTCATGCGTCCCGCCCGGAAATCGGGGTCGGCGAGGACCCGCAGGTGCATCGGGATCGAGGTCTTGATCCCCTCGACCACCATCATCTCGAGGGCGCGGGTCATCCGCGCGATGGCCTCGTCGCGGTCCCGCCCGTACGCCAGCAGCTTGGCGATCAGGGAATCGTAGAACGGCGTGACCACCGCCTCCCCGTGCATCGCCGTGTCCACGCGGATGCCGGGGCCGCCCGGCAGGCTGAACGCGCTGATGGTGCCCGGCGACGGCACGAACGTGTCGGGGCACTCCGCGTTCACCCGGCACTCGATCGCGTGGCCCTGGAACCGGATGTCGCCCTGCTTGAAGGCGAGGCGCTCCCCCGCCGCCACGCGGATCTGCTCCTTGACGATGTCCACGCCCGTGACCAGTTCGGTGACGCCGTGCTCGACCTGGAGGCGCGTGTTCGCCTCCATGAAGTAGAACTTCCCGTCGCCGTCCATCAGGAACTCGAACGTGCCCGCGTTGGCGTACTGGACCTCGCGGGCCGCCTGGACGACGACGGCGCCCAGCTTCTTCCGGGCCTTCCCGGTGAGCGCCGGCGACGGCGACTCTTCGATGAGCTTCTGGTGACGGCGCTGGATCGAGCACTCGCGCTCGCCGAGATGCACCACGTTGCCGAAGTGGTCGCCCAGAATTTGGAACTCGATGTGGCGGGGGTTCTCGAGGTACTTCTCGACGTAGACATCGGGCACGCCGAAGGCCGCATCGGCCTCGCGCGACGCGGTCCGGTACGCGCGGGACATCTCCTGGGCGGACCGCACGACGCGCATGCCCCGACCCCCTCCGCCGGCCGTGGCCTTGATGAGCACCGGGTACCCGATCTCGCCGGCCACCTTGAGGGCCTGGTCCTCGCCCTCCAGCGTGCCCTCGGACCCGGGCAGCACCGGGACGCCGGCCTTCTTCATCGCGCGGCGCGCTCGCGCCTTGTCGCCCATCAGCCGGATGACCTGCGGGCTCGGGCCGATGAACTTGATGTGACACGCCTCGCACACCTCGGCGAGGTAGGCGCTCTCGGAGAGGAACCCGTAGCCCGGGTGGATCGCGTCGGCGCCCGTGATTTCCGCCGCGCTGATGATAGCCGGGACGTTGAGGTAGCTGGCCGCCGCCCGCGGCGGTCCGATGCAGACGTCCTCGTCGGCGAACCGGACGTGCAGCGAACTCTCGTCCGCCTCCGAGTAGACGGCGACGGTCTTGATGCCCATCTCCCGGCACGCCAGGATGACGCGGAGGGCGATCTCTCCCCGGTTGGCGATGAGCACCTTCTTGAACATCAGGACACCCTGACGGCGAACAGGCGCTCCCCGTACTGCACGGGCTGCCCGTTCTCGACGTAGATCGCCACGATCTCGCCCTCGTGGTCGCACTCGATCTCGTTCATCAGCTTCATCGCCTCGATGATGCAGAGCACCTGGCCCTTCTTCACGCGGGTGCCCTTCTCGACAAACGGCGGCGCCCCCGGTTCCGAGGCCCGGTAGAAGGTGCCGACAATCGGCGAGGTCACCATGGCCAGATCGGCGTCCGCCGGGCCGCCCGCGTCGGCCCGGGCTTCGAGGGGCCTCGGCGCCGGGCCGGCGCCGGCCATGGCCACGGCCGGCAGCGGCGCGTACGGCGGCAGGACCGGGGCCTGGATCACGTGCGATCCTCCCGACTTCCTGACCTTGATCTTGAGGCTGTCGACTTCGAGCTCGAGTTCGCTCAGGTCGTGTTCCTTGACGAGGTCGAGGATGCTGCGAATGTCGTCTAGATCCATCGTGTCACACCACCAGGAGTTCCCGCGGCACGTCGGTGAGCCATTCCACCCCGGATGCCGTCACGGCCACGTCGTCTTCGATGCGCACGCCGCCGAAGCCCGGGACGTACGCGCCCGGCTCGATGGTGAACACGACGCCGGGCTCCAGCCGATCGTCGCGCCCGGCAGGAGGCACCCCGGGGATGTCGGTCCGCCTGGGACCGACCCTCGGCTCCTCATGGATTTCGAGTCCGAGCCCGTGGCCCGTCGCGTGGCTGAAGGCGCGGCCGAGCCCGTGGCCCTCGAGCACCGCCCTGGCCGCCTCGTCCACGTCGGTCACCGCCGCGCCCGGCTTGACGGCCCCGACCGCCGCCATCTGAGCTGCCGCGACGGCGTCGTAAATCCGCCGGGCTTCGGTGCCCGGCGTGCCGACGCTGACCGTGCGGGTGATATCCACGCAGTATCCGTCGTAGACGCCCCCGAAGTCCAGCACCACCAGGTCGCCCGGCTGGAGCCGCCGCTCGCCCGGCCGCGCGTGCGGCAGGGCCCCGTTCGGGCCCGAGGCGACGATGGTGTCGAAGGCGGGGCGCTCGAACCCCCCTCGCCGGATGCGGTCGTCAATGTCGGCGGCCACCTCCCACTCCCGCTGCCCCACCCGCACCCCGCGGAGCACCTCGCGGGCCACCGCGCTGATGAGCGCGCCGGCGCGGCGGAAGGTCCCGAGTTCGAACGCGTCCTTGCGGACCCTGGACGCTTCGACCAGCCGTTCGGCGGGCACCAGGGCCCCGGCGCGCCGCGACGGGGAGTCGCGCAGGTCCGCGGCCAGCGCGTCGTGGCGCTTCACGGTCAGGTGCGCAGACTCGAATCCGACGCGGGGGGCGTCGAATTTCCGCAGGAAGCCCGCCAGGGTGGCGTCGTACGTGGGGTCGACCTTCACGAGCCGCAGCCCGGGACAGGCCGGGGCCACCTGCGTCTCGACCTCCGTCACGTAGCGCCCGTCGGTGATCAGGACGATCTCGTCCCGCGCCAGCACGGCGATCGCCGCACTGCCGGCGAAACCCGTCAGGTAGCGGATGTTGGGCAGGTGGAAGACCACGAGGGCGTCGAGGCCCTCCTGGCCGACCGCGGCGCGCACGCGCGCGTGCCTGGCCGTCAGCAGGTCCGCCGGTGGTTGTGGCATGGTGAGCGGGAGAATCCCTCACGCGCCGGCGGATGTCAAGCCTGCGCGGTGTAGAGACGAGTCCGCCGGTCGGTCAGAATGGCCTGGAGCCACCGCTCCAGGTACGCGAGCGTGCGCCTGGCGACCCTGTCGTCCTCGGCCCTGACCGGTTGCCCGGCCGCGGCACCCGGGCCGCCAGCGGGGGCCGGCGCCGGTCCGACGCGCTGCCCGGGCAGCACCGCCGCCATCGCCTCGCGCCTGAAATCCCTCACGACCGCCTCGATGGCCGGGTCCGGGCTGGCCATCTCGAAAGCCGATCGGAACTGCTCGAGTGCCTCGGGGACCTCGCCCTTCTTGCGATGGACCTCGGCGATGCCACGGATGGCCGAGAGGTTGTCGGGCGCCACGCGGAGGACGTCGTTCAACTCGCGCTCGGCCGACTCGACGTCGCCGACTTCGAGCAGCGCACGCCCGAACGTGACCCGGGCCGACAGGTAGCCCGGATGCCGGGCGAGACCGGCCCTGCAGACGTCGATCGCATCCCGGAAGCGGCCGGCCCTGCGGTACTCCTCCGCCAACTGGGCGAAGGCGATCGATCCCGGGTCCTTCTGCAGCCGCTTTCTCAGCGCCTCGATGCGAGCCTCGTCCGCCACGACGCCATCATACTCCTGCCTGCCGGGGTCCCAAACGGCGACGGCGTCCCCCGAGGACGCCGTCGGTCCGATGTCGTGTTCCGACCCGTCGCCGGCGGCCATCTGCGGCCCGCCGGGGTCCGGGACAGCGGACCCTGGGTCCGCCAGCGACGCTACGGGGTGGGGAGGGTGATCGTCACCTTCTTCGACGTGCTCCCCTTGTTCCCGGCATCGTCGGTCACCGTCAGCACGACGGTGTACTCGCCGGCCGCCGTGAAGGTGTGCGACGTCAGCATGCCGGACGCCTGGACGCCGGTGCCGAAATCCCAGTCGTACTGGACGATCGTGCGGCCCACCGAGGCCGTCGAGATGGCACCATTGAAGAAGACCTTGTCGCCCACCTTCGGTGCCGACGGCGAGGTCACGAAGTCGGCCTTCGGGTCGGTCGTGGCCGCGACGGAGACGCTCTTCGACAGCGACGCGGACTGGCCGCGGTCGTCGGTGACCGTCAGCGTGACGACGTACGTGCCCAGGACGTTGAAGTCGTGCTTTACGACGACGCCCTCGTCCGTCTTGCCGTCGCCGAAGTTCCAGACGTAACTCACGATGCGCCCGTCGCTGTCGGTGCTCAGCGACGCGTCGAAGGTGACGTCCATTTTCGTGATCGGCGTGCTGGGCGAGTAGGTGAACGACGGCACCGGCGTGCCGTTGGGCGGGAGGATGACGCCCGGGGGCACGAGGCGGATGGAGACCGAGCGCGCCACGGCGTTGGCGAAATTGCTCCCGCCTGGCGTGGCCAGAATCTGCACGACGGTCCCTTTGTCGACCGGGTCGATCGGCGGGAGCGGTGCCGTGTAGGTGGCTTTGGCCTGCCCGTCGCCGCCGGTGAACAGGTTCTTGCCGGACAGCTGGCCGTAGTCGGTCAGCATCCCGTTGACGGTAACGTCGAGCCGGATCGGCACGTCCCTCACCGGCTTCCCGTTCTGGTCCAGCGCCTGGATGGTGATCTGCGACTGCGACGCCCCATCCTGCCGCAGGGTGTCCGGGCTGGCGGACAGCGTCACGGACAAGCCGAGTTCGGACGGGCCGGACAGCTCCGGCGCGTCCTGCTTGTCGACCGTGCAGCCGGCGCCCGCCGCCACGGCGATCGCCACGAGGAATGCCGTTGCCTTCAGTGTGCGCGTCATGTTCGTGCCCTATCCTGGCAGTGCCGCCCGGCGCAGGCCCGGCGGACGGCCTCCAATGCCTACTTCGAGGACGACGCGGGGTCGCCCCAGTCCGCGAAGTTCACCGAAATCGCCCCGGTCACCGAGACCGAGTTGCCGTTCTGGTCCTTGCCGTAGAAGGTGACCTCGGCAATCGTCGAGATGACGATCGCGCCGCCGCCGCCCTGGAGCGCCTTCAGCGGGGCTTCGAGCTTGGCCTGCGCGCGGACGATCGCGAACGAGAGCAGGGTCCCGTCGGTGCCGATCGTGCCGGTCGCCGCGCCGTCGAACGCGTACGGGACGTCGACGCCCTGCGTCTGGCGCCCGTCCGACCGTTTGTACTCGACGTGGTAGCTCGTGACGGTGATCAGGTTCGTCGCCGTCGGCGTCGTGACCGACGTGGCGCTGCCCACGTCCTTGAGCGCCATCCTGAGCTTCACCTGGCCGATGTCCTCGAACACGGTCGGCGCGAACACGTCCTCGCCGCCGACGGTGCTGGAGACGAGGGTGATCACGTCCGAGTCGAGCGTGCCCGAGAACGTCGTCGGCTTGGCGCCCGACGCCGCCTGGAGCGACTCGACCAACAGGTAGGACGGAGATCGGCCCTCGGTGTTCTGCTGCCCGCAGCCGGCCGCTCCGGCCGCGGCGGCGAGCAGCGCGGCGGCCGCGGTCCAGCGCCACGCACGAGTCCCTCGAATCGAGCTAGCCAACATAGCGGTTTCTCCTGCCACGGTCTGTGTCCTAGCGCCGGATGCGCGGCGTGATGAAGATCAGGAGTTCGCGCAGCTCCTCGGTGAACTCGTCCCGCCGGAAGAGCCAGCCGAGCAGCGGGATGCGCGAGAGGCCGGGCACGCCGTCCTTCGAGGACGTCTCCTGCGTTTTCATGATGCCGCCGATGACCATCGTCTCGGCGTCGTTGACGAGCACCTGCGTGATGGCCCGCTGCGTGTCGATCGGCGGGATGCCGTTGACCGAGCGGCTGTAGTCGGGCGACGCGTTCTCGAGGGTGATGCCCATCATCACCGTGTTCGAGGCCGTGATCTGCGGCTTGACCTTCAGCGTGAGGGCCGCGTCCTTGAACGTGACCGTCACCGTGTTGTTCGAGACGGTCTGGATCGGGATCTGGACGCCCTGGGTCATCTCGGCTTCGAAGTTGTTCTGCATCATGACCTTGGGCTGCGACAGGATCTTGCCCTGCCCCTTCCGCTCGAGGGCGGTCAGCGCCACGTCGAGGTTGAGGGCCCCGTTCAGCGTCCCCATCGAGAGGCCCAGGGCCGACGTCGGCTTCGTCGCCGCCAGGTTCACCGCGGACGGCAGGTTGAGCCGGGCGGGCCCGGTCGGGTCGCCCTGGATGCCGGTGGTGCGCCCGCTCACGCCGCTCTGCGCGGGGAACGCGACGGGCGCCGTGTTGCCGTACTCGCTGGCCATGCGCCCGCTCACCCCCCACTGCACGCCGAGCGCCCGCGCCGTGTCGGTGCCGGTCTGGACGATCTTCGCCTCGATCTCCACCTGCGGCTCCGAGCGGTCGAGGATGCCGATGAGGTTCTCGCACTCGGACAGCGCCTCGGGCAGGTCGTTGATGATGAGCGTGTTGGTGCGCTCGTCGACGAGCGCGCTGCCGCGCATCGAGAGCACCCGCGTGTCCTTGAGCAGTTTCGCCACGTCGGTGGCGCGCGCGTAGCTCAGCGTCTTCGTGAACACCTTCAGCTGGCCGCTCATGGCCTGGGCTTCGACCAGTTTCTGGCGCTCCGTCTCCTCCTGGGCCAGCGACTTGAGCGGCGCGATCCGCACGACGTTCTGCTCGAGCACGTAGCCGAGCTGGTGCGACCGCAGGATCACCTCCAGGGCCTGGTCCCACGGCACTTCGCGCAGCGACACGTCGACGGTGCCGGCCGGCACGGCCGGGTCGATGACGATGTTCAGGCCGCTGATTTCGGCGAACGTGCGCAGCACGGAGCGCAGGTCGGCCTGGTAGAAGTCGAAGGTGATCAGGTGCCCGGTGTACTGCCGCTCGCCGCTGACGGCGAGGGAGGCGGGCTTCTGCGGCAGCATCTTCCCCTGCCGGGGCGCCGGCGAAGAGGGTTTCGGCGCCGGCGCGGCCGCTGTCGGCTCGGGCGCGGCGCGCTCTGCCGCCGGCGCGGGCGCGGGCGCGGGCGCGGCCGCCGCCGGCGTCACGATGACCGGCTGCGGCTGGGCCGGCGGGACCACGGGCCGGGATTCCGGCCTGGGCTCACTCGCCGTCTCGGGCGCGCGCGGCCCGGGTGCGGCAACAGGGACCGCCAGGACCGGCGATGGGGCCTCAGCCTTCGCGGCGGCCGGCCGGCCGGCCGCCGGGTCGTCGAACACGATGACGACGCCGTTCTCGGCCGGCTCGACGCGATGCGCGGCGGGGTACTTCAGGTCGATGACCGCGCGGGTCACGAGCGGGTTGACACGGTTCACGGCGACGCGGACCCTGTCGACGGGCCCGACGCCGACTTTCGTGACGGCCGGGAGCGTGGAGCGGACCTCGGGGAAGTCCACCACCAGGCGCGGCGGCATGTCCCTGGCCGGCTCGATCGCGCCGGGCTGGAACGATCCTGTGCCGCTGAAGGTGACGCGCGTGCCCGAGGGTCCGCTCGTCGTCTCGACCTTCGTCAGCGCCGATCCCGGCGCCGGCCGGGTGGCCGGCTCGGCCTTCGCGGCGGCAGGCGCGGTCGTGCCGCGCGGGCTCTCCGCCGCCGCGCCGGTGAACTCGATGATGACTTCGTTCAGCCGGCTGCGAATCGACGGCGTCGCCGGCGTCGCCAGCGCCATCCGCACCCGCGCCACGCTCGTGCCGTCATCGTCGGTCCCGGGCTCGACCGCCACGCGGGCGATCGCTCCCAGCGGCGGGTCGGGCCGTACGTCGCCCGGCGCCACGTTGCGCAGGTCGACGAGCAGCGTCAGCGGGTCGGGCTGCGCCGCGACGTAGGCCACCGGCTCGGTCGTCGCGATGACGACCGTGGTGCCGAGGCCTTCGCTCTTCATGGACACGCCGGTCAGGCGCGCCGTCGGTGTCGCGTGGCCGGCCGCATGCACCCAGGAACCCAGCACCAGCGCGCCGGCCAGCACCCTCAGCAGTCGAGCTGACATCACAGTCACCCTCTCCGCGTTCACTTCGCTTCCGTCACGGCGCGAAGGGTCATCCGGACCTCGCGCTGCTTCGTC
>Ga0316601_100001526_pt1 | contig 11406 bp, 8 predicted proteins | sample OWC_soil_day5_no_FD_207663 | JGI IMG/M metagenome (GOLD analysis project Ga0316601, IMG submission 207663) | Wetland soil microbial communities from Old Woman Creek delta, Ohio, United States - OWC_soil_day5_noCT | ecosystem: Environmental > Terrestrial > Soil > Wetlands | place: USA: Ohio...
AATTACAAGAAGATATATGGGTTGAAAATAAGGATAATGGTGTTTGTTTTACTTTTACATTAATGAAAGTAAAATAACTTACAATGTTACTAAAATATAACAGTTTGTTCATAAGGGTTTAAAAAAATTTTTCTATAATCTAATTATAACCAATAGGGGGTGATGCTATGGATAATAAAGATAACTATGAATCCTGTGAAGAAATAAGAGATGCTATTTGGAAGAATGCAGAGTGTACCAAGGATATCTTTGGAGAAATTAATTTTAGAAAAAATAATAAAAAGAATTATTTTAAATCCTTTTTAAAAGTATTTAGTTTTATACTGATAGCGGCTCTTTCTGGAGGAATTACAGCGCAATATGTAGTTAATAAAGATAAGGCACTAAAAGATTTTAGTGGCGCTTTGAATTCAAGTGCTATAGAAAACAATAATATTCAAGAAACATATAACAATCAGATTTCACAGGTGGCCCTAAAGGTAGCACCAGCAGTAGTTGGTATTAGTAACAAAGCAGTAGGAGCTTGGAATACATCAGAAGGCAGTGGTTCCGGAGTTATATTTAAAAATGATGGATTTATTATTACTAATTATCATGTGATTGAAGGTGCAACAGAAATAAAAGTAAAGCTTAGTAATGATAATATTTTAAAAGCAAAGGTTATAGGTATAGATGCTAGATCGGATTTGGCTGTTATAAAAGTTCAAGCTAACAATCTGCCTATTGCAAAATTTGGTGATTCATCAAAGGTAAAGGTTGGAGATTTAGCTGTTGCTATTGGCAATCCACTGGGAGAACAGTTTTCAGGAACCGTTACTGCAGGTATTATAAGTGCGCTAAATAGAAGAATTAACATGGTGGATAAAAAAACAGGGGAACAAACTATATACAAAGTAATACAAACTGATGCAGCTATAAATCCAGGGAATAGTGGCGGAGCATTATGCAATATATATGGAGAAGTTATTGGTATAAATAGTTTAAAAATTAATTCTGCCAGTGGAACTGAAGGAATGGGTTTTGCTATTAATTCAAATGAAGCTAAAGAAATTATTGATAATTTGATGACTTATGGTAAAGTTATTAGACCAGCCATAGGCATTTATGGAGGAACTGCAATTTCAGTGGGTAATGATGGTGTAGAGGGAGTATATGTACAAGAAGTTATAAGAGGAAGTGGAGCAGCAGTAGCTGGAATTATGCCTACTGATATTATAATTGAACTTGGTGGAAAGAGTGTTAAAAATATGGAAGATTTAAGTGACATTCTGGAAAAATACAAGGTTTCTGATCGTTTATCCTGTAAGATTTGGAGAAATGGAAAAGTGAAAGATATTAACATAATTCTCTCGGAATTAAAAAGTAATAGATAAAGATACTAAAAATAATATTTATGTTAATAATATAATTAACATGATTATAGAATGTATATAAATAGGTATCTGAAAAAATAACTAGTATACTGACTAGTTATTTTTTTGAGAATGCCCTACGAGAAAAACATATAGTACATGGTAATTTTTATTTATAGTTGTAGATTAAAATAATTTTTTAGTATAATATTATATTTAACGATATTTCAGCACCGTAGGTGATGATTAAAAAAACAAAATAATTATGTGCTAGATATGTGGCTTAAACATAATAATATTTGGAGGTAATAATGTACTTGGTAGTTGGACTAGGAAATCCAGGAGATGAATATAGGCATACAAGACATAATGTAGGATTTGATGTAATTGATTTAATGGCAGATAAGTATAATGTTTCAGTTAGTAGGGTAAAATTTAAAGGTGTGTATGGGGAAGTTAACATAGCATCTGAAAAGGTTATTCTTTTAAAACCTAGTACATATATGAATTTAAGTGGAGAGAGTGTACGAGAAGTGGCTTCTTTTTATAAGATTCCTAATGAAAATATCATCATAATATATGATGATATTAGTTTGGATGCAGGTAAACTCCGAATACGGAGTAAAGGTAGTGCTGGCGGACATAATGGGATAAAAAGCATTATTTCTCATATGTCTTCAGATGTATTTCCACGAATAAAAATTGGCGTAGGACAACCAGAAAAATCACTAATACCTCATGTTTTAGGTCGATTCTCTAAGGAAGATCGAGTATTAGTAGAAAAGACCTTTGAAGCTAGTGTAAAAGCTGTTGAAACTATAATAGCAAAAGGATGCACTGAAGCAATGAATCAGTTTAATGGGTTTATTGCTTAAATAAAGTTATTATTATTATTATTATTATTATTATTATTATTATTATTATTATTATTATTAAAAGATTATATATATTTATGCGTGAGTGAGAGGTGTTAACATGAGGCTCAATGGGCTTATGAAGCCTTTGAAAGAGAGTAATCAATTTAAAGATATATTAAATAATATAGAAAAAAGAATATACCCAATTGGCGTATATGGGCTTTCGGAATCAGCTAAAAATTATTTAGTGAATGGTGTGTACGAGCAATTAGATAAATCACTATTAATTTTAACACATAGCGATGTAGAAGCTAAAAATATGTACGAGGACTTATCTTTTTATGTAAATGATGTATACTATTTCCCAACTAGAGAAGTGGTTTTTTATAATGCAGATGCTATATCTGGAGATTTAAGATGGGAAAGACTTAAGGTAATGAAAAAGATTACTGAAAAAGGTAAAAAGATAATAATTACTTGTATTGAAGCTTTGGCGGCTACTTATATACCTATAGATTTGTTCCAAAACTATATTTTCAAATTATCTGTAGGAAGTACATTGAATTTAAATGATTTTTCAGCAAAACTAATTCAATGTGGCTATGAAAGAGTAGATATTGTGGATACTAAAGGTCAATTTTCTATAAGAGGGGGAATCATAGATTTATATCCCCCTATATCAGCGTTACCTTTTAGAATAGAACTCTTCGACGAAGAAATAGATTCTATAAGGACGTTTAATAGCGAAACTCAGAGGAGTATTGATAAGGTAAGTGAAATTGATATATTTCCAGCAAAGGAGATAATACTAACTGAAGAAAGCCTGAAAAGTGGATATAACAAAATAAAGGAAGATTTGGACAATGTATTAGGTAGCTTTAGTAAAAAGAAAGATAAAGAAAGTATAGAAAGAATAACTTCGTTAGTTAATGTTAATTTAGAGGCGCTTAAAGAAACTTGGAGGTTTGAAGCTATTGATAGCTATATGCCTTATTTTTATGATGCTACATCTACTTTTTTAGATTATATGAAGGATTCATTTATAGTAGTTGATGATGCACAGAGGTGCTCTGGCAAACTAGATAGTGTGTATTTTGAGTTTGAAGAAAATTATGAGAACTTTTTAAGACGAGGAAATATACTTCCCAAACAAGCTGAAGTTTTAATCAATAAGGAACGTATATACGAAGATTTAAACACACGAGAAGTTATGACTTTAAATGCTATTGCTAAAAGTACGAAAGTGCTTGCACCAAGGTCTATAACATCTTTTTCTCAAATTACGATTAATGATTATCATGGACAATTAGACATGCTTATTGAAGATATAAAGGATAAAAAGAAAAAAGGCTACAAGACTGTAATTCTCTCTGGTACAAGAACTAGGGGAGAGCGGCTTATAGATACACTGAGAGATAGAGGCATTGAGAGTGTTTACAAAGACAGTATTTCGGAGATTCAGTTTGGAGAAGTGGTTGTAACCTTTGGTAATCAATTAAAGGGCTTTGAATATCCAGAACTAAAATTATGCATTATATCAGATAAAGAGGTTTTCGGACAATCAAAAAGGAAAACCACAAGTCGTTCTAATAAAAAGGGAGTAAGCAAGATTAAAAGCTTTACAGAACTTAAACTAGGGGACTATGTTGTTCACGTAAATCATGGTATAGGTGTATACAAAGGAATTAAGCAATTGGAGGTTCATGGTCATAAAAGAGATTATCTAGAGCTTAGCTATAATTCTGGTGATACCCTTTATGTTCCAGTGGAGCAATTAGATTTAGTACAAAAATATATTGGAAGTGAAGGCAAAGCTCCAAAGATTAGCAAACTAGGAGGCCTAGAATGGGTTAAGGCTAAAAATAAGGTTAAAAAATCTATTGCAGATATTGCAGAGGATTTGGTAAAGCTTTATGCAACGAGGGCTACACTTAAGGGATATAAATATAGCAGGGATACTGTATGGCAAAAACAATTTGAAGAAGAGTTTCCGTTTGAAGAAACTCCAGATCAAGTAATTGCAATTGAAGAGATTAAAAAAGATATGGAATCGGATAAACCTATGGATAGATTGCTTTGTGGTGATGTTGGATATGGTAAAACAGAAGTAGCTGTTAGAGCTGCTTTTAAAGCCGTTATGGATGGCAAGCAAGTAGCGTTCTTGGTACCAACTACTATTTTAGCAGAACAACATTATAAAAATCTTACCAGAAGATTTTCAGATTTTCCTGTAAAGGTTGAAATGGTAAGTAGATTTAGAACTCCAGCTCAGCAAAAAGCTGTAATTCAAGCTGCAAAAGAGGGGAATGTAGATATATTAATAGGTACCCATAGAATAATTCAAAGCGATGTAAAATTTAAAGATTTAGGGGTATTAATTGTAGATGAAGAACAACGATTTGGTGTTACTCATAAGGAAAAGATAAAGAGTATAAGAAAGAATATAGATGTACTAACTCTGACAGCTACCCCAATTCCAAGAACCTTACATATGTCTCTTACTGGAGTGAGAGACATAAGTGTAATTGAAACGCCACCAGAGGAGAGATATCCAATACAAACCTATGTGGTGGAGTTTAATGATCAATTAATAAGAGATGCAATACTCAGGGAACTAAATAGAGATGGTCAAGTTTTCTTTGTGTATAATAGAGTAGAAACTATTAAGGATATGGCAGCGTATATAGGGAAGCTGGTTCCAGAGGCTAGAGTAGGTATTGCTCATGGGCAAATGACAGAAAGAGAACTGGAATCTGTTATGATAGATTTTATGGAGAATAAGTATGATATATTAATGTGTACTACTATTATTGAGACAGGAATAGACATCCAAAACACAAATACAATGATAATTTATGATGCAGATAAGATGGGACTTTCTCAACTTTACCAATTAAGAGGTAGAGTTGGACGGTCAAATAGAATAGCCTATGCATATTTTACTTACAGAAAAGACAAAGTATTAACTGAGGTAGCTGAGAAAAGACTTAAAGCCATAAAGGATTTTACAGAACTGGGATCAGGTTTTAAAATTGCAATGAGGGACCTCGAAATTCGTGGTGCTGGAAACATGATGGGCGCTGCTCAACATGGTCATATGGCCGCTATAGGTTACGATTTATACTGTAGGATGCTGGAAGATACAGTGAAAAATATAAGAGGCGATGTGGAAAAAGAACCTATTGAAACCACAGTTGAAATAAAAATAGACGCATATATTCCTAGCACCTATATTGAGGATGAGACACAAAAAATTGAAATTTATAAAAAAATTGCAGCTATTGATTGCCACGAGGATATGTTAGATATTCAAGAGGAAATAGAGGATAGATTTTCAGATATACCATCTTCAGTGGCCAATCTTATGGATATCGCCTATCTTAGAAGTATATCTAGACAGGTGGGGATAATAGAAATTAAAGAGGTAAAGGAGGAGATAATATTACAATTTGATAATAAAGAAAGAATAAGCCAAGAATTAGTTAAAGCTTTAATTAGTAAATATAATAGAAGTATTATATTTAAATTAGGTACTAAACCAGCCTTTGCATATAAGATTAAAGACTTAAAAAAAGAACAGGTGCTTGCAAATCTTATTGACATTGTGAAGCATATAAAAAGTATAGTTGAAATAAAGTAAATATATGATAAAATTAATATGTATTGTAAAAAGCTTTAAATGGCGATATTACATATAGAATGGGGGAAAGAAAATGAAAAACGTAAAAAAAATAATTAGTGCAGCCTTAATAACTATGTTTGCTACATCGTTAATTGGTTGTAATATGATTGAAAAAACACCAGAAGGTGTTGCTAAAAGTGTAGTAGCAAAGGTTTTCGGTGTTAAAATAACCAGAGGACAGGTAGACGAACAATTAGTAGCTGTTATTCCACAAATCAAAGCACAGTATGGAGATAATTATCAAAGTAATACTGAGGCAATGGCAGCAATAAAGAATCAAAAGGATCAAATATTAGAAGGTCTGATTACTGAAAAAATCATACTTCATAAAGCAGAAGAATTAAAGCTAATGCCTACTGAAGCTAAGCTAACTGAAGACGTTAACAAACAATTAGCAGAAATCAAGAAAAACTTTGAAACAGATGCCAAGTACAAGGAAGCATTAAAGCAGGCTAATATTACAGAAGAAGCACTAAAAGTAAGAATAAAGTCAAGTGTTATTCAAGATGCAGTATATAATGAAACTACAAAAAACGTTAAAGTTGATGAAGCAAAGCAAAAAGAATACTACAATGCAAATTTAACTAAATACACAGAAAAACCAAATACAATTCATGCAGCACATATTCTAGTTAAAACAGAAGAGGAAGCATTAGCTATTAAGAAACGTTTAGATGCTGGGGAAGATTTTGCAAAACTAGCAAAAGAAAAAGGTACAGACGGGACTAAGGATAATGGTGGAGATTTAGGAGATATAGAGTACACCGATGATCGAATGGATAAAACCTTCATGACAGCGGCTATTACATTGCCAGTAGGTAAAATTTCAACACCTGTTAAAACTCAATATGGATGGCATATAATAAAGTCTATTGAAAAGAAAGAGTATCCTGTAAAGAAATTTGAAGTTGTTAAAGCTGAAATAGAAAAGGAGCTTATATCACAAGAAAAAGGAAAGCTATGGACATCAACTATGGAAAAATGGAAAGAAGAAGCTAAAATAAAGAAATATGAAAAAAATCTATAGGATTTAATATTATAAAGAATACCTTTAAATATAGAGGTATTCTTTATTTTTTTATATTAAATCATCATCTAAGAAGTTGTTCATCATCTACGAAGTTGCAATATTAACAACTTGAGAAGTAAAAGTACACTTTGAACTTAAGTTTTGGATTTGTTACAGTATGTAAATACCATTATATAAGTGGCAGATTTTCCTTTTGAAATGTGATTAAAATTAAACATATACAAATGTGCATAAAATTTCAAGTTTAGAAAGATAATAATAGTGCAAGTATATTATATAAGATTTTATATAAGGAGGGAATTATTTAAATGAAAGCAACCGGGATAGTAAGACGTATAGATGATTTAGGAAGAGTTGTTATACCAAAAGAAATAAGAAGAACACTCAGAATAAGAGAAGGAGATCCTTTAGAAATATTTACAGATAGAGAAGGTGGAGTTATTTTAAAAAAATACTCACCTATAGGTGAATTAAGTGATTTTTCTAGAGAATATGCTGAATCTTTACAACAAACTATAGGTAATGTAGTAATTATATGTGATAAAGATAGCATAATATCTGTAAGTGGTTCTCCTAAAAAAGAGTATGTTGATAAAAAAGTTAGTAATGAATTAGAAAAAGTAATGGAAGATAGAAAAGCTATTATCCTAGGTGAAGGTTCAGAAAAAGTTATAGCATTGTATGATGATGAAGTAGAAGGCAAATACAATGCTCAAGTAATTGCTCCTATAATAACAGAAGGAGATTCAATTGGAGCAGTGTTAATAGTATCTACAGATCCAGAAGTTAAATTTGGAGATTTAGAATTAAAACTAGCTGAAACTGCAGCATCTTTTTTAGGAAAACAAATGGAACAATAAATTTAAAAATCTAAAAAGTATATATTACTGAGCGAAGTGAAACATATTTGCGGTAATATATACTTTTATTTTTTTTATAATATAAGTAATAATAAGCCCTTAAATTAAATAATTATAATCAGAGAATGTAATTGATACCTACACCACACGAATACAAGGAGGTTATTATGAAGAAACATTCATTGATAAAAGGGACTATTATACTTGGACTAGCAGGAGTATTTGCGAGATTTTTAGGTTTGTTTTTTAGAATTCCAATACAAGCACTTATAAAAGATGAGGGGATGGGATACTACCAGATGTCTTATCCGCTTTACATGTTTTTTGTAGCAGTGGCTTCAGGTGTACCTATAGCTATGTCTAAACTTATTGCGGAGATGAACGCTAAAAATGATCGTGAAGGAGTGGGACAGGTCTTAAGGCAAACACTTTTTTTAATGCTTATGTTAGGTTCGGTAGTTACTATGCTTATGTTAATGTTTGCAAGACCTATTATAACTGCACTGAAATGGGATCCTAAATCATATTACTCTTTTTCGGTAATTGCTATAGCTCCAATTTTTGTTTCTATTATGTGCACCTTTAGGGGGTTTTTTCAAGGGCTACAAAATGTTAGACCTACTGCTATTTCGCAAATAGTAGAACAGGTTGGAAGAGTTGTGACTGGAGTTTTATTTGCATATTTATTGTTTCCAAAGGGAATTGAATATGCGGCTGGAGGAGCGGCCCTTGGAACCCTAATTGGTTCAGTTATGGGAAGTGTATATTTAGTTCTAACTTATTTTAAGGTGAAAAAAGAGCTACCAGTAAGAAGAGTAGCAAAGCACAAATATATTTTAGCAGATTTAGGTAAGGCTGCATTGCCAATATCTTTGGGTGCTGCAGTAGGGACTATTATGTCATTAATAGATTCTATTTTAGTGCCTCAGCAACTTCTGAAAGCTGGCTTTACACACACACAATCAGCCGTGATGTATGGTCAATTGACTGGGAAAGTGTTTACTTTGATGAATGTACCCTTAGCTCTTTCTGTGGCGTTATGCGCATCTCTAGTACCAATAATTGCGGAAGCGTTTTATTTAGGTAGAAGAGGGGAACTCGTTAGAAGGGTAGACATGGCTGTAAAATTATCTAATGTTATTTCCATACCGTCTTGCTTAGGTATGTTTTTTATGGCTTATCCTATAATGCATTTGGTTTTTATGAAAGATGCAGCGGGATATGAAATTTTAAAATATGTATCAATATCGATACCTTTTATAATTTTAACTCAAACCAGCACTGCGATACTCCAAAGTATAGGAAATTACATGAAACCTGTATACAATTTGGCAGTAGGGTGCATTGTAAAGGTTATTATAACCTATGTGTTGGTTTCATTTTCGGCTGTAAATATCTATGGAGCCGTTATAGGAAGCATTTTAGGATATATCACAAGTTGCTTATTAAATATGTATGATTTAAAGAAAAATTTAAATATGAAGTTCAATCATGTGGACGCTTTTGTAAAACCAACTTTTGCTGCTATTATGATGATAATTGCAGTTGTATTTAGCTACGCTAATGTCTATAATTATACAATGAGCAGAGGATTATCTTGTATAATATCCATACTAATAGGTGTTGTTGTTTATATAATATTTATTTTTTTGCTTAGGGTATTTGAATATGAGGAAATTAAAAAGAAACTTTTAAGACAAAAATAAAAAAACAAAGGAGTGAAAGCTAATGATTAAAGTAGTGGGACTCGGTCCTGGGGCAATAGAATCACTAACTATAGGAGCGCTTGAAATTCTTAAAGGTGGTAAAAAAATTTATTTAAGAACAGAAAAACATCCTACTGTAGACTACCTAAAATCCAAATGTATTCAATTTGAAACCTATGATGATAGATATGAAGAATATAATAATTTTGACGATGTATACAGGGCTATTGCAGAAGATCTTGTTGAAAAACACGAAACCCATGGAGATATTATTTATGGAGTTCCAGGTCATCCTCTTGTGGCAGAAACTTCTGTTAAGCTTTTAATTGAACTTTGCGAAAAAAAGAAAATTAATATAGAAATCCTCCCAGCGGTTAGCTTTATTGATGCAGTTATTGAAAGCTTGAAATTAGATCCTATTGATGGACTTAAAATTATCGATGCCTTTGATATAAAAAATCAAGTATTAGATAAAAGAGTAGGACTTTTAATAACACAAGTTTACAATAAATTTATAGCGTCGGAAGTGAAACTTGCCTTGCTAGAGTATTACAAAGAGGATATGGAAATTTATTTCGTAAGAGCAGCAGGTGTAAAAGGTTTAGAAAGTATTAGAAAAATTAATTTATATGAATTAGATAGGCAAGAAGATATTGATTACCTTACCTCAATATTTATACCAAAAGACCTAGAAGTTACAAAAGATTTTCACGATTTAACGGAGGTTATGAATACCTTAAGAGATGAAAATGGGTGTGCATGGGACAGAGAGCAAACCCATGAATCTTTGAAAAAATATCTTATTGAAGAATGTTATGAGGTTTTGGAAGCTATAGAAGAGCGGGACGAGGATAAAATTATTGAAGAACTAGGCGATGTACTGCTACAAGTAGTATTTCATGCGCAAATAGGAAAAGAAGAGGGTTATTTTAATATAAATGATGTTATTAAAGGTATTACAAATAAGATGATAAACAGGCATCCTCATATTTTTAAAGATACAGAAAATAAGAATTCTCAGCAAGTTTTAGAAAGTTGGGAAAATATTAAGAGTGAAGAAAAAGGCTTTAATAGTTATACAGATGCACTAAAGCATGTTCCGAAAAATTTGCCAGGTTTAATGAGAGCTGATAAGGTTCAGCAAAAGGCAGCTAAAGTAGGCTTTGATTGGGACTGCGTTGAACCTGCCATGGAAAAAGTATTAGAAGAATTACAGGAAGTAAGAGATGTATATAAAGGCAATAATAGGGCAAAAATATTAGAAGAAGTGGGAGATTTAGTATTTTCTACTGTAAATGTTGCCAGACTACTTGACATAGAACCTGAATTTGCAGTAAATTATACTATAGATAAATTTATCAATCGCTTTCAGTACATAGAAGAAAATGCAAGGAATAGAAATTTAGATTTAAAGAATATGTCTCTTGCAGAAATGGATGCCTTATGGAATGAATCTAAAAGACGATAAATTTATTTAAAAAAATAAAAAACAGCCCAAAAAGAAGGAATTTCACAATTAGTGAAGAATATGCTATTTAATAGTGTACGCACTATATGATAGTGTGCCCAATTATAAGGAGGTAACAAAAGTGAATAAATCAGAATTAATAACAAGTATTGCAGAAAAATCTAAACTAACAAAAAAAGATGCAGAAGCGGCTCTAAAAGGAATTATAGAAAGTATTGAAGAAACATTAGAAAAAGGTGAAAAAGTTCAATTAGTTGGATTCGGAACTTTCGAAACAAGAGAAAGAGCAGCTAGAATGGGTAGAAACCCAAGAACAAAGGAAGAAATTGAAATTCCAGCATCAGTAGTTCCAGTATTTAAAGCTGGTAAAGAATTTAAAGATATAGTAAATAAATAATTTTACTATGATGTGGAAAACCTGGATATATATCTAGGTTTTTTATTTTAAAAA
>Ga0316601_100001529_pt1 | contig 11403 bp, 6 predicted proteins | sample OWC_soil_day5_no_FD_207663 | JGI IMG/M metagenome (GOLD analysis project Ga0316601, IMG submission 207663) | Wetland soil microbial communities from Old Woman Creek delta, Ohio, United States - OWC_soil_day5_noCT | ecosystem: Environmental > Terrestrial > Soil > Wetlands | place: USA: Ohio...
GGGCGGAGGGAACGCACACGCTCGCCGAGAAGCTTCGCGTGCTGATCGCCGCGGGGCGCGGCCTGGTCGCGGCGCACACCGCGCAGATCGTCCATCGCGACTTCAAGCCCGACAACGTGCTGATCGGACCGACGGGCATCGCGCAGGTCACCGACTTCGGCATCGCGCGTCGCCTCGATCTCGAGGAAGCCGGAGCGCGGAGCGGTCGGATCGATCCGCTCGCCGAGACCCGGCTGACCCAGACCGGTGCGCTGCTCGGGACGCCGGCGTACATGTCCCCGGAGCAGGCGCTCGGGCTGACCCCGACCGCCGCCGCCGATCAGTTCAGCTTCTGCGTCACCGCGTGGGAGCTGTGCGCGGGCCAGCGCCCGTTCGCCGGCGCGACCGTCGCCGCCGTGATCGGGAACATCGTGAGCGGGGACATCCTCCAAGCGCCGGCGGAGGCGACGTGGCCGGCGCGGTTGCGGCGCGCGCTGCGCCGTGGCCTCGCGGTGTCGCCCACGGATCGCTATCTCCAACTCGACGATCTACTCGCCGAGCTGCAGGCGGTGCTGCGTCCACCCCGGGTCAAGCACGCGCTCTGGATCTCGAGCGCGACCGCGCTGCTCGCGATCGGCGCGGCGGCCCTGTTCGAGCTGCAGCCGGCGCCCGCGGTCGCGATCGCGCCGGTCGTGGTGCCCGAGGTCGCGATGGCAGCCGGCGCGGCGCCGGCGACGCGCGGCATGACGGTGACGGCGATCGAGGAGCTCGCACCGGTGGTGGCGGCGCCCGTCTCGGTCGCCCCCCGCACGGTCGAGCGCAGGCCGGCGGCGACCGGGCGCCGCACGCAAGCCACCGAGCGGGGACGGGTGCCTCCACCGGACCCGCCGGCCACGACCCCGGCGACCGCGGAGGAGCTCGCCACGGGGCAGCGGCAGGCCGCGATCCAGCTCACGCTCGTCGACGGGATCCGGGTGAACCGCCACCTGCTCCCCGATGACGTGGCGGGCTACACCGCCGCCTTCGACCACGTGCGTGCGACGATCCTGCGCGGCGAGCTCGCCGCCGTGGACGACGAGCTCGTCGGGCTGCGCCAGCGGATCGACGCGATCCGGATCGACGCGGCGTTCATCAACGCGAAGGCGACGCGCGTCGGGTCGCGAGTCGCGCGCGTCGTGCTCTCGGCGTCCCAGGCCAGGCTCGTGCAGGCCAAGCTCGAGGCCGCGACCGCCGCCGCCGCGGACGATCGGTTCGTCGACGCGAACCGGGTCCTCACCGAGGTCGATCGCCTGCTGCGGAGCGACGGATGAGGGCCGCGATCGCGATCGCCCTCGTGGCGTGGCTCGCGCCGGCGGCGCGCGCGGAGTCCGAGGTCACAGCGTCGTGGCAGGGCCTGCGCTCGCTCGGCATGTCCACGGAGGAGCGCCAGGGTGCCGACGACGTGATCGCGGCGAGCCTGACCGGCGACTGGTTCGGCTCGGTCGAGCGCAACGATGCCGTCGCGGCCCGCTGTGGCGCGAAGGTGGAGTGTCACTGCGCGGCCGCGCGCGGCCGACATCTCCGCTACGCCGCGTTCGGGACCGTCGGGCGGCTCGGCGATCGGTGGACCGTCGAGCTCACGGTGATCGAGACCCACGCGTGCACGGTCGTCGCGGGCTCGCTCGCCTCGGAGCAGCTGGCGAGCTCCGAGTCGCTGCGCCGGCTCCGCGAGATCGCGACCCGGCTCGGCAGGCCGCCCGAGGCGACCGGCGCGACGGCGGTCAAGAGTGCGCGCTCGCTCGATCATACGCCGGCGATCGTCACGACGATCACGTCGGCCGAGCTCGCCGCCACGCAGATGACCTCGCTCGAGGACGTGTTCGCGTCGCAGGCAGGGTTCGACGTCATCGACACCAACTGGGGCGGTCTCCTGGTGCACCAGGGGATGCGCAACACGATGCTCCTCGTGATCGACGGCATCCCGCAGATCAACGGGATGATCAACCTCCGCTCGTTCCAGCGCGACGCGCACGCACGGCTGCGCAACATCGAGCGCATCGAGATGGTCCGGGGCCCGGGCTCGGTGATCTGGGGACCGAACGCGTTCCTCGGCGTCGTCAACCTCGTGCGCCGCGACGTCACCAGCCGCGAGGGCCTCGTCGATGCGGGGATCGAGCTCGGCAGCTCCGACAGCCAGGAGCTGTGGGTCAACGGTGCGCAGTCGCGCGGCAGCTACGCGGCGATCGTCGGCGTCGGCGTCGGCCGCCGGCGCGGCCTGCCCTCGATGGTGCACGACTCGCCGTACGCGGTGCGCGGCGTGCCCGCCGGCGAGACCGCGCCGTGGGGAAACACCGGCATGACGCAGCCCGAGGCGGATCAGTGGCTCGACGTCTCGCTCAAGCTGCGCGCCGGGTCGTGGCTCACGATGTCGTTCGACAACATCACCGCCGAGACGGCGTGGGAGATCAGCCCGTTCGGCGCGCTGCTCGATCCGGGCGAGGGTGGCTCGTGGAAGAAGACGTGGCGTACCTACGGTGCGATGGCGACCCGCGAGGTCGGCGCCGTGACGCTGACCGCGCAGGCCTCGCGCCTCGAGGGCTACAGCCTCGAGAGCGTCGCGATCCAGCCGAGGATGACGAACGCGAGCGAGACCGACCCCGCGGCGTACCAGCACGGCCTGCGCTCGCTGCAGGGCAACTATACCGATCCGCGACTGACCCACCAGGCGGAGGCGCGCGCGGCGATCGTGTCGGGCCCGGGCGAAGGTGGCTGGACGAACCAGCTCGTCGTCGGGGTCGCGGCCCTCCACCTGCGGACGCCGGCGAGCTACTCGGCGCTCGTCGGGCTCGACGAGGAGCCGACGATGCCAAAGCTCGACTTCGGCGCGAAGAACATGTCGACGCTGTCGGCGTTCGGCGTCGACGAGTGGAGCCCGGTGCCATGGCTCGTCCTCGCGGGCGGTGCACGGTTCCGGATCGCGGCACCGATCGAGGGCGGTGCGGGGTGGACGCCCGGTGTCGATCTGCAGGGCGGCGCGGTGATCGCCGGCGATGGGTTCGGCGCCAAGGTGATCTACGCGGAGGGGTATCGGAGCCCGGAGGCGAACTCGCTGTTCTCGACGAGCGGCACGCGCGGCAACCCGGCGCTCGAGCCCGAGCGCAGCCGCGAGGTGGCTGCCGAGCTCCACCTCGAGCTCGCTCCCTCGGTGACCACCCGGATCGGGGGCAACGTGACACAGCTGTCCAATCAGGTGCTGCATCGGTCGACCCCGGACGATCCGGTGTTCGTCAACGAGGCGGTCAACGCCGGGAAGACCCACCTCGCGAGCGGCTTCGTCGAGCTGCGCCACACGAGCGAGCTCGTCGATGCGGACCTCCGCTACGGCGTCACCTCGATCCAGGAGTCGGATCCGATCGGCCTCGGGCTGCCGTATGCGCCCCACACGATCGCCGGTCGCGTGGTCGTGCGACCCGCCCGCGACCTCGCGGTGTTCGCACGTTCGAACGCCGTCTCGCCCCGGACCGTCACGGCGGTGACGCCGCTCGGGACCGAGCCGCGGACGCTCCCCTGGGGCGTGCGGCTGACGCTCGGCGGCGTGCTCAGCAACGTGCTCCCCGGCTTCGATCTCGAGCTGCGTGTCGACAACCCGTTCGGCTTCCGCCGCAGCGTCCCGTACAGCCTCAGCGGCAACCCGACGTTCGTCGAGGAGCGCAGCGGCACCGAGGCGTTCGCGACGCTCCGCTGGAGCAAGTGACGCGGATCAGCGCGCGGGGAGCTCGAGCTCGACGTTCGCCGTCTCGGATCGGACGGGGACCTCGACCGGCATCGCCGCGAGCGGGCCGAGCGACGCGCGCAGCGTGTACTGGCCGGGGAACAGCTCGGCGAGCTCGAACTCGCCGTCGTCGTCGGTCGTCACCGTCGTGTGGCGGATCCGGCCGCGCGTGCTCTCGTTGCTGAACGACCCACCCTCGAGATCCGGCGGGCGCCGGATCTCGGCCACGACCGCGGCACCCGCCACCGGAATGCCACCGCGGACGACGCGGCCACGGAGGCGGCTCTTGATCCACGCGAGGCGGCCGCCGTCGACGGTCCACGGCAGATGGTCACGGACGATCGAGGCCAGCCGCGCCGGCTCGTAGGAGCTCGACACCTGCCACCGCGCGAACGTCGAGCTCCGCGTGAGGATCGAGGTCCCGTCGGTCGACCACGCCGCCGAGCTCGCGACCGGCCGGAACGCGCTCTCGCTGAGCATCGGTGGGCCGTGCTCGATCGGCCAGCGCGCGAGCACGCGGCCATCGCTCGCATTCATCACCAGCGCCTCGGTCCCGTACGCCGCGATGCCGACGATCAGCGCACCGCTGGGATCGGTCTGGGCCTGGAGCAAGCTCTGGCCGACGAACGCGGATCGGGGGCGTCCGTTCTCGACGTTCCACACCGTGACGACGTGATCGGTGCCGATCGTCGTGACCCACCGGCGCGAGGGATCGAGGGTCGGTGGGAGGCGGGTGCCCGGGAGCTCGGCGACCCGGGCGCCCGTCCGCGCATTCCACACAGACACCGCGCGCACGCCGTCGACGACCTCCGGCGGCTCGGTGTCCTCGACGAGCACGATCCGCGCTGCGCTGGCGAAGCCGAGCACGGCGTAGGCCCGGCTGCCATCGGGCCGCAGGGTCGCGAGGGGGCGGCGCGCCGCGACGTCCCACACGACCGGGGGCTCGGCCCCGCTCCACAGGAGCGCGAGGTCGCAGCGCTCGGAGAGGACCACGTGCTGCGCCGGTCCGAGCCGCGCCGGGGCACCTCCGGCGAGCGAGATCACGTCGGTGCCGGCCTCCGACGCCACGGCGACGCAGTCTGCGCCGAGCGCGAGCGAGCGCGGCCTCGTGGTCAGCGAATGGCGCATCCGGGTCGTCCCTGTCGTCGCGTCGAGCACGACCACCGCGCCGTCGGCCACCGCCGCGACCACCGCGCCGGCGACGGCGATCGGGGCGCTGATCGGCTCGTGCGCGATCACCCGGCGGTCCCGCGGATCGACCAGCGTGATGTGATCGTGCGTCTCGACCGCGACCCGCGAGCCGTCTCCGGTCACCGCGACCACGCGGGACCGGTCGTCCGCCGCGTACGAGGCGAGCAGCGGTCCTGCGGCGTGATTCCAGATCCGGATCCGACCGTCGCCGCGCGCGCTGATCAGCTGCGTGCCGTCGAGGCTGAACAGCGCGTCCGTGCCGCCGTGCAGATCGTGGCTCGCGAGCTGGGCACCCGAGGCCGTCTCCCATACGACGACGCGCCCGCCGACGCCGATCGTCGCGAACCGCTTTCCGTCGGGCGAGAAGCGCGCGGCCGTGAGCACGTCGCCGTGGATCACGGACGCGACCTGCGCGCCCGTCGCGAGATCCCACACCGTCGCGCGGCCATCGTGTCCCGTGCTCAGCAGACGCTTGCTGTCGGAACTGAACACGCACTTCCAGACGACGTCGGTGTGGCCGCCGAGCGTACGCAGGTGCTCGCCGGTCGTCGCGTTCCAGACCTTGACGAGCCGGTCGGCACCGCACGTCGCCGCGCGCAGCCCGTCGGTCGATAGCTCGCCACCGAGGACGAGGCCGCCGTGCTCGAACCCGCCGAGGAGCTCGCCGGTGTCGATGTTCCAGCCGCGGCCCTCGCCGAGCATCGTCAGCGTGAGCAGCTGCGACTTCAGCGGGCTGAGGACGCCGTAGACATGGCGGAGGACGCTGGTGTTCGCGGCGATCGTGCGCAGCAGCGTGCCGTCGGTGCTCCAGATCCTGGCGTTGCCGTCGTGGCCGGTGGTCGCGATCCGCCGGTCATCGGGTGTGAACGAGACGAAGGTGAGTGACGCGCCATGATCGAACGTCGCGAGCAGGGACCCGGTCTTGGCGTTCCACAGCCGCGCCTTGTGATCGGTGCCCCAGGTCGCGAGCGTGTGACCGTCGTGCGAGTACAGGACCTCGTCGAACGCGCCGACCGCAGCGGGGACCGGGCCGAGCGTCGCGATCGGCGTGCCGTCGGACAGCTTCCAGACCTTCGCATCGGTCTGGCACGCGGCCGCGAGGCGCGTGCCATCGGGGCTGAGCGAGAAGGTCCCGACCTCGCCGCCGCACTCGAGGTCGCGCTCGAGGGTATCGACCTCGCGGATCGCGTTCGCGATCAGGAACCGGAGCGAGGCGGTGTCGGCGCTGCGATCATGGGCCGCGTCGAGGTAGGCGAGGGCACGCAGCGGATTGCCGGCGAGCAGCTCCATCCGCCCACGCTCCTCGAGCAACGTCGTCACCTGGGCGCGGGCCTCGGCACCCGAGCGAAGGACGCGCGACACCGCCGCGGCACCGAAGACCCCGAGGACGATCGTCGCGAGCGCGGTCACGACCAGCGCGCCCCGGTGGCGCCGGGCGAACCGCACCACGCGCTCGGCCTGCGAGTAGGCGTGGGCCTCGACCATGCGCCCGGTCTGGAACCGCTTGAGCTCCTCGGTCAGCTCGCGCGCGGTCGGGTAGCGATCGTTGGGATCGCGCGCCATCGCCTTGGTGACGATGCTGACCAGATCGCGCGGCGCGTGCGGCGCGAGCTGCTCGACCGGGCGCGGCGGGCCGGTCTTGACCGCGCGCAGCACCTCGCGCGTGGTCGGGGCGCGGTAGGGCGGCTCGCCCGCGAGCAGGTGGTAGAGGATCGCACCGAGGGCATAGACGTCGGCGCGCTCGTCGACCGGCACCGCGTGCGCCTGCTCCGGAGGCATGTACGCCGCGGTCCCGATCACCGCGCCGACGCCGGTCAGGTTCGCCGCACTGTGTGCGGCTCGATCGGGCTCCCCGTCCTCGTCGTCGGAGAGGCCGGCGGACAGATCCTTCGCGAGGCCCCAGTCGATCACGACGGTCTCGCCGTACGCGCCGACGAGGATGTTCGACGGTGTGAGGTCGCGATGGATCACGCGCTGGCCGTGCGCGAACGCGATGGCCTCGGCGGCGGCGAGCACCGGTGGCAACAACGCGATGCGCGCGGCGAGGGTCGGTGCCGCCTCGATCGCCTCCCGCAACGTGTGGCCATCGACCATCCGCATCGCATAGAACGGCGTGCCGTCGGGCCACCGGCCGATCTCGTAGATCGGGACGATTCCCGGGTGCTGGAGCCGCGCGGTCACGCGGGCCTCGCGCTCGAACCGCGCCGCGAGCTGCGGTGACGTCCCGAGCAGCTCCTTGACCGCGACCGGGCGGCCGACGCGCAGGTCGCGCGCCGCGAGGATCCGCCCCATGCCACCGCGCGCGACCTCGAGGCCGAGCGCGTAGCTCGTCGGATCGACGTTCGGCAGGGTCGCGAGATCGCCCCCGGCATCCGCACCGGGCGACAACGTCTCCGCGACCGCGCGACATGCCGCGCAGCTCGCGAGGTGTCGGGCGAGCAGGTTCGCGCCGGCCTCGCCGAGGGTGCCATCGGTGTGCGCCGCGAGCAGGCCGTCGAAGCGCTCGCAGTCGTCGACGGAGCCCGCTCCGATCAGGTCGATCACGAGGCGGCACGCCTCGCAGCTCTCGACGTGCGCGCGTGCCTCCGCGGGGAGCGGCGCGATCTCGAGCGTCCCGAGATCGGGGCACGCGGTCACGGCGCGGCCCTGACCTCGGGATCGCGGAACCGCCGGCGCAGGCGCTCGATCGCGGCGCGCACGGTGCGCTCCGCCTCGGCCGCACTCGCGAGGCCGATCGCGCGCGCGATGTCGTCGAAGGTCTCGCTCTGCGCCCACAGCTCGAGCGCGCGGCGCTGGTCGTCCGGGCACTCCGCGGCGGCGAACCGCAGCAGCTCCTGCGCCGTCCCCTTGTTCGTGATCGGCGGACGCTCGCCGAAGATCTGGCTCGCGGGTGGCAGCGTGCCGGCCTCGATCCACTGACCCGGCCGGCTCCGATCGGCGTCGTGCCGGCGGACGTAGTCGGGGTGCGCGCGCAGGTAGTCGATCCCGACGCGCTTCGCGACCACGCGCAGCCAGCTGATGAAGCGCAGCCGCGGGTTGACGAGCTTCGATTCGAGGTAGAGCGCGAGTCGCGCGAACCGGTCCGCGCGAAGGCGTCCCATCACCGCGACGACGATGTTGCGGCGGTCATCCTCGCGCTGGCCGAGGCGGCCGAGGAACCGCGGCTGCGCGACGATCCGCAGCAGCTGCGGTTCGACCTCGACCCACAGGCGTTGCCACGCGTTCTCGTCCCCGGCCGCCGCCGCCACCACCAGGGTCTCCACGACATCGTCCTGCATCACCATCACCTCGACCTTTGTAGACCGGTCTACATCGATCCGGACGGCGATCCGCTGGCAAACGTCACGCAGGCTCGCGGTGGTGAAAATCCAACGCTGGCAATGTGTTGACCGCGCGTGATGAAGGTCTCCGGTGCGCCGTCCCCACCCGACGTGCAGCTCAAAGGGTCCCGGGCGATCGGCGCGGTGATGGTTCTCGTCGCCGTGCTGTGCGTCCTCGAGGCCACCGGATCGGTCCAGCTCGGCGGGTGGAGCGAGCTCGATCCGGAGCAGCCGTACGGCGTGCTGTTCGCGGCCTATCTCGCGACCTGGCTGGTCGCGCGCAGGGCCCGCGGCGGCGCGCGGCGGATCGCCCTGTTGCTCGGCTCCCTCGGCACCGCCTGCCTGTTCGATCCATGGTTTGCCACCGGCTCGGTCGCGTGGGTCGTGATGTTCCACCGCGTGGTGTTCGCGGGGCGCCGCGTTCGCCCGGGGTGGGGGCTCGCCTTCACGCTCGCGACCTTCATCATCCTGGCGATCGCGTGCAGCCGTGACCTGTGGCCGGAGTTCCTCGACGCGCATCGCGGCCTCGGTCGCTGGGGCTATCTGTTCGCGATCTCGTACACGTTCCGGATCGCGTGGCTGCTCCATCAGGTCCGGATGCAGCGCGCCGTGCTGCCGCTGCTCGACGTCGTCCTGTACTTCGTGTTCGCGCCGTTCTTCGTGATCGTGCCGTACATGCTCGCGATCCCGCGCTGCGATCGGTTCTGCGCGGGGCTCGACGGGCATGACCCCGCGATCGAGCAGTCGGGGATCCGGTTGCTCGCGTGGGGCGTGGTGTTGACGAGCGCGGCGGTCGTGCTCCACGCGTTCTATGACCCACACGCCGCGTGGCTCGACAGCCTGCGCGCGCGCGATGCGGCCGGCATCGCGCTGCACAGCCTGTGGAGCTACCCGGTGGACGCCACGCTCCGCACCTGCGCGATCGCCGCGATCCTCGTCGGCATGGTCCGCGTGATGGGGATCGAGCTCGGGCCGTCGTTCCAGCGGCCGCTGCTCGCCACCTCGATCGCCGAGTTCTGGCGGCGCTGGAACACCCACTTCCGCGACCTGCTGGTCGAGCTGTTCTATGTCCCCGTGGTCATGCGACTCCGGCGGACGCCCGAGCGCGCGATCGTCGTCGGCTGCATCGCGGTGTTCGTCGTCGGGAGCACGCTGTTCCACCTGCCGAAGCACTACTTCCGCTACGGCTCGATCTACCCGCCCAACCTGCACATCGTCGTCGAGAACATCGTGATGTGCGCGATCGTGGCGATCGCGCTGGTCCGCGAGGCACGAGAGGTGAGGGCGAGGATCGTCCGTCCTCCGCCAGGCCCGCTCCGATCCGCGCTGCGCGCGATCCGGACCTGGATCGTGTTGCTCGTCGTCGTGCAGTACCTCGGCTACGGCTCCCAGTTCGCCGTGTTCGGCGAACGCCCCCCGATCGCGATCCAGGAGAGGACCTCGAGCCATGTCGATTCGCATGCCAGATGATGTTCGGTTGCAGCTCCGTACCCTTCTCGCGGAGCTGAGCCGCGGTGCTCGGTTCGACGACGCGGACGACGTGTTCGCGCTGGGCGTCGTGCGATCGCTCCAGCTGATCGAGCTGATCACCTGGATCGAGGATACCTACAGGCTGGAGGTCGCGCAGCGCGACGTCTTCGACGGGCATCTTCGCTCGGTCGACCGGCTGGTGGCGTTCGTCCTCGAACGGACGGTGGGCTCGTGATCGATCTCGTCGAGATGATCGACGGCTGGGCCGAGCGCGCGCCCGACCGCGTGGCGCATGTCTGGCGCGATCAGCAGCTGACGTTCGGCGAGCTGCGCGCACGCTCGGACGCGCTTGCCTGCTACCTGCGGAACCGCGTCACGCGGGGCGTGCCGGTCGTGGTCCACGGCCACAAGGAGCCGGGCATGCTGGTCGGCTTCCTCGCGTGCATCAAGGCCGGGAACCCCTACGTCCCGATCGACACGGGGCTCCCCGCCGCGCGGATCGAGAAGATCGTGCGCCACTCGCGTGCGGCGCTCGTGCTCGCGCCGGGCGCCGAGCTCGACGCCGCGATCGCCAGGCATCCCGGCGAGCGTCCCGATCCGCGCACCCGCCTCGCCCCGAAGGATAACGTCTACATCATGTACACCTCGGGCTCGACCGGCGAGCCCAAGGGCGTCCAGATCACGCTCGCGAACCTCGCGGGCTTCGTGGCGTGGGCCCGCGACGTCCATCCGGTGGGCGGCGCGCGCCGGTTCCTCAACCAGGCGCCGTTCTCGTTCGATCTCTCGGTGATGGATCTGTATCTGTCGCTGACCGGCGGCGCCACGCTGCACAGCGTCGACCGGCGGATGATCGAGAACCCCCTCGAGCTGCGGGCCGCGCTGGCGATCGCGGACGTCGAGATCTGGGTCTCGACCCCTTCGTTCGCGGAGATGTGCCTCGCCGATCGGACGTTCGACGCAGCCCACCTGCCGGGCCTCACGTGCTTCCTGTTCTGCGGCGAGACTCTCCCGCCGTCGTGCGTGCGCCGCCTGCACGCGCGGTTTCCGCACGCACGGATCTACAACCTGTACGGCCCGACCGAGGCCACCGTCGCCGTGACCTCGGTGCTCGTCGACGACGCGCTGCTGAGCGCGTTCCCGGCGCTGCCTCTCGGGACGCCGCGGCCCGATACCCGGCTGCGCATCGTCGACGGCGAGATCGTGATCGAGGGGCCGTGCGTCAGCCCGGGCTACCTGCACGAGCCCGAGCTCACGGCGCGAGCCTTCGACGGCGCGCGCTACCGCACCGGCGATGCGGGCCACTACCAGGACGGCGCGCTGATGTTCGGGGGTCGGCTCGACTTTCAGGTCAAGCTGTTCGGGCATCGCATCGAGCTCGACGACGTGGCCCGCAACCTCGAGAGGCTGCCGGCCGTGGAGAAGGCGATCGTGATCCCGATCGAGCACGCGGGCCGCTGCGAGGCGCTCGCCGCGTTCGTGGTGGTGCGAGCCGGGATGGAGGTCACGCCCCAGGCGCTGCGCGCCGAGCTCGGGTTGCGCGTCCCGAGCTACATGGTCCCCCGCGACATCCACTGTCGCCCGGACCTCCCGATGACGGTCAACGGCAAGATCGATCGCGGGCGGCTCGCGGCCGAGCTCGCACGCGGCGCGTGACGGATCGCTCGCGGCCGCCGTCCTGATCGGTCGTGACCG
>Ga0316601_100001531_pt1 | contig 11398 bp, 10 predicted proteins | sample OWC_soil_day5_no_FD_207663 | JGI IMG/M metagenome (GOLD analysis project Ga0316601, IMG submission 207663) | Wetland soil microbial communities from Old Woman Creek delta, Ohio, United States - OWC_soil_day5_noCT | ecosystem: Environmental > Terrestrial > Soil > Wetlands | place: USA: Ohio...
ATAATGATTTAAAGGGAAAAATTCCTTGTATTTTAGATGGGGGTTCATGTTCAATTGGATTAGAGTCAACAATTATAGATATGTCTGCTCCAGATCCTATACTTCTAAGGCCAGGAGCAATAAGCTTAGAAGACATATTAAAGGTAATTCCAAACCTTGTATATAAAAAGGATTTATTAAGTGCCAAAGAAAATGAAATTCCAAAGGCTCCAGGTATGAAATACAGGCACTATGCTCCAGATGTTCCAGTAACATTGGTCGAAGGAGATTATGAAAAGACTTCTAAATGGATTCAAGAAAATGCAAACCATAATGATGTTGTAATTTGTTTTGAAGAATTCTTAAAGGATTTTAAGAACCATCAGCATATTTATAGTTTAGGAAGCTTTAAAATGTTAAACATGGCTGCACAAATAATATTTGATTTACTTAGAGAATGTGATAAATTGAATGCAAGTCATATTTACATACAAGCTCCTGATAACAGTGGTTTAGGGAATTCTATAATCAATAGGTTAGAGAAAGCAAGCGGAGGAGACATTATTCATATATAAATTATTTCGTTGATTTAATACAAAAAAATAAAAATGAACTAAGAGAACTAGCTGGTTAGCTTCTTAGTTCATTTTTTTTATTTTCCACAAGGTATTATTACAAAAAAACTGCGGTTTGTGGAATTTTTATGAAGATTTATGTAGAAGAAAATGATATAATGTAAAATTGATTAGATTTTTAATTATTTTAGTAATAAACCTTTAATATAAGATAAATACTAAACATAAGATAAAATGCAGAAGCAGGTGAAGAATATGAGTAGCAATAAATTTTTGCCAATTAGCAAGGAAGACATGATAGAAAGAGGATGGGAGCAGCTAGATTTTGTTTTTGTTACAGGAGATGCCTATGTAGACCATCACAGCTTTGGAACCGCAATTATTTCAAGAGTTTTAGAGAATGAAGGGTACAAGGTAGGAATAATAGCTCAGCCGGACTGGAAGGATACAGAAGACTTTATGAAGCTAGGAAAGCCTAGACTTGGTTTCTTAGTAAATGCAGGTAATATGGATTCAATGGTAAACCACTATACAGTTAGTAAGAAATTAAGGGACAAGGATTATTATTCTCCCGGCGGCCAAATGGGATTAAGGCCTGATAGAGCCACTATTGTATATTGCAATAAAATAAGAGAAGCCTACAGCAAGGAAGTTCCTATCATAATTGGCGGAATAGAAGCAAGCCTTAGAAGATTTGCCCACTATGATTTTTGGAGTGATAAAGTTAGAAAATCCATGTTAATTGACAGCGGCGCAGATTTATTAGTATATGGTATGAGTGAAAAGCAAATTGTTAAAGTTGCAAGTCTCCTTAATACTGGTGAAAGCATAAATAAATGTGATTTTCCTGGTACATGTTATGTAACAGAGGATATTTCTGGCCTGGAAAATTATATCGAAATACCTTCCTACAAGGATGTGTGCAAGGATAAGGTTAAATATGCGGAGGCTTTCAGGGTGCAGTATGAAGAACAGGATCCAATTAGGGGGAAGACCGTAGTCCAAAAGCATACAAATAAGTACTTAGTCCAAAACAAGCCAGAGATGCCTCTTACTAGAGAAGAGTTGGACAAGGTGTACGGACTGCCATATGCTAAAAATTATCATCCTATATATGAGAGCATGGGCGGAATACCAGCTATCGAAGAAGTTAAATTCAGTGTTGTTAGCTCAAGAGGATGCTTTGGCAGCTGTTCCTTCTGCGCTATAACCTTCCATCAAGGAAGAATTGTACAAAGTAGAAGCGAAGAGTCCATATTAGAAGAAGCAAAAGGAATTACGGAGTACGAGGATTTTAAAGGATATATACATGATGTTGGCGGACCAACAGCTAACTTTAGAAATCCTGCATGTAAAAATCAACTTAAAGTAGGTGCTTGTAAAAATAAACAGTGCCTTTATCCAAGTCCTTGTAAAAACTTAGAGGTGGATCATAGAGAGTACTTAAATCTATTAAAAAAATTAAGAGAATTGCCAGGAGTTAAAAAAGTTTTTGTACGCTCTGGCTTAAGATATGATTACATTATGGCAGATAAGGATGAAACCTTCTTTAAGGAGCTTATTAAACATCATATTAGCGGTCATTTAAAGGTGGCACCAGAGCATGTTGCTCCTAAGGCTTTAAAGTTTATGGGAAAACCAGCTGGTCAAACCTACGATAAATTTAGAGATAAGTTTTATACCATAACTAAAAGAATGGGTAAAAACCAATATATTATTCCTTACTTAATGTCTAGTCATCCAGGAACAACCTTGAAGGAAGCTGTTGAGCTTGCTGAATATTTAAGGGATATTAATTATCACCCAGAGCAGGTTCAAGATTTCTATCCAACACCAGGAACTTTGTCAACTACAATGTTCTATACTGGACTAGACCCAATTACTATGAAGGAAGTTTATGTTCCAAAGACTAAGCATGAAAAAGCAATGCAAAGAGCCTTACTTCAATATAAAGATCCTATGAAATATGATTTAGTTCTAGAAGCTTTAATGGAGGCTGATAGAGAAGATCTTATAGGGTATAATGAAAAATGCCTAGTAAAACCTAGAAGAATAAAAGCAGAAAAATATGGAGAGAAAACTAGAAGTAAAGGTGACTTTAGAGATGCTTCAAAAGCTCCAGCTAAAGGACAAAGGCCTGGATCAAAAGGTACTTCTAAAAATTCCTCCAAGAATTCACCAAAGAATGATTTCAAAGGCACTTCAAAAACTGCAACTAAGGGTTCAACTAAAGATAGCTTTAAGGCTGGTCCAAAAGCAAAGAATGGCCCTGCAGCTAAGCAAAATAATAAAAAGGGCAAGCAGGACAGCAGGAGAGGTAGAAGTTAAGATTTTAAATTAATAAGGAGTTGTCATAAGTAATAACTATGGCAGCTCTTTAATTTTTCTAATCTAATTCTAATCTTTCCTTAAGGGTACTCTAATAATTCCTCCCTATAATAAAAGTATCAAATAAATATTAAATTTTTGGAGGAATGAAAAATGAGTATTAGTTTAGAACAGATCGATGCTTTAAGAGAAAGGGCAAATGTTAGCTACGAGGAAGCTAAGGAAGCCTTAGAAAAATGTAGTGGTGATATTGTCGAAGCACTAATTTATCTAGAAAATAACAACAAGATAATGAAAGAAAAGGGTAAGTCAAAATGCTGCAGCTTGTGGGAGAAATTTTTAGCTCTAATTAGAAAAGGAAATAAAACTAAATTTATAATAAAGAAAAAAGATAGAGAAGTAATAAGCCTGCCTGTTACAGTAACTGTAATTGCAGCTTTAATAGCTCCCGAATTTGTGGGAATAGGTTTATTAATTGCCCTTGTTGTTGGCTATAGATTTAAATTTCAAGGCTCCTTAGGTGAAAATATGGAGATAAATAATACCTTAGATAAAATGTCTGACTTTGTAGATAATACAAAGGAGAAGCTTAATAAAACAGAAACTGCAAATCAATAACCTGTAAAAATGCTGGTATATTCTTATACTGGCATTTTATTTATTGTACCATAGGTATTTACTTATAAATATTGTATAATATTAGCATAAACCGTTATACAAGGGGGGCAGCATATGGCTGGTGAAAAAGTACTTATAATTGAAGACGAAATAAAAATTGCTAGATTTATAGAATTAGAGCTAAAGTACGAGGGATATGAGGTTGAACAGAGCCATGATGGCAGGGAAGGCCTAAATATGGCCTTAGAAGGTAACTACAATCTAATAATTCTAGATATAATGCTTCCATCCATGAATGGCTTGGAGGTTTTAAGAAGAATAAGACAGCATTCAGAAATTCCTGTTATTATGCTTACCGCAAAGGACCAAACTATGGATAAGGTTATGGGACTAGATATGGGAGCCGATGATTATCTCACTAAACCTTTCGCTATTGAAGAGCTATTGGCAAGAATTAGGGTTGCCTTAAAGAGAAAAGGAGTACCTCTTCAATGTACAAATGTCATTGAAATTAATGGTCTAAAGCTAGACCTTGAAAAATATACTGTTTCTTATAATAAAGATGCTATTGACCTTACAAAGAGGGAGTTTGATCTTTTAAAATATCTTATGGAAAACCAAAATATAGTTTTAACTAGGGATAAAATATTGGAAAAGGTTTGGGGCTATGAATATTTAGGAGACACCAATGTGGTGGACGTATATATTAGATATTTAAGAAGTAAAATTGATGATAAATATGCTAAAAAGCTGATCCATACTGTTCGTGGAGTGGGGTATTTATTAAAAGATGAATAATAAAAATGAAATAAAATCAATCATAAAACAGGTTCTAAGACTAGCAATAATAATTCCTAAATTTATAATCGTTGAAATATATAAGCTTATTACTAATGGTTATAAAAGCTTTGTTAAAAGATTAAGATTTTCCATAACTTTTAAGATAACCACAACTTTTGTTTTAATGATTATATGTTTTTTACTTTTCCTAAGTTTAATAATAGTGGGCAGTTTTTCCTTTTATTTAGGATATAGCGCCAAGCTGGATATGGAGAAGGATAATGCTCTTATTAAAACTTATTTAAGTGGTAATATTGAATCAATATATGACCCTATTGAAAAGATATCAACAATTAAGAACAGACAAATCTCTATATTTGATGAAAACCATAAGCTGATTTTTTCTTCAGAAAGCCAGAAGGATAAGGTTTTATATTATATGAAGGACAATACGCCAGAAAATACAGTTGATAAATATTTATTTATTTCTGGAGACAATGTAGATGTTCATTTTCCAAATAACACAATAACTCCATCCTCTAGGTTTTTCATAGTATTAGATGAAGATATTAAATTAGATAGTAAGGTGTACAGCATTCAGACTGTTGATAAACTACACAATGAATTTATGTATTTAGGAATTTTACTTAGCGGACTCGGAATAATCTCTGGATTAGCACTAATAAATACTTTTATCACAGGCTGGAAGGCAAGCAAAAGAGTGTTAAAACCGGTAGGCACCATGAGCAAAACCGTTAAAAATATTACTGCCAATGCACTTGACACCCGTATCAATGTAAGTGGCTCACAGGATGAGCTTAAGGATTTAGCCCATACTTTTAACAGCATGCTAGACAGAATACAGCAGTCTTATGAACAGCAGAACCAATTTGTGTCCGATGCTTCCCATGAGCTTAGAACTCCAATAGCAGTAATACAAGGGTATGCAAACCTGTTGGATAGATGGGGTAAAGATGATAAAGAAGTATTAGAGGAATCGATAGCTGCCATAAAATCAGAAGCGGAAAGCATGAAAGGGCTAATTGAACAGCTGCTATTCTTAGCTAGAGGGGATAAAAATACCCAAAAGGTTGAAAAAATAGAGTTTTATATGGACGAATTAATCGATGACATAATAAAGGAAACAAGACTTATAGATGAAAATCATGAAATAATAAATGAAAGAAATGAAAACCTTCAAATAAGCGCAGACAGAAATTTAATAAAAGAAGCTCTGAGAATATTTGTTGATAACAGCATAAAGTATACTGGTCATGGAGGATATGTGAAAATAAACTCCTTTGAAGCTTATGATAAAATTATAATCTCTATAGAAGATAATGGAATAGGTATGTCAAAGGAAGACTTGCCACATATTTTTGACAGGTTCTACAGAGCTGATAAGTCTAGAACTAAAGAAAGTGGTGGAACTGGCTTAGGTCTTGCCATTGCAAAATGGATTGTTATGAAGCATAGGGGAGCTATAGAAGTTGAAAGTAAAATTGGAGAAGGTACTAAAATAACTGTTAAGCTGCCAAAAGTATAATAGATGTATACAAAAATTAGGGAACCTGTGACGAAGTGCAGCACAGATGTTGAACATTTGGAGCTGCATTTCAACACAGGTTCCTTTAAAAGTATATGTCAGAGAATTCTAAGTTTATCATTTCAATATTCTTTTTACTTTCATTTACGTTAAAGCTTTTAATTTTAGGGATAGGGGTATTAACTTTAACATCAGGAAGTTCAATTGTAAACTCACTGCCTTTGCCAAATTCACTAGTAACTGATATATGTCCATTATGCATTTCTACCAGCGATTTAACTAGGGATAAACCTATACCACTACCTTCATTTCTTCTTGAAGTTGTTTTATCAACCTGAATAAATCTTTCAAAAATAAGCTTTTGCATGTTACTATCTATACCTATGCCTGAGTCTTTAACAGAAATGACAACTTGGTTATTTTTCATGTAGATATTCACATAAATAGACCCATCAGCAGGAGTAAACTTAATTGCATTAGATAGTAAATTTAGAATAATTCTCTCAATTTTATCTGGATCGCAGGCAATAATTTTTTCTTCTTCTTCTGTGTCAAAAATCAGGTTTATATTTTTGTTCTGGGCATATTCTGCTACAGACAATGTAATATCTTCAACAATTTTAATGATATCATTATTAGATAAGGTAACTTCAAAGTATCCAGCATCCATCTTGGTTATATCGATTAGGTTATTTATTAGTCTAAGGAGTCTATAGGAATTTTGTTTAATAGTATATAAGTACTTATTTATTCTAAATTGCTCCTCCTTACTATCGCTGTTAACAATCATATCTAACATTTGTTCAGCACAGAAAATAACATTTAAAGGAGTTCTCAATTCATGAGAAATATTCGCGAAAAATTCAGTACGTAATTTTTCATATTCCACAGCTTTATTTAATAACCGTTCCTTTTCCTTATACCTTATGTTTGATTTTATACTGTCAAGCTCTGCCCTATGGCGAATTGTTACTTCATCTAATAATTTTTCATTAGCCTTTACTAAATCCTCGGTTCTATTTTTAACAAGCTCTTCTAAGTGATTTTTATAATTTTCAAGCTCTTGAGCTTTGTTTAAAATCTCATTTTTCTGAATGAAATTTTTTACAACATAATAGTAGTTTATTATTGATAATATAATGGCAAATAAGGTTGTTAAAAATCCATTAAAAGCTTGGGCATAAAATTTAAACTCATATATTTGTAAAAAGAGTAGTCCTAAAATCAATAGAAGGTAATTAAAAAGATAAATAAACATATTTTTAGAAGGTTTAATAATTGAACCAATTGAAAATACAAACATAGTAATAATAAATCCAGTAATATCGCCTTCATACAATTGAGCATTTATTGAAGTAAGAGTATTTAAAATTAGCATAGAAAACACAAAAATAAAAAGAAATGATTCATAGAATTTTATTTTTTTAATCTGCCTTTCTATACTTACTAGGTTAATTGTAATTGAATATGCAAGACAAAAAAGTATGGTAACCAAATTAATGTAAGTGAGATTTTTATAAGCAATATAAACGTTATAGGATGTGGTATCCTTAACGGTTTGAAATATAAGCTGAAGGAAAGTTAATATTATAAAAACAACACATATAGTTGTTGCTCTTGTATTATTTGAAACTAAAACTTTTTCTGTAAATTTTTTTTCAGAGTCTTTAGGAATACTACAAAATAAGTATTTTTTCGATTGTTTTACAACCTTCTTTAGTTCACAAGTTACCATTTTCATTCCAATATACCACCTATTTACATAATAAATATATTTATACATTTATTATAGAGGTTTATTTAGCAAATTTCCATATATTATGAAATAAATTCTTTGATTTATAGGTTTATTGTATTTAGATATACCTGATATCCATGTATAATATATATAAATACAACATTTTTTAGGAGGGATAATTATGTATTTTAATGAAAAAGGAAATATAAACACAGAAAAATGCACGGAGCTGGCAATTAAAGCTGCTGAAGATAGAAATATAAAACATATAGTTGTAGCCAGTAATAGTGGAGATACTGCAAAGCTATTTAAAAACTTGAAAGATGTAAACATAGTTTGTGTAACTCATGCTTATGGTTTTGGTGAGCCAGGTAAAAATCAAATTTCTAATGAGGTTGTAGATGAATTAAAAAAGGAAGGAATTAAGGTTCTTACAACCACTCATGTGTTAAGTGGTGCTGAGAGGGGGATTAGTAAAAAATTTGGAGGAGTAAATCCTGTTGAAATTATGGCTCATACCTTAAGAATGTTTGGACAAGGAACTAAGGTATCTGTAGAAGTAGCAGTAATGGCACTAGATGCAGGGCTAATTCCTTATGGTGAAGAAATAATAGCGGTGGCAGGCAGCAACGGTGGCGCAGACACTGCAGTAATTCTTACTCCAGCCCATGCAAATAATATATTAGATACAAAAATTAACGAGATAATCTGTAAGCCTAAGAATTTTTAATGGTATAGCTTCAGTAATGTAGAGCTATAATTTATTACTAAGAAATGAGGTTTATTATGGAAATATTAATTGAAATAATTGTTCAAGTTTTTTTTGAATTTGTTATTGAAGGTATATTTGTAGGAGTTTACTACCTTTTCAACAAAATATTTAAAGATAAAATATCAGAAAAAACTGCCAAGATAATATCAGCAATTTTATCGTTCCTTATATTTATTGGTGCTATTAGTATTATAGCTACTATTATCATTAAGCTTGTAAACTAAAGCTCTGCAAAGATTACTGTAAAATAAGATTTTCTTATGATTTGGAAGTGAAATTATGTTAAAAATATTAATTATTGAAGATGATGTAAAACTTAGAACACTGATAAAAGATTCTCTAGACAGGTATGGATATAAAGTGGTGTGTGTAGAAAATTTTTTTGATATAGAGGATAATTTCGAAAAGGAAAATCCTCATCTGGTACTTTTAGATATCAATCTTCCTTGCTATGATGGCTTCTATTACTGCAGATTATTTAGAAGAAATTCAAAGGTTCCTATAGTAATAATTTCAGCAAGGGCAGGAGAGCTTGAACAAGTTATGACCATGGAGTTAGGAGCTGATGACTACATTGTTAAGCCCTTTAGTATAGAGTTTCTAGTGGCAAAGGTAAGGGCAGTTATTAGAAGAGTTTATGGTGAATATTCTATAATGGAAAGCAGTAATATTGAGGTTTGTGGTATTACTTTAGATGAAAGAAATTTTAAAATTCAATATAAGGAAAAGATTATTGAGCTAAGTAAAAATGAGTTCAAGCTTATAAAAAAGTTCTTAGAGAAGAAGGATACTATACTCTCTAGAGAAGACTTATTAGCAGAGCTTTGGGATGAGGTCAGTTTTATTGATGATAATACTTTAACTGTCAATGTAACTAGAGTAAAAAATAGATTAAGCGAATTAGGTATAGAGGGCGTAATTAAAACAAAACGAGGTTCAGGATATATATTGGATACCTCTAATTTAAAAGGTGATTTGTAATGAAAAAGAGAATATTAAAGCATTTTATTTTAGACCATTTATTTTTTACAATGGTCTATTTTCTTAGTAATTTTCTTATAGCTGCATTTTATTACTTTTCTATAGGAAGTAGTGTGGAAGTGGCTTATCCTGCAGCTATCTCACTGTTTGTATACTCTATTTTTATAGTATATAAATGGTTTAACTATAGTGAATTTAACAATAAAGTAAAAAAGCTAGCAAGAAATATGAATTATGATATTAAAACCTACAGCTATGAAGAAAAGGAATTAGTAGCACTAGTTTCAACTATTCATCAAAACTATATGGAGAAGATAAGCTCTATTCATCTTGAAGATAAGAGTAAAAAACATTTATTCTCCCAATGGATTCATGATATGAAGACTCCTGTATCAGTAATAGATTTGATTTTGCAGAAAACCCTCAAGGATGAAATACCTATGAAAAAAGCCTTAGAGGATATAAAGGAGGAAAATTCTAGTCTTGTTGAAAAATTGGAGCAAGCTTTAAATCTCATTAGACTTGAGGAATTTACTGAGGACTATGTTCCAGAAGAAGTGGATTTAACAGCTTCTATAAGGCAAGTTATTAACAGACGAAAAAATCAATTTATATATAGCAGAGTCTATCCTAAGGTTGAAGGGGAAGGAGATATACATGTTCTTTCAGACAGAAAATGGAACGAAGCTATGCTTGATCAGATAGTGTCTAACGCTATAAAGTATTCAAAAGAAGAAGATAAAAATAAAACAGTGTATTTTAATATTAAAAGACTTGAAGATAAAGTAGTTTTATCTATAAGAGATCAAGGCGTAGGCATCCCAGAACATGATATAAATAGGATATTTAAACCCTTTTATACTGGCGAAAATGGAAGGGCATGTGGTAATGCAAGCGGAATAGGCTTACACTTCTGCTCCCAGGTTGCTAAAAAATTAAGCCATGATATAAAGGTTAAATCAAAGGTTGGAGAAGGAACAGAAATAACTATAACTTACCTTTCAAAATTGTAAGGTTATTTTAGGAAGATAAATGGCTGCAGACCCTTTGCCATCTTAAAATATAAGTATAAAGGAAAATAAATAATTTAAGGAGGCAACTATATGGCTGTATTGAATGCAAAGAATGTAACAAAAGTTTATGGAGGTAAGGATGAAGCTAATTCTACCTATGCTTTAAATGGAGTAACAATTTCTATTGAAGAAGGAGAATTTGTTGGAATAATGGGTCCCTCTGGAAGCGGCAAAACTACACTAGTGAATATATTAAGTGGAATTACCAAGCCTACAACAGGAAGTGTTCACATATGTGATGAAAATATTACTGACCTAGATAAATACGAGATGGCACTGTTTAGAAGGCAGAAGCTTGGCTTCGTTTTTCAGGAGTTTAATCTTTTAGACAGTCTTACCTTAAGGGAAAATATAATGCTTCCAATGATACTTGATAAAAGAAAAGCATTAGAGATGAAGAAGAAAGCTAATGAAATAATGACCATGTTTAGCATATATGATATAGGAGATAAGTACCCTTATAATGTTTCTGGAGGACAACAGCAGAGAGCTGCGGTTAGCAGAGCCTTAGTAAATGACCCAGCTATAATATTTGGAGATGAACCAACTGGTAATTTGGACTCAAAAGCTTCTAACGTTGTGATGAACTGCTTTGAAAAAATGAATAAAGAAAAGAATAGTACTATTTTAATGGTAACTCATGATGTTTTCGCAGCTAGCTTCTGCAAAAGGATAATCTTCATAAAAGATGGTGCTGTTAATATGGAGATAGTGAGTAAAGGTGATAGAAAAGAATTCTTCCAAAGAATATTAGATTGCCTTGCTGTAATTGGGGGTGAACGAAATGACCTTTAAGGAAGTTGCAATAAAAAACTTTAAAGCGAATGGGAGAAAGTATTTTTCTTATTTTCTGTGCAGCAGCTTTTCAATTATGATTTTTTTCATATACTCTTCTTTACTCTTTAATAAAGGGTTAGCCAAGGAGAAAGATTATGATTTAATCTCAATGCTCTTTTATATTTCAATGACCGCTCTTACAGCTTTTTCAATATTCTTTATTAACTATGC
>Ga0316601_100001532_pt1 | contig 11388 bp, 10 predicted proteins | sample OWC_soil_day5_no_FD_207663 | JGI IMG/M metagenome (GOLD analysis project Ga0316601, IMG submission 207663) | Wetland soil microbial communities from Old Woman Creek delta, Ohio, United States - OWC_soil_day5_noCT | ecosystem: Environmental > Terrestrial > Soil > Wetlands | place: USA: Ohio...
CCGACCGGCACCTCGATGCCCAGCAGCGGCGGGTACTGCTGGCAGCCGAAGATGTCGCTGTCTCCGGGGCTCCCGCTCGGCTCGCGCCGACGGATGGTGAACTTGATGGCATAGGCCGGGTCGAATTCCATGAAATCGCTGATGCGCTCGTCGGGGATGTTGAAAAGCTTGGCCATGGTTTGGCGCGTCAACACCCCGCTTTTTTTCACCAGCTCGTAGTTTTCCTTCTCCCGGAAAATGATGTCGAAGGTGATTTTGTCCGTGCCCGCGTTCTTGCTGCGGATGGTCTTGGCCAGATCGATCAGCTTCTTGGTTTTCATCACACCTCCTCCCCGTCCCGGATCACCATTTCGTTCAGCGTAAAGAGCTCCATGGGGTCGTCCACCGGCAGGACGTGGTTCAAGGTCCACTTGTAGCCCGCCGGCGCGGGAAGCACCCCGTCGATGACGAAGGCGGCCGTGCCGGCCGTGCCCTTCACCTCGGGCAGCCGCGCGTAGAAGATCTGGCGCGAGCCGATCAGCGTGACCTCCTCGGCCATCTCCTTGGTCGGCGCCACGCCTTCCACGACCACGCACAGCTCGTGGGAGCGGATCTCCCGCACCGGCTCCAGGTCCCCCATGACGCCGTTCTTTCCGTAAATGTTGTAGAAGAGCTGGTAGGGCTTTCCGGCGAACCGCTCCTCGACCTGGCTGCGCGCCCAGCCGATCACCCGGTCGATGTTCTGGATGGAGTAGGGGTCGCGGATGCCGACGATCCCGATGAAGCGCTCGCCCACTTTGCCGGAGCCCTCCAGCTTCACCTTGGTGCGGCCCACGGTGGGGACGAAGACATGTCCCATGACCCGCGTGCTCTTCTCATCCACCTGCTCGTAGCGGCAGTGGGTCATGTCCAGGGTGCCGCCGGCGAAATACTCGTAGTAGGCGTTCGACCGCTCGTACATGGCGTGCCCGGCGACGGAGGCCACCGTGCAGCGCTGGTCGGGGTGCATGGCCGTGACCGTGACGTCGTTGGGGGTGATGGTGCCGATGACCGACTCCTTGGCCATGTAGGGTTCGGCGCAGAAGGAGGCGCACTCCAGGACCTTGCCGAGGTAGTAGGAGTGGCTTTCGGGGAACCCTTCGTACAGTGCCGCCGCCGCGAAGATCGCGGCGTCGCTGCTGCGGCCGCCGATGATGACGTCGGCCCCCAGGCCCAGGGCTTTGATGAAGGGGTGCACCCCGGCCATGGCGACCACCCGGTCGGTCCGGTCAAGCTCGGCCAGGGTCAGCGGGGGCCGCTCGTCGAGCCCCTCCACCACGTCGCCGGACTTCATCCGCCGGCGCAGGTCCTCCTTGTCCAGCTCCGAATAGAAGGTCACCAGCTTGAAGGGTTTGATGCGGTGCTTCCGGCTGATCTGCCGGATCATGTCCACGTACATGTCCACGCGGCTGTTCGTCCCGGTGTCGCCGGAGGAGCCGATCATCATCGGGACCCCCTGGCGGCGGGAGGCGATCAGCATCAGCTCCAGGTCGTGCTTCTGCCAGTCGTAGGGGCTGACGCTCGTGTCGCTGCCGAGCGGGCCGGGGCCGATGTCGTCGCTGCCGGAATCGCAACAGTAGTAGTCGGGGCGCGTCTCGGCCCCGATCCAGAAGCTGCCCTCCTTGGTGGGGGCAAACCCCATGTGGCCGTTCGGGCATAGGATGCGCAGTGATTTTTTCTTCATGGTTGTCCCCCTTGCAGTTGAGGTCGCAGTTGGAAATTTTCCCGGAGAAAGCAATCGAATTCATGCAACCGCCGGTCGAACCGGTCTGACGGCCCGGTTCAGCAACAGGGTCGCCAGGCTCACCCCCATGCCTGCCAGGGTCAGTTCGATCCCCGGAAACAGCATCATCGTGCCCCCGGCAAAAAACAAAACCCGCAGCACCGGATTGAGCCGGCTGTCCGACCATCCGAACAGGCCGTAGGACATGGTGATAGCTCCCAGAAAGCCCGTGACCGCTGCAATCGCCACCTGTGATGGGACGTCCCGGGCCACCAGGGCCGGGTGCAGAACCATGAAGTAGGGCAGACAGAAAGCGACGGCCCCCAGCATCATGGCGTAGTTGGCGGTCTTGACCCAGTTGCCCTTGGCAATGCCGGCCGCCACGACGGCCGCCTCGCAGGTAGGCGGGGTGATGGCGCCGAGCACGCCCCAGTAAATGTAGAACAGATGCGCAGCCACCTCGTCGACTCCCAGTTTCAACAGGGCGGGAGTCAGGATCGACATCGACAGCAGGTAGGTCGGCACCACCGGCAGCGCCGTCCCCAGCACCAGCGGCAGGATCGAAGCGATGATGAGGGAGAGGTAAATGTTGCGGGTCCCGATGTCGAGGATCACCGCGCTGATCTTGGGGGCCAGGCCGGTCACCCCGATGAGGTTGACCAGGACGCTCATGCAAACCAGGATCGGCACCAGCCGGACGATGTCCAGGCCGCCCGAACTGAGCGCCTTGGCGATCCCCTCCAGCATGGGCTTGACCCCCGTCTCGCGGGCGTGGTTCACGAAATAGATTACGAGGGCGGCAGCCGAGGCGTAGAAACCGGCCTCCATCAGCGGCCTTCCGTCGTAAATCATGTAAAGCAGCGTGACCGTCGGCACCAGGAAGCCGGAGAGTTTCTTGAATCTCAGAATATCGCGCCAGCGGGGGATTTCTTCGCGGGGCAGCGCCTTCAACCCCAGCCGCTGCGTCCGGAAATGAACCCCGGCGAACACCCCGGTGTAGTACAAGACACAGGGGATCAGGGCGTAGCCGATAATCTTGAGGTAGGAGATGTTCAGGAACTCGGCCATCATGAAGGCGGTGATGCTCATGATGGGCGGTGTAATGCCGCCGCCGGTGGACGAAATCGCTTCGACCGAAGCCGCGAACTCCGGTTCGTAGCCGTACTTTTTCATCAAGGGGATGGTGTAGCTGCCGGTGACCATGACGTTCGCCACCGCACTGCCGGAAATGCTCCCGAACATCGAACTGGCGACCACGGCCGTCTTGGCCGGCCCCCCCGTGAAGCGCCCCGTCAGGGCCAGTGCAATGTCGATGAACGTTTTCCCCGCCCCGGTGACCGACAGCAGGGCCCCGAAAATGACGAACATGGCGATGAACGTTGCGGACATGCCCGTCACCCCGCCGTAGATGCCGAGCGGGGAGTAGTAGACCGAATTGATCAGAAACTGCCACGGCAGGCGCTTCATCTGCCACACGCCCGGGAACCAGGGGGCGCAGTAGATATAAGCCACCAGCGACAGCAGCATGATGGGGGCGGCGATCCCCATCGTGCGCCGGCCGGCCTCCAGAACCAGGACGAAGAGGGCGGCGCCCAGCGCCAGGTCGATGGGGTCGGCCGTGCCGGGCTGGTAGTAAATGTCCATGGCCTTGAGGAAAATGTTCACGTTGCTGGCCACCACCACGGCGATCACCAGCCAGTCCCACCAGCCCAGCCGCTCCCCCTTAGCGGACTTTCCAAACGGGTAGGCCAGAAACGCGAGCGAGATCCCCAGCATCACGTGCACGGCGCGCAGCTGAAGGTCGATCAGATGGACGAAAACGGGCAGGACGAGCTGGAAAAGCGCAAACACCAGCCCCCCGACGAACAGGACGTTCTTGGTGGTAAACCCCTTTTGCGGCAGCATGGCTCCGGCACCTCCCCGTTCAGGGTTCATGCGACAGCGCGGCGGGGCCTCGTTTTCCCCCGCCTACTTGGCCTCGGGGGGCAGGAACCGCTTGGGAACGTCGATTCCCTTTTCCCGGGCGAACTTGACCAGCCCCATGTGAACGGGCACCTCAGCGCCTTCCGGCACATATTTGAACAGGTCGGCCACCGGGTCCCAGCCTTTGACGGCCGGGTAGGAGGCCGCGACCTCCGGCAGACCCTCGACGTAGGATTTGACGATGCGGTAGGCCACGCTTTCGGGAAGGTCCTTCGACGCCATGGCGCCCACGATGGGCGCCAGCTCGTACATGGGCCCGGCGTCCGGGATCTGGGCGATGCTGCCCTTGGCCGTCTCAATGAAGGGGATGTAAGGATAGGCCTTCGTGATTTTCACGACGTCCTCCTTGGTGAAGCCCAGGGCGGTGATCGGGGTCGTCAGGTTCACCTCGATCAGCGAGGCGTCCATGGCGTTGACGGGGCTGGTCTTCTGCAGGCCGACGATCCGGTTGGTCTGCAGCGACCCGATGGAATCGCTGAGGGTGCCCGGGGTAAAATTGATGTTCGCCTTCAGGACCTCGTTGAACTTCATCATGTAGGCGGTGGAGGAGGCGCCCGGGATGCCCGGCGAGAACTTCTTCCCGCCGAGATCCATGAAGGTTTTGACCCCGGCATCCTTGCGCACATAGAGCCGGTCGATGGTCACGTTGCGGATGAACAGCACCCGCACGTCCTTCCATTGCTGTCCCTTGAAGGAATCGATCCCCTGGACCATCTGCATGGCGGATGGGATGTCGATCGACAGGGCGAAGTCGAAGACCCCTTCTTTCAGCTTGCGCAGGTTATCCAGGGCTGCGCCGCTTTCCACGACGGTCACGTTCAGGCCGAGGTTGGCCTTGTTGATCACGTTGGCGGTGGCCACGCACCAGGCATACACCGCAGAGGTGGAGGAGGTGCTGCCCATGTTGAGGTTGGTGACCGGTGGCTTGGTCTGGGCATCGGCCGGAAGCAGGCCGGCCAGCAGGATCAGTGCGAAGGTGAAAACCGCGATTCGGGAGAACCGGAAAGTCAAGAAACCCATCTTTTCCTCCTTTCGGCAGCGGTGCCCTGGGAAGGCACCTCGTTGAGGGAAGACAGCCCGAGTCCAAGAGTGGTTATAGCTGGTCATTACCAGCACGCCCGCTCGGCTGTCAACAAAAAAAAGCCGGCGCGATTTCCAGGAGGACCGGCGCGAAACGGCGGCGCCGGCCTATGCCAGATCCCGGGAGATGGTGAACTTGTAAAAGTCCCCCCGGTAAAGGGCTCTTCGGAGTTCCAAGGGCGAGTGGTCGCCGGCCATGAAGACCGATGTCACCTTGAGCAGGGCCGTCCCCCTGGGGATCTTGAGGTTCCGGGCCTGGTTTTCATCAGCGGCCGCCGCCTCGAACGCCTGGTTGACCCTGGCGGGAAATATCCCGGTGTTTTTGCCGTAGAGGTCATAGGAAGAGAAAGCAACCCCCTGTTTCTCTTTGACCACAGCCTCCCGTAGCATCTTCTTGCCGACCGGCGGCGGGAAGTAGGATTCGTAGACCACCAAGGGCCGATGGTCCCCCAGGCCCAGCAGAACCAGCTTCAACGCCTGCCCCGCATCGGGGAGCTTCAAAATGCTGGCGACCTCGAGGCCGGCCGGCAGCAGCCCCTGGAAAAGAATGCGGGTCGAGGGTTTCATGCCGATGTCCATCACCGTGCGGCTGAACGTGACGATCCGGGACAACCCCTGATTGACTTTGCGCCGGGCGACGAACGTGCCTTTGCCCTGTTTGCGGTACAGGACGCCCTCGTTGATCATTTCGGCGATGGCCTGCCGAACCGTAATGCGGCTGATGTGGTACTGCCGGCACAGCTCCCGCTCCGAGGGGATGACCTCGTCGGGCTGGTAGAGGCCCTCCTCGATCTGCCGGCTTAGAATTGTGCGGAGCTTTTCGTACAGAGGTGTCGCTTCGCGCGAATTCAGCCCGGTGCGGCTCCCGCTGTCCGGCGGCGGGGATGACGACTTAGGTTTCATCCCGCATCTCTTATCACCATCGCAGCCACAAATTCAACCGGGCAAATCACTCCGTGCGGCGCCGCAAAGACGACAGCGGGCGGCGGCCGCCATGAGCACCCGGGCGCCGGGGATGAAAGGCCGATTGTCGGGTTTTCTTTGCCCCCGCTTCGTAGCTACAATGCAGTTACATTTTAATTGACAGAGACACTGTCCTTGAAATAATAGAACGGTAAACTGTAAATCCACGTCGGCAGGCACCATCACACCCAAACCCGGCACCATCGACAGGAGGGAAACGATGAAAAAGGGGCAACTCGTGTGTTCGGCTCTGGCGGCAGCGTTCATCGGGATGTTGTTTTTTGGAACCCCCGGCGGGGTTCAGGCGGCAGACCCCATCAAGCTCAACTACTCCATTTTCTTTCCCGCCCCCCACAAGATGACGGTCCTGGCCACCGAGTGGGCGCAGGAGGTCGAAAAGCGCACCAACGGCGCCGTCAAGATCACCATGTTCGCCGGAGGCACGCTGACTCCCGCCGACAAGTGCTACGACGGGGTGGTGAAAGGCATCTCCGACATCGGCATGTCGGTGCTGGGCTACACCCGGGGCAGGTTCCCGCTCTCCGAGGTCATCGACCTGCCCCTGGGTTACAAGAACGGCCTGGCCGCTACCAAGCTCATCAACGCCTACTACGCGAAGTTCAAACCGCAGGAGTTCAACGACGTCCAAGTCATGTACTTCCACGCCCACGGGCCCGGGATCCTTCACACCAAAAAACCCGTTAAAAACCTCGACGACTTGAAAGGCATGAAAATCGTCTGCCACGGCCTGAGTGCCAAGGTGGTGAGCGCCCTGGGTGCGACCCCCGTGGCCATGCCCATGCCTGAACGCTACGACGCCCTGCAAAAAGGGGTGGCCGAGGGCGGCGTGAACCCCATCGAATCCCTGAAGGGATGGAAACTCGGCGAGGTGATCAAGTCCACCACGGAGAACTTCGGCTCGGCCTACAGCACCGGCTTCTTCGTGGTTATGAACAAGGACAAGTGGAATTCCCTGCCCCCGGATGTCCAGAAGGTGATCGAAGCGGTCAACGCGGAGTGGATCGAGAAGACCGGCAAGGGCTGGGACGAGATCGACAAGGAGGGCAAGGATTTTACATTGTCCAAGGGCAACCAGATCATCGCCCTGTCGAAAGAGGAAGATGAAAAATGGGCCAAGCTGGTCCGGCCGATCCTGGACGAATACGTGGCCAACATGAAGGCCAAGAATCTTCCGGGTGAGGAGGCTGTCAAGTTCTGCCTGGAAGAGCTGAAAAAACTGCAGTAGCTGGTGCGGGGGAAGGGATGGGGCAGATCTCTTCCCCCTTTTTTGCGTGTCAGCGAAATCAGGAAGGGAAGGAACCGCCGTGGAATGGTTGTTGAACAGCGTCGGCCGGGTGAGCCGCGGCATCAATGTCGTCGCCGGCATCGCGATCACCTTCATCATGTTGTTGACGGTCTCCGATGTCATCCTGCGGTCATTTCGGCGGCCGATCGTCGGGACCTATGAGCTGGTGGCGTTTTCCGGGGCCATCGTCGTCGGGTTCGCCATCCCGCTGACCTCGTGGCTGCGGGGGCACATCTACGTCGATTTTTTCACCGGCAAGCTGCCCAAAACCGCCCGCTCCGTTTTCAACCTGATCACCCGCTGCATGGGGATCGGGCTGTTCCTGCTCATCGGGTGGAACCTGATCAAAGTGGGCATAGACCTGCAGCAATCGGGCGAAGTGTCGCTCACCCTGCAGCTCCCCTTTTACCCCGTCGCCTACGGGGTCGCCGTTTCCTGCTTCGTACAGTGTCTGGTCCTGCTGGCGGATATCGCGAAGATCTTCAGGGGGAGCTATGAGTGAGGTAACGGCCGGGTTGGTCGGTCTTGGGGCGGTCCTGCTGCTGTTCCTGACGGGCATCGAGCTCGGGTTCGCTATGGCCTTGGTGGGATTCCTGGGGTTCAGCTACATCGTGTCCTGGAAAGCCGGTCTGAACCTGCTGGCCAAGGACTTTTTCGACGTATTGTCCTCCTACGGTTTCACGGTCATCCCGCTCTTCATCCTCATGGGGCAGATCGCCTTCAACGCCGGCATCGCCAAGCGGCTGTACGCGGCCGCCTACACGTTCATCGGCCACATCCCCGGGGGCCTGGCGATGGCGACCGTTGCCGGGGCCACGGCCTTCAAGGCGATCTGCGGCTCCTCGCCGGCGACGGCCGCCACCTTCGCCAGCGTCGCCGTGCCGGAGATGGACCGCTACGGCTACGACAAGAAGCTTTCCACCGGAATCGTGGCCACGGTGGGCACCCTGGGCATCCTGATCCCGCCCAGCGTGACGCTGATCGTCTTCGGCATCATCACGGAGCAATCGATCGGGAAGCTCTTCCTGGCGGGCCTGGTGCCGGGGCTGATCGTCGCCCTGTTCTTCATCTGCATCATCTACGGCTGGTGCAAGATCAACCCGGCGCTGGGGCCCAAGGGGCAAAGATCCACGTGGAAGGAGCGAGTAGCCTCGCTGCCCGAGGTGCTGTGGATCCTGGTCATTTTCTCCCTGGTGATCGGGGGCTTGATGCAGGGGTTTTTCACGCCCACCGAGGCCGGCAGCGTGGGGACCTTCGCCGTCCTCGCCCTGTCCGTCATCAAGCGCGACTTGAACTTCCGGGGCTACATCAAGTCGGTGGCCGAATCTCTACGCACGGCCTGCATGGTGCTGATGCTCATCGCCGGCTCCGTGATCCTGGGGCATTTCCTGGCGGTGACCAAGATCCCCATGATCACGGCCGACTGGGTGGGGTCGCTTCCCTTCGACCGTTACATCATCATGGTGATGATTTCGATCATTTATCTGCTGGGCGGGTCGTTCATCGACGACCTGGCCTTCATGGTGCTGGCCACCCCGATTTTTTACCCGGTCATCATCAAGCTCGGGTTCAACCCTATGTGGTTCGGGATGATCATCGCCCTGACCGTCATGGTCGGCGTGGTCATCCCGCCGGTGGCCATCAATGTCTTCGTAGTGAAAAACATCACCAAGGTGCCGTTCAACGTCATCTACAGCGGCGTCTACCCGTTTCTGCTCAGCATCCTGTTCTGCGCCGTCCTGCTGTTCCTGTTCCCGTCGATCTGCACCTTTCTCCCCGACCTTTTAATGAAATAAAACACCGTCCCGCGCAGCGGGACGGTGTTTTATATTTAAGATTGTCGCCCCCCCCTGCGGGGTGACAATCTTATTTGGACCATTCTTTCCAGTCCAGTCCTGTTTTCTTCTCCCAGTCCGACACGAAGCGGTCGCTGAAAAAGCCGTGCAGCTTCTGCAGCAGCCGCTTCCAGCCGGTGGCATAATCGTATTTCAGCACGTCTTCCAGGAAGGGCACGATATCGGCCAGCTTCTCCTTCGGCAGAAACGCGTAGGCCTTCATGTCGTAGGAGCGCTTGAGCGCCTCGGGGGTGAGGGCGTGAGCGGTCAGCATCGCCACCCGGAAATGCCGCTTGACGGCCTCTTCCAGCAGGTCGAAGCCGCGCACCCCCATGATGTCGAGGACGACCAGGTCGTAGGCGTTGTTCTCCAGCCGTTGGACGGCCTCCTCATAGGTACCGGCTTTCTCGATCCGGCAACGCGGCGCATCGGCCAGCACCAGTTCCTCGAGGGACTCCAGCACGTCCGGCTCGTCGTCGACGGCCAGAACCCGTTTGCCATTCAGAATCGACTCGGTCATGCGGTTTTTCCCTCCCTGCTTTTTTTATGAGTGCCCGCCTCGGCGGGCGCCCATAAAAAATCGGAAACGTTGATTTCGATCATCTTGAGGCTGGCCAGCATGCGCTCTGCGTTTCTGGCCACCGCGGGAAAATTCTCGCCCAGGCGCTTGAGCTCCTCGACGGCCTTGCGGGCGGACCGGATGTTCAGGTTCAGGTTGTCCATGTCGATAGAGGGCTGCATAAATTCCTTCCCGAAGATTATTCCGTTTTCTTGCTCCGCAAGTCCTTGAAGCGCTTGGCCTTGACCTCGTAGCGCGGCAGGGTGCCGCAGCCGCAGATTTCCAGGTCGTAGCGCAGGTTGGTTTTCAGACGCAGCTGGTCCTGCAACTCGGACTGGATGAAGGTGCATTGATCCTGGGCCTCGGGCAGAACCTCCACCCTGAGCCGTATCGTCTCGGCGTCGCCGGTCTTGTCCACGACCACCTCGTACTCGTCCCCCAGCCCCTTGATTCCGCGCACGACCTCCTCGATGGCGGACGGTGCGAGCAGCACGCCTTTTACTTTCGTGATGTCATCGGCCCGGCCCACCACCCCGCCCCGGATCACCCGGAAGGACCGGCCGCACGGGCAGGGCTCGCCGGACCACTCGATCACGTCCTTCGAGTCGAAGCGCACGCAGGGCTGCGCCTGGCGGTCGAAGGCCGTGATGACCATCTTGCCCCTGCGGCCCGGCGCCTCGATGGTCTCTCCGGTCTCGGGGTCGATGATCTCCACCAGGAACATGGCCTCGTTCACGTGCAGCCCCCCGGGCTGCGCCGCACATTCGTAAGACCAGGCGCCGATTTCGGTGGCCCCGGCATGGTCGTAGACCTTAGCGCCCCAGGCCTCCTCCAGGCGCCGCTTGGTGCTGGGGATGCTGGCCCCGCATTCGCCGGCGCAGGTGATTTTGTCGACGCCGAGCCGGGACGGGTCGATGCCCATCTTCAATCGGGCCGTCTCCGCCATGCCGAGCAGGTAGGTCGGCGTCCCCATCATGGCGTTGGCCCTGAGTTCCTGGATTTTGAGGATGCGGGCCTTGGTGTCCAGCACCCCGCCGGGGACCACTTCGCAGCCGAGCTTTTCAGCGGCGTAGTGGCCGGCCCAGAAAGCGACGAACACGTTGTAGCCGAACGGGATGAAAACCCGGTCGCTGGGCCGGTAGCCCTGGGACCAGAGGATGTAGCACCAGCACTCGGCCCACCACTCCCAGTCCTGCCAGGTATCCGGCTGGTAAACCGGTTGGCCGGTGGTGCCGCTGGTCTGCCGGAAGACCGTCACGTCGTCCAGGGGCACGCACAAGGCATCCCCGTACGGATAGGGATCCTTGCCCTGGACCTGCCGCATCATGGCTTTCTCCACGGTGGGCACCCGGCGGATGTCCTCCGGCGTGCGGATGTCCTCCGGTGCGATGCCCGCCGACCGGTAAAGCGCACGGTGAAATTTCGAATGGGTGTACGCCCAGCGAAATATGCGTTGGAACTTCTTCAGCTGAAGTTGCCGCAGTGCCTCCGGGGGAAGCGTTTCCAGAATGGGGTTCCAGTACGGCTGGTGGTAATTCATGGCGTCCCGTCACTGCGCGTGGAGGGGTAGGCAATGCGCTCTCTGTATCGGAGATTTCGCTGGAAATCAAGAAGCTTGACAGATCTCTCAACCAGTGATGAATAATACTCGGCAAGACAGGCAATTTTGCGCCGGAGGGATGGCTTGCGTGGCTATTTTTAAAAAAATCATCGCCCGCGCGGAACAGGCGCGCAAGGCGCGCAGGCTCAGCCGCCGGGAAGAGGACGCCCTGGCCCAGGCGATCGACCAGGTGGTGCAGGCCAGCGCTCCGGTGATGTGCTCCCTCCGCGACTGCCGGCGGGACCTGCGATCTCCCGTCGAGGCGGCCCTGAGCTACCTCCAGCAGGCCATCGACGTCATACCGGGCCCGACGCTGCTCTC
>Ga0316601_100001535_pt1 | contig 11374 bp, 11 predicted proteins | sample OWC_soil_day5_no_FD_207663 | JGI IMG/M metagenome (GOLD analysis project Ga0316601, IMG submission 207663) | Wetland soil microbial communities from Old Woman Creek delta, Ohio, United States - OWC_soil_day5_noCT | ecosystem: Environmental > Terrestrial > Soil > Wetlands | place: USA: Ohio...
CTCAAGCACCACGACCGGACCCTAGCGCATCGGCAAATCCTGCGCATTGCGCAATGGCCGCCCCTCGCCGGGGCAACGTGAGGTGCTCCTCCGGTGAACCAGCCATGCCCTCCAGGAGGCTAGTCACGAACCTGCTTGTGCCGGAAGGCTTGGCGTCAGGCTGTCGCTGATCAGCGAATCACGAGGACCGCGGCCCCTTCGAACCGGCCTGCGCGCAGGTCGGAGAGCGCGGCATTGGCCTCGGTGAGCGGATACGCTCGCGCGGCCGGGCGCAGGTTCGCCGCCGGCGCCAGCGCGAGCAATTCGTCGCCGTCCCGACGCGTCAGGTTCGCGACCGAGCGGAGGGTGCGCTCTCCCCACAACAAGCGGTACGGGAACGCCGGCACATCGCTCATGTGGATCCCCGCGCACACGACGGAGCCGCCCGGCGCCACCGCCGCCAGGGCGAGTGGCACCAGCGCGCCCACGGGCGCGAACACGATCGCGGCGTCGAGCTCGACCGGCGGGCGGCGATCGGAGTCGCCCGCCCAGGTCGCGCCGAGCTGACGCGCGAACGCCTGTCCGCGCTCGTCCCCGGGCCGGGTGAACGCGTAGATCTCGCGGCCGAGGTGGCGCCCGAGCTGGGCGACGAGGTGACCGGCGGCCCCGAACCCGTAGAGCCCGAGCCGGTGACCGTCGCCGGCCAGCCGCAGCGCGCGATAGCCGATCAGCGCCGCGCACAGCAGGGGCGCGGCCTCCACCGAGCGGTAGCCTACCGGTAGGTGGAACACGTAGCGCGCGTCGGCGACGCAGGCCTCCGCGAATCCGCCATCGAGGTGATACCCGGTGAACCGCGCCGCGCGGCACAGGTTCTCGCGCCCGGTCGTGCAGTAGTCGCACTGCCCGCACGTCCAGCCGAGCCACGGCACCCCGACGCGATCGCCCTTCGCGAACCCGGTGACGTCGGCGCCGAGCTCGGTGACCAGCCCGGCGATCTGGTGACCGAGCACGAGCGGCAGCTTCGGCTCGGTCAGCTCGCCATCGACGATGTGCAGATCGGTCCGGCACACGCCACACGCTTCGACGTCGATCCCGAGCTGGCCGGGCCCCGGCACCGGCACCACCAGCTCGCGCGGCACGAGCGGGGTGCCCGGTCGCTCGAGCACCATCGCGCGCATGTCACGTCACTGCGGCTCGCCGCGATGAAGCTGGAAGCTGGTCTCCAGCTCGTGTTGGGCGCGCCGGTGCAGCACGTCGACGAGCTTGGGATCGCGGACGACGATCGACACCGTGATGCCATCGTGATCGCCTCGCGCGTCGAGCTGGATCCCCGGCAGATCGAGCGGGCACTCCTCCATGCCAGCGGGGGCGAGCATCATCCACGCGCGGTGGCACTTGAGGTCGGCGAGCAGGCGCTCCGGCGGGCCCGCTGCCGAATCGAGGTACATGATCACGCCAGCCGAGGTCGGCCAGCCGCCCACGCTGTAGCGCTGGAGCGGCGAGACCGAGACTTCGGCGAGCGATCGCGTGCCGCACGCCTCCTCGTACGCCTTCTCGAGCTCGGCGGCCCTGTTGCGATGGCTCTCGGCGAGCCGCTGACTCTCGGCGGCGGTGTCCCACGCTCGGATCCACGGGACGCCTGCCGAATCAGGTGCGGCGCCCCGAGCATCGGGCCACCGCGATCCCTGCCGGGCCATCTCCTGGTGCTGGCGCGCGACATCGAGGTGCTCGCTGGCGCGCAGGCCACGGGGCCCGCCCTTCGGTGAGGTTGGAGATGTCGTCGCGCACGCAGCCAGCAGGACGATGCCGAAGATCCGCATGATGATCACTTTCCTTCCCGGGATCGAATGACGAGCACCGCGCACGGGGCATGCCGAACGACCTTCTCGGCCACCGATCCCATCACCACATGCTTGAGGCCGGTGCGGCCGTGCGTCCCCATGACGATCAGATCGATCTCGGGGTCGTTGCGAACTGCCGTGACGAGCTGATCCCACGGCGATCCGGTCAGGAACCGAGGCTCGACCACACGCACGCCGAGCTCCTTCGCGAGCATCTCGGCATTCCGGAGCTCGGCCTGTTCGGCATCGACGGCAGCCTGGATGACGTCGGGTGCCAGCTCGCCGAACGACCACTGCGATGGCTGCCACACGTGCGCGACCACGAGCGAAGCGGACCACTCGCGCGCGAGCTGCGCGGCAGTCCGCAGGGCGTCGCGGGAGCACGGCGAGAAGTCGACCGGGCAGAGAATCTTCTTGAATCCCATGCCCTCTCCCACAGCATGCGACGTGCCGGTGACCCCGACGTGCTTTGCCCCGGATCCGCGCATCGTTCGCGCGGGTCCCGACGGCCCCGCAAGCCTTGCGTGAAGTCACGTGATCGAGCTGGTCAGCGTCGGGTGATGATCCACCGCTGCCGCCGTGCGACGAGCGCGCTGACGCTGACCTGACTCGTCATACAGGGCGGCCAGCGCGACGAGGAGCCGGTCGAGCGGGCCGCGCAGCTTCGACGCCTCCGAGGCCGCCCCCGCCGCGAGGACATCGATCCCCTCTTCGAGCTCGCGCGCCGCCGCCGCGAACTGGCGATCCGCGGCCAACGACGCTGCCAGCTTCACGTAGCCATCCGCGATCAGAGTGACATCGCCCACGACCAGGGCGTCGCCGATGGCGCGCCGGAGCTCATCGAGGAGGCCGCGCCGGTCCCGGGTCACGGCGCGCGCGAACTGTCGATGTGGCCGCGTCGACGTGACGGTGCGCGGCGACGACGCGGCGGCCTCGAGGTCACTCGGGTCGCGCTTGAGGATCGAACCACACGCCGTGCAGTATCCTGCGTGCGCCTGTGCGACAGCGTGGAGCGTGCGCGCGAACTCCGCGGCGTCGGCGAATCGGGCCTCCGGGCGCTTGTCCAGCGCGCGTGCGACGATCTGATCGATCGCGGTCGGGATCGCGCGCGCCGGCTTGCGCAGCGACGGCGCGATCACGAGCTCCTCGACCTGCCGGGCCATGATCTCATCGGCGGTGCCGCCACTGAACGGCGTGACGCCGGTCAGCAGCTCGTACAGGATCACGCCGACCGCGTACAGATCGGACGCCGGGCTCGGGTCGCTCCCGAGGACCACCTCGGGAGCCATGTACTCGGGGGTTCCAGACACCACCACGCTGGCGCCGGCGGTGCGAGCGCCTGGCGTGGCTTCGAGCCGCGCGAGGCCGAAGTCGATCAGCGTGACGTGGTCGCTGCCGTCGCCCTCATCGACGAGGAAGTTGTCGCTCTTGACGTCGGCGTGGACGACGCCGCTGCAGTGCACTGCATCGATCGCGTGCAAGATCTGGGTGACGAGCTCGATCGCGCGGGGGATCGGGACCTCCTGCTCCGCGACGATCCGCGCCAGCGGCCGGCCGCGAACATGCTCCATCACGATGAACGGCGTGCCGTCGCGGAGCACATCGCAGTCGATCACCGAGACCGAGCACGGGTGGCGAACGCGGCTGGCCGCGACCGCCTCCTCGCGGAACCGCAGCGCGAGCTCGTGGTTTCCGACCAGCCGGGGATGGAGGATCTTGATCGCGACGGTCCGCGCGAGCGCCGGGTGATCGGCGAGGAACACCATGCCCATCCCGCCCTCTCCGATCCGCTCACGAAGGACGTACTTGCCGGCGACGACATCCCCGGGATCAAGGACCTCGTGGTGGGTAACCTCCATGACAGGAAATCACGCAAACGCCGTGCCGCCGTGCCTCTCGCACCTGGTGGGATCTGCTGGGATCTCCAGCCGGGCCGCGCAGCCGTTGCACGATCTTCCAGATCCAGCGAACGAGGTGCCGGCGGGCTGGGACGTTGGCTCGCTCGATCTAGCCCAAAGCTCGTCTCGATTGACCCAGCGTAAGCGTAAGCGTCGGCGCAAGCGTAAGCGGATCACCCCGAGAATTCGCTTACGCCTACGCCGACGCCGACGCTTACGCCCACGGCGTCAACACATCCGATCCCGCCAAGTCAGCGGTCGCGGACGAGCACCACGATCGACTGCCCCTCCACCAGGCAGGACGGCCGGGTCAGCTCGCGTGACCCTGCCAGCTGGATGTCCTCCGGGGATGGCCGGGACGTGTCGATGACCAGCCGCCAGGGCGCGCCCGCCTCCTGGAGCACGAACGACACCGGGGCGACCCCCGCATTGATCATCACGTAGAGATCGCAGTCGTGCTGCGACGCACCGCGCAGGTACACCGCAAGCTCGTTTCGCGACAGGTCGACCACGCCGCGCGGCCCGAACCACCGCACGTCGTCTCGCCAGAATCGGCTGCGCGCGACCGACCGGTGTTGCTTGCGGAACGCGATCATCTGCTGGACGAACCGCCAGAACCCTGGACACTGCTCGGCTCGCTGCCATGCGAGCCACCCGGTCTCGTTGTCCTGGTTGTAGGGGTTGTTGTTGCCGCCCTGGGTCTGGAGGAACTCGTCTCCGGCGCGCAGCATCGGTGTCCCGTTGGAGAGCAGCAGCAGCGCGATCAGGTTCTTCGCCTGACGCTCGCGCAGTTCTCGAACCTGCGCCGGCGCCCCGGCCTCGCCCTCCCACCCGCAGTTGAAGCTCCAGTTCGCGTCCGGTCCATCGAGGTTGCCGTGGCCGTTCGCCTCGTTGCGCTTGCGCTCGTACGCGACGAGGTCGAACAGGGTGAACCCGTCGTGGGAGGTGATGTAGTTGACGCTCTGGTACGCATGATAGGCGTCGATCACGTCGTCGGGGAACAGGTCGTCGCTGCCGTACAGCCGCTGCATCAGCGCGCCGGTCATGTTCGAGTCCCCGCGCACGAAGCGCCGGAGGTCGTCGCGGAACCGGCTGTTCCACTGCAGCCACGCGGTGCCGGGAAACGCCCGCCCGAGCTCGTAGGTACCCGCCGCATCCCAGGGCTCGGCGATCATGCGGACGCCATCGAAGTCCGGATCGGCGCTGATGTCGCTGAAGATCGGCGGGTCCTCGAAGTTGAGCGATCCGTCCACGTTGCGGGCGAACACCGACGCGAGATCGAACCGAAATCCGTCGACATGCATCTCGCGCACCCAGTAGCGCATGCTGTCGAGGATCATCTTGCGGACGTACCGATTGTTCGCGTTGACGCTGTTGCCACAGCCCGCGTAGTCGGCGTAGTCGCCGTCCCTCATCAGGTAGTACGTGCTGTTGTCGAGTCCCTTGAAGCTGTAGATCGGGCCGCTCGCGCCTGCCTCGGCGGTGTGGTTGTAGACGACATCGAGCACGACCTCGATGTCGGCCGCGTGGAGCGCCACGACCATGCTGCGAAATGCCTCGATCGCGGCCTCACCGGCGGGCGCGTACGCGTGGTGGGGTGCGAAGAAGCTCATCGGGTTGTAGCCCCAGAACTCGCCCGCCTCCGGATCGAACTGAAACACCGGCATCAGCTCGACGATCGTGACGCCGAGCTCGCGCAGGTACGGGATCTTCTCGATCACGCCAGCGAACGTGCCGCGCGCGGCCGCGGACACGCCCGAGCTCGGGTGCTGGGTGAAGCCGCGGACATGCAGCTCGTAGATGATCGCGTCGGCCTCGTGGCGACGGAGCTGCGCACGATCGTCGGCCCACGCGAAACGCGGTGCGGAACCGTCTAGCGCGCCGAGCGCCGCCTGGCCGAGGTTCGAGCGCTCGCCGATCGCCGCGCTGCGATCGAACCCGGGCGGGAACACGATGCGCCTCGCATACGGATCGAGCAGCAGCTTCTCGGGATGGAACGCGTGGGCCTCGAACGGCCCCGCCGGCTCCGGCCCATCGACGCAGTAGCCATAGGACCGGCAGCCTTCGGCGACCACCATCGGAACGCGGCAGTGCCACACGCGCCCCGACTTGTGGCGCAGCGGCTCGAGTATCCGCTCGAACCGCGGCACCGAGACGTCCTCGCCGAACAGCAGCAGGCGCACCGAGGTCGCGTGCTTCGAGTAGAGCGCGAAGTTGTACGCGCCGTCCTCGGCGCACCAGGAGACGCCCAGGGGATAGGGAAGCCCCTCGTCCGACGCCCACGTCGTCATGGCGAGTAGCCGCCGAGCATCCGGTGCTTGAGCCGGGTCCACGCATCAGCGGCACCTTCGGGATCTCTCCGGCACTGCTCGACGAGCGCCCTCAGCTCGCAGTGTGCCGGTTCGCTCGCGCAATCCGCGAGGTCCTGCGCGATCCGGCCGAGCGCCTCGAGATCACCGTGCACGCACGCCCAGTCGCCACCGCGACATAGCTGGCCGAGCTCGGACTCTCGCGGTGTCATGGCGAGTCTTCGCTTTTCACGTCCTGTGCCGTCCGACGGCTATCGCAGATCGTCGAGTCCGCCGCCGTTGACGACGTTCGTGTACCCGGCCGCCTCGAGTGCCCGCTTGGCCTTCGCGGCCCTGGAGCCTGCCGCGCAGTACACGACGATCGGCTTGGACTTGTCGCCGGCCACGAGCTTGTCGATCTCGGTCAGGTGGCTCGAGAGCTCGCCGACCGGCACGTTCGTGCCCATCGGGAGATGGTCCTCACGATACTCGTCGGGAGTCCGCACGTCGAGCACCACGGCGCCGGCCGCGATCAGCTTGCGCGCCGCCTCGGGATCCTTGGCAGGCTTGGCCGGCTCGGTCGATGGCGCCGGCGGGGCTTCGTTTCGGGGCTCCGAGCGTGAGCATCCCGACATCGCGAGCAGCGCCGCGAATATCGCCGCGACCAGGCCGGTGCGCAGCGCCTCACCGGGCATCAAGCCCCCTCACTCATCGCCGGACCGCCAAACGGCTCCTCCTGCGGTTCCTCGAGCACGAGCTCCTCGAGCACGGCGCGAACCTCCGCGACCCTCGGCGACGACGCTGCATGCGGGATCTCTCCGTAGCCGTCCTCGTCCTCGATCGCGCTGAGTGCCTCGCCGACCTCGTCGAACGTCGCGCCGATCGCGAGGATCCGGTCGAGCACGTTGGGATCCACTTCGCCGAGGAGACCTGTCACTTCTTCTGCGGTTGCGGTGTTCATGTCGACTCCAGCTTGCAGGTGATGGACCAATCGCGCCGATGCGCCGAGCTCGTCACGGCGGGCTCGCGATCCGATCCCGCACGTGTTGCGTGTACCTCGGAACCTGCGCAAGGAATTCGCAATCACGATGAAATTCGCAGGCGCCCGAACTACGCCGCCCGCCGCCTCTGCAACCGCGGCCGACAGATCGCGGCGAGCGTGTGCGCGATCTTGAGCGCGCCGTTCTTGATGCGGGTGTCTGGCTGGACGCTCTCGATCGCGAGATCGTGGAGAGAGACCAGGCCGATCGGGAGGTTATCCGCATCCACGATCGGAATCCGCCGCACCTGGTGCCGCACCATCAGCTGCTCGAGGTCCGCGATCCTGAGATCCGGCCGCGCCGACACCACGTGGTTTGCCATCACGTTGTTGACGAGGATCTGGTCGAGGGCACGGCCCTGAGTATACGCGGCCATGCAGACGTCGCGATCGGTGATCATCCCGGCAAGCTTGCCGTCGTCGCGCACGATGGCGATCGCGCCGCAGTCGTGATCCCACATCTTCTGGGCGACGATATTGAGAGGGTCATTCACGTGGCACGTCAGGATGGGCGTACTCATCAGGTCCTGGGCTCGCATTGCTGGCTCCCTTCGGGGTGGTGCCTGGCGCGATTGCACCCTCCGGGCCAGCATCGATCGGCTGCCATCGCGGTCCACGATGGCGCGCCGCTTGCTGCGAGTTTGCTCATGAACACCTGGAAGACCGATGCGCAGCTCCAGCAGGACGTGCTGACCGAGCTCAAATGGGACACGCGGGTGGGCCCGACCGAGGTCGGCGTCCAGGTTGCCCGCAGCGTCGTGACGCTGACCGGTACCGTCTCGAGCTGGGCGAAGAAGCTCGCCGCCGAGGCCGCCGCGCATCGGGTCGCCGGCGTGCATGATGTGGCCAACGACCTGGTCGTCAACCTCGGGAGCGATACGACGCGGACCGATACCGAGATCGCGGCGGCGGTCCGACATGCGCTGATCTGGGACGTGTTCGTCCCCGAGGACCGGATCCAGACGACGGTCACGCACGGGATCGTCACGCTGCTCGGAACCGTCGATTTTCCGGCGCAGCGCGACGACGCGGCGCGTGCCGTCGGCTACCTCGCGGGAGTCTGCGGCGTCGACAACCAGATCCGGGTCAAGCACGCGGAGGTCTCGAAGACGGCGCTCCAGACCGCGATCCTCGACGCCCTCGAGCGCCGGGCGTCGCGCGACGCAGGCAAGATCGAGCTCGAGGTCGACGAGGGTCGCGTGACGGTGTCAGGTCGCGTCCATTCGTGGGGTGAGCGCCAGGCGGTGCTCGGCGCGGCGCGTGGCACGCACGGCGTCGATCAAGTGATCGACAAGCTGCAGGTCGCGCCCTGAGGCGCGCGTGGTCCTTGGGCGCGGGAGATGCACTGTCACGCGGTCATGCGGACCACATTCCTGCTGACGCTATCTATCGTCACGGCCGTCACGGCGAGCTGTGCCGTGAACGGCAGCTACATCTACGCTCCGGAGGGCGCGACACACTGGAGTGACGGCCGCCCGGTCGCGATCACCGCGGTGCCGCCAGAGGCGCCGCAAGGAGACGTCCAGGTCAGCTCGTTCGGCATCACGCAACTCACCCCGAGCGGCGCGAATCCCGTCGAGACCTTGCATGTCCGGATGGTGGTGACCAACAACGGCGACGAGCAACCGTGGACCGTCGACACCCGGGAGGTCATGATCGACGTCGCTCGGGAGGGCCGGAGCCGGGCGATGTTCGTCAACACCGACGTGGCGAGCCTGCCGCTGGTCTCGATCGGGCGTGGCGAGCGCAAGACGCTCGACTTCTACTTCCCGGTACCGTCGAACGTCACCGATGAGAGCAACCTGCCGGCGTTCGACGTGCTGTGGCAGGTCACCACCGCGGCGCGACCGTTCGCGTCACGCAGCGCGTTCCACGCGGTCGAGCGCTACGACGCCACGCCTGGCACGACCGAGGTCGTGGTGGTCTCCGGGTGGGGACCGTACTGGTGGTACAACCCGTTCTGGGTGCCCCCGTTCGTGCACCGGCCCGGGATCGTGATCCGCCACCCGCCCGGGCACGTCATCGTGAGCCGGCCGCCACGCTGGCACTACCAGCCGCACCGCCGGACGGTGGTCCGCGATCACCGTCACCGTCGCTAGGGCGATCCGGCATACGCGATGCACTTCGGCATACGCGATGCACTTCGGCATACGCGATGCACTTCCATGTGCCATGGCCGATCCGCTCGTCATCCCGTTTCGCATGCTCGACCTGGGCGACCTGGCGATCGTCGGAGGCAAGAATGCCAATCTGGGAGAGCTGATCAAGCACCTCACGGCCGCGGGCGTCCGCGTGCCCGATGGCTTCGCGATCGCCGCCGACGCGTTTCGCCGGCACCTGGCGGAGAACCGGCTCGATACCGAGATCTACGACGCGCTCGAGCGACTCGACGTGTCCGATATCGCGGCGCTGGCTCGGACCGCGCAGCAGATCCGCGACCGGATCTCGCGCGCGCCGCTGCCACCCGACATCGAAGCAGCGGTCCTGGCCGCCTATGATCTGCTGTCCGAGCAGTACCGACAGGCGGAGGCGGATGTCGCCGTGCGATCGAGCGCGACGGCCGAAGATCTGCCAGGTGCATCGTTCGCGGGTCAGCACGAGAGCTACCTCGATGTCCGCGGCCACGCCGCGGTGATCGATGCGGTGCGGGCGTGCATGGCTTCGCTGTTCACCGATCGCGCGATCGTCTATCGCCGCGAGCGAGGCTATGCGGACCGCTCCGTCGCGCTCTCGGTCGGCGTCCAGAAGATGGTGCGCAGCGACCTCGCGAGCGCCGGCGTGATCTTCACGCTCGACACCGAGACTGGATTCCGCGACGTCATCGAGATCACCGGCGCGTGGGGTCTCGGCGAGACCGTGGTCAAGGGCCGGGTCAACCCCGATGAGTTCACGGTCCACAAGCCCACGCTCGCGAGCGGCTTCCGGCCGATCCTCGCGCGCTACGCCGGTGACAAGGGCGTCAAGCTGGTCTACGCGCCCGGTGGCACCACGGTCGAGGCGCGCGTTGCCGACGCCGATCGCCGCCGGCTCGTGCTCACCGATGATGAGGTGCTCGCGCTCGCGCGCTGGGCGGTGGCCATCGAGACCCACAACGCGATGCCGATGGACATCGAGTGGGCCAAGGACGGCAACACCTCCGAGCTGTTCATCGTCCAGGCACGCCCGGAGACCGTGCACGCGCGGCAGGTCGCCCCGAGCTTCGAGCTGTTCAAGATCACGGGGAGCGGTCGCGCGCTCGTCACCGGCAAGAGCGTCGGCGCCAAGATCGCGCACGCCCGGGTGCGCGTGATCCACGCGGCCAGCGAGCTCGCGAGCTTCCAGCCCGGCGAGATCCTCGTCGCGCCGATGACCGACCCGGACTGGGAACCGGTGCTCGCCCGCGCTGCGGCGATCGTCACCGATCACGGCGGTCGCACGTGCCACGCCGCGATCGTCGCGCGCGAGCTCGGCATCCCGTGCGTCGTCGGTACCGATCGCGCGACGACCACGCTGCACACCGGCGAGATGGTCACCGTGTCGTGCGCCGAGGGCGACGAGGGGCGGGTCTATCGCGGCGAGGTGCCGTTCACCCGCGAGGTGATCGATCCGGCGAGCCTGCCGCGCCCGTCGGTCCCGGTGATGCTCAACGTCGGCAACCCGGAGAACGCATTCTTGCTCGGCCAGCTGCCGAGCGCGGGCGTCGGGCTCGCCCGGATCGAGTTCATCGTGTCGTCGCAGATCGGGATCCATCCGATGGCCCTGCTCCACCCCGAACGCGTGACCGATCCCGAAGCGCTGGCGGAGATCCGCAGGCGGACAGCCGGGCTCGCGAGCCCCGGCGAGCTGTTCGTCGATGGCCTCGCGAGCGGAGTGGCGCGGATCGCCGCGGCATTCTGGCCGCGCCCCGTCATCGTCCGGTTCTCGGATTTCAAGACCAACGAGTACGCCAACCTGCTCGGGGGCCAGGCCTTCGAGCCAGTCGAGGCGAACCCGATGATCGGGTTCCGTGGCGCCTCGCGCTACTACGATGTGCGCTATCGCGAGGCGTTCGCGCTCGAGTGTGCGGCGATCAAGCGGGTGCGCGAGACGATGGGACTCACCAACGTCAAGGTCATGATCCCGTTCTGCCGCACCCTCGGCGAGGGTCGTGCCGTGCTCGCCGAGCTCGCCGCGAACGGGCTCCGCCGCGGCGACCACGAGCTCGAGGTCTACGTGATGTGCGAGATCCCGAACAATGTCGTGCTCGCCGCGGAGTTCTCCGAGCTGTTCGACGGGTTCTCGATCGGCTCGAACGATCTCACGCAGCTGACGCTCGGCGTCGATCGCGACTCGAGCTTGCTCGCGCACTTG
>Ga0316601_100001538_pt1 | contig 11368 bp, 6 predicted proteins | sample OWC_soil_day5_no_FD_207663 | JGI IMG/M metagenome (GOLD analysis project Ga0316601, IMG submission 207663) | Wetland soil microbial communities from Old Woman Creek delta, Ohio, United States - OWC_soil_day5_noCT | ecosystem: Environmental > Terrestrial > Soil > Wetlands | place: USA: Ohio...
TCGGATCGCACCCGTCCCACTCCCGCGCCGCTTGCGCCACGATCTCCATCGCCGGATAAATGTGCGGCTGCTGCACGTCCGCGATTTCGTACATCAGTCCACCGGGAACGGTGTCCGTGGCGCAATAGACAAATCGGAGTCCGACAACCGGGACCGTTCCCTCGTGAGCGATTGCCGTGCCGCCGGCCCGTAGCGTCTGCAGCACCGCATCGTATTCCTCGCGCGTCAACCACGATGAGACGTGCTGCACCCCTTCGCGTCCGGCATTGAGGAATTCCCGGTAGGGACTCGGCCGCTCGTCGTGCTGCGCGATCAGCTCGATCTGCACATCGCCCGAGTTGGCAATGGCGAGACTCAGGACCGGTGGCGGCGATAGCTGGCCGCGGTACCGGTACTCTTCGAAGGTGACCTGGCGTTGAACGAAGAACGGCCCGATTCCCATGGTCTGCGTCCAGTACTGCAGCGCCCGATCGAGATCACGTACGACGTAGCCCAGTTGGCGGATGGGTCCGAACAAGCGGCTCATGCTACACGCCCCTGCGACGACCGGTCTTGACTCGGTCACATCGACGCTGCCGCATCGGTGCTCCGCGCAACTCGCTACGCCTCTCCGGGAGGAACGGGCTCGTAGTACGGAATGCGCGTGTAGCCCTCCGGCACCGGTAGGCCTACCTGTTCCATCATCGGGTGCACGATCTCGGGCGCGATCGCGAGATCGAGACACGCCGGTCTGCCGGACGCGGCGGCGCGCTGCATGGCCGGGCCGATCTCCTCCGGCCGGTCGACCCGCTCCGCATACAACCCGAACGCCGCCGCAATCTGATCGTAGCGGGTGTCGGGCAGATCGACGATGACGCGCGTGTCGGTGCCGTAGATGGCCTGCTGCCCGTGGAGGGACATGCCCCATCCCAGGTTGTTGAACACCACCGTCGTGATCGGCAGACGGTGCCGTACCATGGTGTTGAATTCCGGCAGATGAAATCCGAGGGCCCCGTCACCGCTGACCAACACGACACGGGCTTCCGGCCGCGCGACCTGCGCCCCGATGGCGAAGCCGGGGCCGATGCCGAGCCCGCCCATCATCCCGCAGCCAAACCAGGAGCGCGGGCGGTGCGCCCTGGCGAAGAAGGCCATCCACGCGCTCACTTCGCCGCCGTCATACACGGTGATCGTCTCCGGGCCCAACGATTCGATCACCGCCTTCGCCGCGAAGTACGGGTGCAACCGGCCTGAGGGCGTGACCGGCTCGGCTCCGGCATACAGAAACGCGTGCGCGCCCTGGGCGACCTTGGTGGCGTCGTTCCACGCAGCCCAGCTCGGCCAGCCCTTGCGACTGGCCGCCAGGGCGCGGACGAACTCGGCGACGTCCGCGCGCACGGCAAGATCGACGGACCCGATCCGTCCCGGCTCCACGCCGTCGACGTCGACCTGAATGACTCGTGCGGCCGCCGGAATCATGGAGTTCGACCTGCTCCCGAGCATGAGGCCCCGCCGCGCACCGAGCAGCAGTACTACGTCAGGCGCCTGCCCCATCATCGACAACGTCGCCAATTCGGCGCTGTTGCCCAACAGGCACGGATGGCCCTGCGGGAGTACGCCGTAGCCCCAGGAGGAGACGACAACGGGAATCTTCGTGTGCTCGACGAATGCTTGCAGCGCGTCCGCCATGCCCGGGGAGACGGCGGCGCCGCCACCGATAACGATCAGCGGATGCTCCGCGCTGGCGAGCAAGTCGCCCGCGACGGCCAGGGCATGCGCCGATGGCCCGGGCGGCTCCGGTTGGACCAGCGTCGGCGTGGTTGCCGTGGCTTCTTCGACCGGACGGGAAAGGACGTCGATGGGAAACTCGAGCAATACCGGACCGCGCACGCCCGCTGTGGCATGCCGGATCGCCAGGGCAATCAGGTCCGGAATGCGTGAAGCCGTTGTCACCCGGTGCGCCCACCGCGTGACCGCGGAGGCGGCGGCGAGCTGATCGAAGTTGCCCTGTAGCACGTTCAACTCCGCTTCACGCAGCGGCGGCGAGCTGGTCAGCAGGAGCATCGGGATCCGGTCCACGTAGGCGTTCGCGAGCGCGGAGAAGACGTTGGTGAAGCCCGGCCCGGCCGTGGCAAACGCCACGCCAATGCCGCCGGTGGCGCGAGCATAACCCTCGGCCGCGTTCCCCGCCGCCGCCTCGTGCCGGGTATCGACCAGCGTAATGCCGTGGCGCGCCATGCTGGTGATGATCGGGTCGAGGTGCCCGCCGTGGATGCCGAACGCATGTCGCACACCGGCAGCCGCCAGTGTCCGTGCCACCAGTTCTCCGCCGTGAGTTGTCGCCATCTTCAAATCCTCCGAAAGGTTGAATGCGCTCGCCGCCCTAGTTGCCAGCCGCCGCGATCTGGCCGAGCACATCCGGATAGCGGCCGATGTGCCCGCCGCCGTCAACCAGGTAGAGACTGCCTGACACGAAGCTGCTGTCCTCGGACGCGAGGAACAGCGCAACGTTGGCGATCTCGTGAGGCTCCGCGAACCGGCCCACCGTCGTGTTCGCAACGTAGGATTCCACAACGCTAGGGAAGAACCACATCGGCTCAGTCGCCTTGGTGCGCACCAGGCCGGGGGCAATGGCATTGCAACGAATCTTGTGCGGACCGAGTTCGAGCGCGGCAACTTCGGTCAACATTGCGACGCCGGCCTTCGCCGCACAGTACGCGCTCATGCCTCGACCCGCCTGGATGGCATTGAGGCTCGCCATGTTGATGATCGTACCACCGCCCGCGGCCATCATTGCCTTGGCTGCATGCTTGATCGTCAGAAAGACGCCCGTCAGACAGAGGTCGATGATGCGCTGCCAATCCTCGATCTGCTGGTCGACAATCAGGACGCCATTTCCGCCCCCCGCGTTGGCCACGGCGATGTCGAGGCGGCCGAAACGTTCCACGGCGAGCGTGACCAGCGCCTGCTGATCCGCCTCGCAGGTCACATCGCAGCGCAGCGTCAGGCAATTCTCGAGACCGGCGAGGCCCTCCTCGTCGATGTCGCCGGCAACGACCTTGGCCCCTTCGCGTACGAAACGGTCCACGATCGCCCGGCCGATGCCGGATGCCGCCCCGGTCACGAGGGCAACCTTGTTCGCCAGACGACTCATCAACGAAGCTCCTACGATGTTGGTTGCGCGCGCTTGACGGCCCGAGCATTAGTCGGTTGCCCTGGGTTTGTCCAGGGTGAGCGGCGTCACGCGACCCGATGGCTACCGCTCAGGGCGAGTTCCTTTGCTTTGACATAGTTGGGTTTGCCGCTGGGTGTGCGCGGCACCTCCGCGACGATGTGCAACTCCCGCGGCACCTTGTAGCCGGCGATGTGCTTGCGCGCCTCTTGCTGCAGCGACGCCAGGGTGAGCGGCTGGTTGCCTCGCGTCGCGATCACGGCCGTCACTTTGTTGCCCCAACGTTCATCCGGAGTGCCGACCACCAACGCATCCAAAACGTCCGGATGCGCCTTGATCGCCTGCTCCACTTCCTCCGGGAAGACCTTTTCGCCACCCGATTCGATGCAATTGGAGCCGCGGCCAAACACGGTCATCGTGCTGCCGTCCTCTTCCAGGGTGGCGGCATCGCCCGTCAGGATCCACTGCTTGCCGTCCGCCTCGACAAAGGTCTTGGCCGTCTTTTCCGGGTCCTTGTAGTAGCCGATCGGGATGTGTCCGGAACGCGCAAGGATTCCGGTTTCTCCTGGACGGGCACGACGCAGCCTACCGTTGTCGTCGACCAGAACATCGAGAAACTCGCTCTGCATCATGCGGCCCAACCCGGAGGCGGACGGGTCACGCGGGGCCACCGGCCCCGTCGCCCCGGACTCTGATGAGCCGAACGAGTTGTAGACGAAGACGTTGGGGAGGAGTGTGCGGAAGCGCTCCTGCTTTGCCTCCGAGAACACCGCGCCTCCCGACCCGACATTGAAGAGCGCACTCAGGTTCCAGCGCCCCGGATGCGTCTCCAGGGCTTCCAGCAGCGGAACCGCCATGGCGTCACCGACGATGGACACGGCGTTCACCTGTTCCTTCTCGACGAGATCCCACACTTGTTCGCCGATCAGATGCCGGTGCGGATTGAGTACGACCTTGTTGCCGGCGAGCAGCTGGATCATGGCATACCACCAGCACGCTCCGTGCATCAGCGGTGCCAGTGGCATGCCTGCGATCGGCTGCGGCGAAATTCGGGACACGATATCGTCCGGCTTTTGGCAGGGACCGTCCGCGGACATCATCCCGCCGCCGCCGAGGGCGGCGAAGAAGATGGCCTTGTGCGGCCACAGCACGCCCTTGGGCATGCCGGTGGTTCCCCCGGTGTAGAGGATGAAGAGGTCATCGTCGGAGCGTTCGCCGAAATCCCGCTCGGCGCTCTGGCCGGCGAGCGCCTGCTCGTATTCGATCGCGCCGATGGACTGGGGATCCGTAGCCGAACCGTCCTCGACGGAAATGAAGGTGTGCAAGCGTGAGGCGACGCTGGCGTGGACTTCGGCAATGTGGGGGACGAATTCGCGGTGGTGGATACAGGCGACCATGTCGGCGTTGTCGAACATGTATTCCAACTCATCGCGGACGTAGCGGTAGTTGACGTTGACCGGCACCGCGCGCAGCTTGAAGCAGGCAAGGACGCCCTCGAGATACTCGTTGCAGTTGTAGAGGTAGAGTCCGACATGCTGTCCGGGGCGAACGCCGCGGGAGCGCAGGAAGTGCGCCAGTTGGCTGGCACGTGTGTCGAGTTCGCGGTACGTCGCGCGCTGTTCGGCGCACACGAGCGCGGTCCGATCCGGCACCGCGTCGGTCACCATTTCCAAAAGATCCGCGATGTTGAAATGCTTTGCTGACGGCATCGTCCTCGCTCCTTACGGCAACTGGCGGATGTGCCTCTAGCAAACGCCCGCTCCCCGGCAAAGGGGCGGCCCGGGAGGTGGGGCGTGCGTTGACGTACCGCGGGATCGATGCTCAGTATGGATCTATGCGTCACGCACCTTGGGTCGTTGTTGTCGTCCTGCTGACCGCGTGCAACCACGGCCCGGCGTCGCTGCCGGCGAACGAGCGTCCCGTGCCGCGTGATCTGAGCGCCCAGGCGCGCGCGGAGTACCGCCACCTGCCGGTGCAGGGGGCCCCGAATTTTCGCGACCTGGGCGGCTACCGCACTAGCGACGGCCGCACGGTGAAGTGGGGCATGCTGTATCGGTCCGACGCGTTGGATAAACTCACCGTTGAGGACCAGCGCTATCTCGATCGTCTCGGGTTAGCCCGGATTGTCGACTTTCGCTCCACCGGCGAGGTCAAGGATGCGCCGGACAAGCTGCCCCCCGACCTGGCGCAGCGCCTGGTGAAGCTGCCAATCGAGGCGGTAGGTGTGAACGTGCGAGAGCTGTTGCAGCGGATCAATAGCGGGCACGTGGAGGGGCTCAACGTCAACGATCTCTTGCTGACCGGCAACGCCGCGCTGGCGCGCGACCACACGGCCGTTTACAGCACCTGGCTCCACGGCTTGGCTGAACCCGACGGCGCCCCGGCCGTGTTCCACTGCACGGGGGGCAAAGACCGGACCGGTTTGGCCTCCGCCATCGTTCTGCTGGCCTTGGGTGTCCCCAAGGACGTGGTGATGCAGGATTACGTCGCCAGCAATGCATATCTGTCCGACAAGAACCGGGCGATCGAATGGCGCGTGCGCATCTTCTCCTTCTTCCGTACCGACCCCACATTCCTACGGCCGTTGCTCAACGTGGAGCCGCGCTACCTGAACGCGGCGTTCGACGCCATGGAAAAGGATTACGGCTCCATCGACAACTACCTGCGCCAGGCGTTGGGTGCGGACGACGCGTTTCGGGCCGCACTGCGCGAGCGCTTCCTGGACCCGCAAGCCGCTTCCTGACCGGAACGTGCACCGTTCCAATGCTGGTTGAATCGTCGATAAATGCGAAGGCGTGCTTCGACAAGCTCAGCATGAGCGGTCTCAGAGTCCATTTCATAAGATCTTTGCCGCTCACCCTGAGCTTGTCGAAGGGTGTGCCCGGAGAGACCCGACAATCCCTGTTCGCGAGGGAGGGAACATGAAGGTCAAAGCCGCGATTGCCTGGGAACCCCAGCGGCCGCTGGTCATCGACCAGATCGACCTCGACGGCCCCAAAGCCGGTGAGTGCCTGGTGCGTTTGGTGGCGACGGGCGTGTGCCATACCGACGCCTACACCATGAGTGGACGCGATCCCTCTGGGTTGTTTCCGTCAGTGCTGGGACACGAGGGCGGCGGCATCGTCGAAGAGTGCGGCCCGGGGGTGACTACGCTACGGGCGGGCGACCACGTCATCCCGCTGTACATTCCGGAATGCCGCAACTGCAAGTTCTGTCTCAGCGGCAAAACCAATCTGTGTGGGACGTTGCTCGCCACGCAAGGCAAGGGGCTGATGCCTGACGGGACCAGCCGCCTGTCGCACAAGGGCCGCATGCTGCATCACTACATGGGCACCTCTACCTTCGCGGAGTACACCGTCGTTCCTGAGATCGCGCTGGCGAAGATCCGTGCGGACGCGCCGCTGGAAAAGGTCTGCCTGCTCGGTTGCGGTGTGACGACCGGCATCGGTGCGGTGCTGAACACCGCGAAGGTGCATCCGGGTGCGACCGTCGCGGTGTTTGGTTTGGGCGGGATCGGCCTGTCGGTGGTGCAGGGTGCGGTGATGGCGGGCGCGGCACGCATCTTCGGCATCGACACCAACCCCGCCAAGTTCACTTTGGCCAGGCAGCTCGGTGCCACCGACTGTCTCAACCCCAGCGACGTTCCGAGCATCGCCGAGGCGGTGATCGAGGTGACCGACGGCGGTGTGGACTTTTCCTTCGAGTGCATCGGCAACGTTGAGGTGATGGGCCAGGCGCTGGCCTGCGCGCACAAGGGATGGGGGCAATCGATCATCATCGGGGTGGCCGGGGCCGGTGAGGAGATTCACGCCCGGCCGTTCCTGCTGGTGACCGGACGCAGTTGGCGCGGCACCGCTTTCGGCGGCACCCGCGGCCGCACGCAACTGCCCCAGTACGTTGATTGGTACCTCAATGGCCGCATCAAGCTCGACGAGTACGTCACGCACACCATGCCGCTCGACGACATCAATCGCGCCTTCGACCTCATGCATGCAGGGAAGAGCATCCGCAGCGTCGTGCGCTACGATCGTGCGTGAACGCACGCGGCGGGCGTGCGAACTCGATCAAGATTGACTATCGTTCCTCGGCATGAACGAAGCCACAGACCAGGCATTACCAGTCGCCGCGGAATCTTCAGGGGCGGAAATCGCCTACCGTATCGGCAATGCGCTCTATCTGAACATCACCAACGCCTGCACGCTTGCCTGCGGGTTTTGTCCGAAGACGCAAGGCGATTACACGGTGAAAGGGCACCAGTTGCACCTGTCGCACCAGCCGAGTTTCGAAGAGGTCGTGGAAGCCATCGGCGACCCGACCATGTACGAGGAGGTGGTGTTCTGCGGTTACGGCGAACCCACGCTACGCCTCGCGTTGCTGAAACGGGTGGCGGCGTGGCTCAAAGAGCGCGGCGTGCGGGTGCGGCTGAACACGGATGGCCTGGCCAACCTGGTCCACCGCCGCAACGTGGTGCTTGAGCTGCGCGGATTGGTGGACACTGTCTCCGTCAGCCTGAACGCGCAGAACGAGGCGCTCTACAACGAGCACTGCCAGCCCAGCCGCGCGGGGGCCTATGCCGCTTGCAAAGCGTTTATTCGCGCAGCCGTCGCGCAATTGCCGGAGGTCGTGGTTACTGCGCTGGACGGCTTGCCGGGCGTCGACATCGAGGAATGCCGGCGCATCGCCGAACAGGAACTCGGTGCGCGCTTCCGTCGTCGCGTGTACGGCCTGGTCGGGTAGCGCAGCGGCAATAAAGCCTTCCCGTTTCTGAGAATGACTTCAGGAGGTCAGCACCCTCCAGCGTTCCAACCGGAAGCCGCCCGCATGCGGCATGCGCTCGGCATGCTTTTCGCTGACTGCGCCGATGCAGAGCGTTGGGAAGTGGTCCGGGCGCGTAGGCCAGGGAGGCGGACGGCAACAGTCCGCATGCGCAATGGGGGCCTCACCTGCTTCGCGCACCACTGAGGGCCGCGTCCCTTCGCGTGAGGGAAGGCCGTTCACGTGGCGAGGTTTCTGTCGGCAGTGCGATTCTCTCTCAAGTCTGCGGTTCGGCATGCGAACGACGCCGACTTCCGGATAGACAGCACGCGACGCCGGCATTCTTGTGCGACACTGTTGCTCGCCCTCAGCCTAGCTCTCCCGGCTCGTGCAATCGATTATCCCTCAGACTGCTGCTATGTGCACTATGGTCCTGGGTGCGACACGCCGTCGTGCGAGTCTTGCGTCTGCCAAGTCGACTGGACCTGCTGCGACCCCTACACCAACTGGGGGGTTCATTGCCTGCGGCCAACTATAGACCAATGCAAAGACGTCTGCCCGCAGTGTTTGTCGGCGACGGTAACACCCGGAGCGTCTCCGAGTCCCACTCCCACCGCCTCGAACCCCCCGACTCGAACGCCGAGCGTGACACCCAGTATTACGCCGAGTAGAACCCCCACACGGACCGCGACGCCAACGGCGACGCCATCGGGTGGCACCGAGACGCCGACGCCCACCGTCGGTACCCCTTCACCCACTCCAACCGGCCATGTTCCTTCCCTGACCCCGACCAGCGGCACTGTCACCCCGACGCCAACCGGGGCAACGCCCACTGCGACTGCCACACCGGAAGAGGGCTTGGGATGCTACTTCGATCCGGCGTCGGCCACCAACCCGGTCGGCACGCAGCACTCGTTCACGGTGCAGGTCACCATCGGTGGGGCGCCGGCGCTGCTCCCCGGACTCAAGATCGATTGGGATGTTGTCATGGGGGGGCCGAACCAAGGCAAGCACGGCACCGGGTTGTCCTCGGCGGGAGGTACCATCGATGGGCAATACACCGACGACGGCGGACCGGGTACCGATGACATCAGCGCACGGGTCTATTCCAACGACATGCTGGTGACGCTCTGCCACGCGACGAAACAGTGGGTGGTGGCGACCCCCACACCGACGTACGGACCGTCCCCGACCCCCACCGCGACGGTGGCGCCCGCGTGCGTGCCCATCCCGGAGTTTGCCACCAACCCGATCGGTACGAGCCACGTGATTGAAGTGCGGGTGACCGTGGGCGGGGAGCCGCGTTCCCGTATCGGCGTGCACTTCGAAATCATCGACGGACCGAACAAAGGCAAGAGCGGTAACGATACCACCGGGGTGAACGGCGAGGCCAGCTTCGAGTACACCGATACCGGCGGACGCGTGGGCCTTGACATTATCGAGATCACCGGCGCGGTCGACGGGATGCCGTTCTCGTGTGACGCCGGCAAAGGCTGGGGCATGCCGACCTTTACACCGACGGAGACGCGCACGCCGACCCCCACAGCGACCGACACGCCGACAGCGACCCCAACCGCCACCGCAACCCCATCACCCACGAGCACGCCAACGCGTACCCCAACGGCGACGCCGACGGAGACACCCACCAACACACCCACGTGGACGCCGACGGCGACCCCCACGTTCACACCATCGGCAACGTCCACGCGCACCGCGACGGGTACGCCGACACGGACCCCGACCGGGACCCCCAGCCGGACGCCGACGTGGACGCCCAGTCCCATGCCGGCCAGGACCGCGACCCCCACGCCAACGCCGCGGGCCCCCGTCACGCTCGGTATGCCGGCGTGTAAGCCAGACCCGGATTTCAAAGGAAGCACGGCGGCACGCGCGCCGAGCGGTGCGGCGCGGCCGGTTCGCTTCGAGCCCAACCGCGGTCAGGCCGAGCGCAGCGCGCACTACGTCGCCCGTGGCCACGATGCCGCCCTCCTCTTGAGCCCGGCGAGCGCGCAGCTGTTGCTGCGCCGGAACGATGAACCCGCCGGCGTGGCGCGCCTCGGTTTATCGTTTGTCGGCGCCCGGCAGGGTGTCACGCTCGTTCCGGAGGCGCCGTATCCGGGGGTGAGCAACTACTTCCTCGGTCCACGGCAGGCCGATTGGCAGGTCGCCGTACCGCAGTATGCCGGCGTCCGGTTCCGCAACGTGTACCGCGGTGTGGATGTCGTATTCCACGGCGCGGCGCGCCAGTTCGAGTACGATGTGCACGTCGCGCCCGGCGGCGATCCGCACGCCGTACGTTTGCGCTTCGACGCTGAGGCCTCTCCACCGCAGATCGACGCCAGCAGCGATCTCGTTTTCGCGCTGACGGACACGACCGTGCGGCAGCACGCACCGTTCGCCTACCAGGAGATCGACGGCAAGCGCCGGCCAGTCGAGGTCAAGCAGGTGCTGCGCCGCCCCGACGAGGTGGCCTTCGTCGTCGGCGGCTACGATCGGCGCTACGAGTTGGTGATCGACCCGGTGCTGACGTATTCGACCTATCTCGGCGGCAACGACAGCGACGAGGCCTTCGGGATCGCGCTCGACGGGGCGGGCAACGCCTACGTCACCGGGCGCACCTACTCGGCGAACTCGTTCCCGACGCGCAACGCGCGGCAGCCGGCGAATGCCGGCAGCATGGACGTCTTCGTCACCAAGTTCGATGCGGGCGGGCAGCTCGTCTACTCCACCTACCTCGGTGGCAACGATGCCGACGAGGGCTTTGACATCGCCGCCGATCGCACCGGTTATGCCTATGTGACCGGGCGGACGGCTTCGGCGACCTCCTTCCCCACACGCTTTGCCTTCCAGGGTGCGAATGCCGGCAGTCAAGATGCCTTCGTCACCAAGCTCGACCCGAACGGTCAGCTGATCTACTCGACGTACCTCGGTGGCAACGACGCCGATGAAGGCTTCGGGATCGCCGCCGACCCTTGGGGCAGCGCCTACGTCACCGGCCGCACGGCTTCGGCGACCTCCTTCCCGACACTCAACTCTATTCAGAGTCTCAATGCCGGTGGGGTCGACGCCTTCGTCACCAAATTCGACATCGGCGGGCAACCGGTCTACTCGACCTACCTCGGCGGCAACGACGCGGACGAGGGCTACGATGTCGCGGTCGACAGCGCGGGGCGGGCGTGGGTGACCGGACGGACGAGCTCGTCGAGCTCGTTCCCGACACGCGTCCCGTTCCAGGCCTTGAACGCTGGGGCCTACGACGCGTTCGTCACCACGCTCGACGAATTCGGCCAGCTGGCCTACTCCACGTACCTCGGCGGTGGGGTCAACGATGAGGCGTGCGGGATCGCGGTGGACCGTGTCGGCGGCGCCTGCGTGACGGGACGGACGGCGTCCAGTACGACCTTTCCGACCTACCACGCCATACAGCCGCTGAACGCGGGCGGCGACGACGCCTTTGTCACG
>Ga0316601_100001539_pt1 | contig 11367 bp, 9 predicted proteins | sample OWC_soil_day5_no_FD_207663 | JGI IMG/M metagenome (GOLD analysis project Ga0316601, IMG submission 207663) | Wetland soil microbial communities from Old Woman Creek delta, Ohio, United States - OWC_soil_day5_noCT | ecosystem: Environmental > Terrestrial > Soil > Wetlands | place: USA: Ohio...
CGCCGCCGCCGGCTTCCGCGGGCAGTCCGCCGGCCACGACTATCTCGCCCGTCGCGTCCTGTTGCGCGGAGTCGTCGCCCGGCAACAGCGCCGACAGCGTGAAGAACAGAACGCTGATGACGAGGTAGAGCCGGAACGGCGGCAGGAAGAGCTGGTGCCGGCCCGCGATGAACTCGTTGGTGAGCAGCCCGGGCTTCAGCACCAGCGCCTTGAGCGTGCGCCAGACCCGCGAGTCGAGGTGCAGCAGCGAGTGCGTGACGTCGCCGAGCACCTCGTGCATGGACAGCACGTGGATATCGCGCGACTGGCCGCATTCCGCGCAGAACCGGCCGGGTACCCGCGCCCCGCAGTTGCGGCAGGTGGCGGGTGGCTCGGTCACGCTCAGCGGCACGCTGGTGGGGCCGAGGATGCGACGCGAGAAGCGGACCTGGTCGCCGAACCGGGCCGCACCGTCCGCGCGCAGGCGCGGCGCATCCTGCTCGAAGTAGCGCTGCAACGCCGCCAGGCTCGCGACCCGGTATTGTGTCCGGCGCAGGACCTCGCCGCCCGCGTCCTCGCCGACGGGTACCTGCATCTCGGCACCGGTGAATCCCTCGCAGGCGATCACCTCGCGCACGTGCCCGGGCAGCCACGCATCGAACTCGGCCACGACGGTTGGGTCGAGGCGTGCCTCGACTTCGTAGATGACCTCACCGGCGGGCGTCGTCGCCATCGCGCTGCAGCGCCTCCACGGCGCACCCTGCGGTTCGCGCCGAGAGTATATAAGCCGGAGGTCAGCGCGCGGGAGGCTTGCGGTCGGCACCGGTCGCGACCCGCGAGGCGGGGCACGAATCACAGCCGCCCGACGGCAGCGCGGCGCGCTCCAGCCGGGCGGCAAGGCCGGCAAGCGGGGCAGGCCCGCCCGCGGCGCGATGCGCAAGCCAGCGCGCGAACCGCAGGCGTGTCGGCGCCGGCATCAGCGCCCACGCGGCATAGGCTGCGCTGGCGGCAACCAGTGGCGCGATGACGAGCCACTGCCACATGTCAGCCCGCTCCCAGCGCCAGCGCGACCCGGTAGGTGACGAACGCCCCCACGTAGGCCAGGCCGAACAGGTAGCCCGCCATGATCAGCGGATAACGCCACCCCGCCGTCTCGCGCTTGACCACCACCAGCGTGGACAGGCACTGCGGCGCGAACACGTACCAGGCGAGCAGCGACAGCGCGGTGGCGAGGCTCCAGGTGCCGGCGATCATCGGTGTCAGCGTGGCGGCGACCGACTCGTCGGCGGCCGCCAGCGAGTACACGGTGCCGAGCGCGCCGACCGCCACCTCGCGCGCCGCGAGTCCTGGCACCAGCGCGATCGAGATCTGCCAGTTGAAGCCGATCGGCGCGAGCAGGACCTCGAGGCCGCGGCCGATCATGCCGGCGAAGCTGTAATAGATGTCGGGCATGGTCGCGCCCGGCGGCGGCGCGGGATAGCTGCCGAGGAACCACAGCAGCACCATCATCGCCATGATGATGCCGCCCACCCGCCTGAGGAAGATGCGCGCGCGTTCCCACAGGCCGATGGCCAGGTTGCGCGCGCTCGGCCAGTGATACTCGGGAAGTTCCAGCAGCAACGGGTGGTAGCTCGCCTTCAGCGTGGTGCGCTTCAGCACCACGGCGACGAGCAGCGCGGAAACCACCCCGGCGACGTACAGCGAGAACAGCACCAGCCCCTGCAGGTTGAGGGGCCCGACCTGGCGCGCCGGGATGAACGCGCCGATCAGCAGCGCGTACACGGGCAGCCGCGCCGAACAGGTCATGAGCGGCGCGATCATGATCGTGGCCATGCGGTCGCGCAGGTTCGGGATCGTCCGCGTCGCCATGATGCCCGGGATGGCGCAGGCGAAGCTCGACAGCAGCGGAATGAATGCACGACCCGAGAGGCCGACGCTGCCCATCAGCCGGTCCAGCAGGTAGGCGGCGCGCGGCAGGTAGCCGCTCTCCTCGAGCGCGAGGATGAACAGGAACAGGATCAGGATCTGCGGCAGGAACACCAGCACGCTGCCCGCGCCGGCGATGATGCCGTCCACCAGCAGGCTGCGCAGCGGGCCCCCGGGCAGCGTCGCGTGCAGCCACCCGCCGACGGACGAGACGCCGGCGTCGATCATGTCCATCGGCCAGGCAGCCCAGCTGAAGACCGCCTGGAAGACCGCGAACAGCAGCGCGCCCAGCACCACCAGCCCCAGCACCGGGTGCATGACGATGGCATCGAGGCGCGCGAGCGCGCGCTGGCGGGCGGGCTCGCGGTAGCCGATGGACTTGAGGATGCGGCGCGCGTCGCGTTGCGTAGCGAGCACTTCCTCCGGCGTCGGGTCGCGGTAGCTGGCCGGGGCGCGGGCGCCGGCCGGGACGCGACATTGCTCGAGGCCGTCGACCAGCCCGTGCGCGCCGCCCGCTGCGACGGCGACGGTCTCGATCACCGGCACGCCCAGCTCGCGCTCGAGCGCCCGGGCGTCCAGGTCGAAGCCGCGTGCGCGGGCGACGTCGCTCATGTTGAGGGCGACGACCATCGGCACGCCGATCCGGCGCAGTTCGAGGACGAGGCGCAGGTTGAGCCGCAGGTTGGTGGCGTCCACGACGCAGACCACGACCTCCGGCGGCGGCTCGCCGGCGAGGCGGCCGAGCACCGCGTCGCGCGTGATGGCCTCGTCGAGCGAGGTCGGCGTCATGCTGTAGGTGCCGGGCAGGTCGAGGATGCGGTAGTGCCGGCCGCCCGGGCTGGTGAACCGGCCTTCCTTGCGCTCGACCGTCACGCCGGCGTAGTTCGCCACCTTCTGGTGGCTGCCGGTCAGGCGGTTGAAGAGCGCGGTCTTGCCGCTGTTGGGCACGCCGACGAGCGCGAGCCGGAGCTCGCCGGTCGTCGCGGCCGCGGCGGTCATGGCAGGGCGCCGACGGGCCGCGTGACCATCACCGCGGCGGCTTCGCGCTGGCGCAGCGCGAACATGCTGCGGCCGAGGCGTACGGCGATGGGATCGCCGCCAGGCCAGATCGCACCGGTCACGGTCAGCGCCTCGCCCGGGATGAAACCGAGCTCGAGCAGGCGCTGCGCCAGCGTCGAACGCACCTCGTCGCCGACGTCGAGGTGATCGTCCCGGACCCCCACGACGACCGCCGTCTCGCCCTTGCGCAGGGAGGACAGGGCGACGGGAAGGCCGGCGATGTGTTCGGGGACTCGACTGATCATGCGGCGGATCTCCTGAACGGGGATCCTAGCCTAAATGTGAACGATTATCATTAGCGGTAACCCGCAGTGCAGCATCGGGAAATGCGTGGGCATCTCATTTGACATAACTACGGCACCGCGCCGGCTGCTGCGGGGCGATCCCGGCCCCGGATGGACGGCCGGCGTCCGGCCGCCCGGGCCGGCGCACCGGCGAATCAGGCGACCTGGGCTCGCATCGACGCCGGCGGCGACGGGGCGACGCCCGCGGCCAGTTCCGCGGCGTCGAAGTCGTCCACGTGGATGATTTCCATCACCTTGCGGTCGTACTCGCGCAGCTGGGCCGCCTCCCGCCCATTGATGATGCCGGCAGCCTCCGCCTCGCGGACCTGTCCCGGCAGGTCGAGCGCCGTAACGCGGCCGGTCTTTTCGCCCTCGACCCGGATCTTCTTGAGCAGCGGCTCCGCCGCCACGGTCAGCACCATCGCTTCCTGCACCAGGCCGAGGTGGTTGGTGGGCTCGAGCGTCGTGTAGGCGCCGCCACACAGCCGCTCGCGCGCCTCGGTGGGGTTGCTGACGATGTCGGCGACCTTGCGGCCCAGCCGGTCGCCCGGCGCGAAGTAGGTCAGCCCGCGCGGGAAGATAAAGAAGCGCATGAACCCGGCCAGCCAGCGGACCGGGAAGTTCCGCAGGAAGCTGTGCAGCTGTTCCTGGGCGCGGTACAGCAGCATGCGGCAGGCGTATTCCACCAGCGGCAGGTCGGCCTCCTGCCTGCCCTGGTCCTCGTAGTGCTTCAGCACCATCGAGGCCAGGTACATGCACGACAGCACGTCACCGAGCCGCGCGGACAGGTTCTCCTTCTTCTTCAGGTAGCCACCGAGAGAGAGCATGGCCACGTCGGTGGCGAAGGCGAAGGACGCGCTGAAGCGGTTGATGTGCGCGTAATAGCGCGCCGTCGGGCCGCGCACCGGCGCCTTCACGATCCGCGACAGCGTCACCGCGCGCAGCAGCGAGCGGACGGCGTTGGAGATCGTGTAGCCGATGTGCCCCACCAGCGCCCGGTCGAACTCGACCACGCCGCGCTGCCGGTCCGGGTCGCGCGCGGCGTTCATTTCCTTCAGCACCCAGGGGTGGCAGCGCACCGCACCCTGCCCGAAGATGATCAGGTTGCGGGTGAGGATGTTGGCGCCCTCGACGGTGATGCCGATGGGAGTCAGCTGGTAGCCACGGCCGAGGTAGTTCTTCGGGCCGAGGCAGATGCCCTTGCCGCCCTGCACGTCCATCGCGTCGTTGATCACGGCGCGTCCCATCTCGGTGCAGTGGTACTTGAGGATGCCCGACGGCACCGCCGGCTTTTCGCCCGCGTCGATCGCCGCCGCGGTCACCGAGCGACCCGCGTCCATGATGTAGGTCATGCCGGCCATGCGTGCGATGACGGACTCGACGCCCTCGAACTTGCCGATGGGCGAATTGAACTGCCGGCGGATGCGCGCGTACGCGCCGGTCGAGTAGACGACTCCCTTGGACCCGCCGGTCGAGTTGGAGGGCAGCGAGATGCAGCGGCCGACCGACAGCTGCTCGACCAGCATGCGCCAGCCCTGCCCGGCCATCTTCGGCCCGCCGACGATGGCGTCGAGCGGGACGAACACGTCCTTGCCCTCGACCGGCCCGTTCTGGAACGGGACGTTCAGCGGGAAGTGCCGGCGGCCGATCTTCATTCCCGGCGTGTCGCTCGGGATCAGCGCCACGGTGATGCCGTGGTCAGTCTTATCACCGCCGAGCAGCTTGTCGGGGTCGAACAGGCGGAAGGCGAGGCCCACGACGGTGGCGACGGGCGCGAGCGTGATGTAGCGCTTGGAGAAGTTCAGCCGGATGCCGAGGGTCTCGCGGCCGTGGTACGTCCCGCTGCACACCACGCCGGTGTCGGGGATCGAGGCGGCGTCCGAACCGGCGCGCGGCGCGGTCAGGCCGAAGCAGGGGACGTCCTCACCGCGCGCGAGCCGCGGCAGGTAGTGGTTCTTCTGCTGCTCGGTGCCGTAGTGCAGCAGCAACTCGGCCGGGCCGAGCGAGTTCGGCACCGCGACGGTCGAGCAGGCGACGGTCGAGCGGCTGGCGAGCTTGGCCAGCACGCAGGAGTGGGCATAGGCCGAGAATTCCAGGCCGCCGTACTTCTTCGGGATGATCATCGCGAAGAAGCCCTTCCGCTTGAGGAAGTCCCAGGCTTCCGGCGGCAGGTCGGCGCGGCGGTGGGTGATGTCCCACTCGTCGAGCATGCGGCAGAGTTCCTCGCAGGGCCCGTCGAGGAAGGCCTGCTCCTCCGCGGACAGCTTCGCCGGGGCCGCGCGCAGCAGCTTCTGCCAGTCCGGATGGCCCGTGAACAGCTCGCCGTCCCACCACACGGTGCCGGCCTCGAGCGCCTCGCGCTCGGTCGAGGACATGGGCGGCAGCATGCGCTTGTAGACGCGCAGGAAGGGCCGGGTCAGGAAGCGGACGCGCAACGGCGCGACGTTCAGCAGCACCAGCGGCAGGTAGCCGGCCCACAGGATCGCCTTCCACCACGCGGGTGCAGCGCCAGTGAACGTGTACGCGACCAGCACCGTGCCGATCGCGAGCGTGGTCGGCAGCAGGCTGACCTTGCGGTAGGCCGCCCACAGCACGACCGCGACGAACGACAGGAAGAGAGTGAATGACAGCATGGCTCGACTCCTTGCAGGCCGCGCCGGCGCCGCGGGCAGCCGCCGCCGTGCGCTGGCCCCGCGCCCCGACATCTTCGAGGATGGAGGCCGGGATTAGGGTGAACACCCTAGCGATTCTCGGCGGTCGGCCGCGCCGCCGTTCAAGGTTTCGACGGTCCGCAGCGGGTGGATGCGCTGCGCGGCTTGCTGCGCTGCAAAAAGAAAGGGCCGGCGATCGCCGGCCCTTCTGCCGTCAACGGAACTACTTTATTCCATGGGCTTGAGCGTCACTTCCCGCGCCCAGCTGCTGCGGATGAAGCGCCGCATCTCGAAGCGGGAGTCGCGGGCCTTGCTGGCCGTTGCCTCGTCCATGCCGGCCCAATGCGCCTTGCCGATCTCGTCTTCCTTGGCGTCGTCAGCGGCGGAGTAATCGAAGGCGTCGCCGGCCGACTTGTAGAGCACCGCGAAGGTGATGTCACAGTCGTTGGGGCCTTCCCGGCCGGTCATGAACATCTTGTGGTCGAGGATGAGGCCGGCCTTCTTGCGGGCCTCGGACAACGGCAGGTTATGGGCGCGCAGCCACTTCATATAGTTGTCGAACTGGCCCTCGTTGACCTGGTAGCAGGACAGCAGCCAGACCGGCCCTTCGGTGACGTGTTCCTGGGCCTGTGCCATCGGCACGCAGGCGATCGCAAACGCGGCCAGCAGGCCGCATACCTTCAGCTTCATGGTTAACCCCCTCGGTTAATCGGTTCTTCTTGTCCCGGCGGGTGCCGGGGTGGGCCATGAATACGTTATTTGGCGGTTGGGGTCAAACCGGACCGCTGCGTCACGAGTGTGATTCGTATCGCGCTTCCGGGGGGCGAGGGCCGCGGCCCGCGACCGCCTGCGCGGGCCTGTGACGCAGTTCCACGGGCCGCGAGGCGCTAGTCATAACCTCCCCCGGAGGACGGCTCGGGAGGGGCGCCCACAACGCGGGCTCGCAGGGCAGGAGCGCCATGAGCACGACACCGCTGATCCACACCGAGACCCTGCAGCTCGCCGAGATGCAGGTGAAGGACCTCATCCAGACGCCACTCGAGGCGCGGTTCAACCGCCTGGTGCGCGTGACCCGCCGCTCGCTGGGCACCCGTGTTGCCGCCATCAGCTTCCTCAACAGCGACGGCGAGTGGTTCAAGGCCGTCAACGGCTGGAACGTCACGGAGCTGCCCCCCGGGCGCAGCCTCGCCTCGCTGCTCGTCAGCGACGAGGGCCCCGTGGCCATCGCGGACATGCTCGAGGACGAGCGCACGCGCGACCACCCGCTGGTCACGGGCTCGCCGCGATTCCGCTTCTGTGCGATCCAGCCGCTCGCCGACCGCTTCGGCAACACGATCGGCGCGGTGGCCGTCTACGACACCGGGCCGCACAAGGTCACCGCGGACCTGCTGGAAGCCATCGGCGACGCGGGCGAGCTGGCCCAGCGCGAGTTGCTGTTGTCCGAATTCGGTGGCATCCAGCAGAAGCTGCTCGCCAAGCTGGACGCGAGCCGCCGCCAGGCGCTGCTCGACGAACTGACCATGTTGTGGAACCGCCGCGGCGGCATGATGCTGCTCGAGCAGGCGCTCGAGGGCAACGGGCGCCGCGACGCGTCGGTCGGCATCTGTGTCATCGACGTCGACGACTTCAAGCAGGTCAACGACCAGTACGGACACGCCATGGGTGACGTGGTGCTGCGCAAGCTCGCCACCGCCATCGTGGACAGCATCCGCCCCGGCGACATCGCCTGCCGGCTCGGCGGCGACGAATTCCTCCTGCTGATTCCGGACATCGGCCCCGAACAGCTGCAGCAGATCATCGAGCGAGTCCGCAGGAAGGTGCGGTCGCTCGTCATCGGCACGCGCGCGGGCAAGGTCAGGGTGACCGTCAGCGTCGGCGGGACCGTCGCCAACCTCGGCAGTGCCGGCAGTGCCGAGGAGCTCATGCGCCGCGCGGACGAGGCCATGTACGAGGTGAAGCGCCGCGAGGGCGAGCGCCCCCGCGAGCCGGCGCCGAACCTCGATTTCTAGGGCCGACGGCCCGCTCCACCCGTTTGAGTTGGATCAAGGCCGGCCCGGGACCGGCATGGTGTCATGCGTGGCGGGTGGGCCGGGGATCCGCCGTGTCCGCGGTCACGGCGTAGGTGTTTCCTGTGACTGAATCGCCGGGAAAAACGCGGATGATCCCCGCCGAACGAGCCCGGGGAGCCCGCATGCACCTTGTCTGTCCCGCCGGCAGCCCGCCTGCCCTGAAGGCCGCGATCGACCATGGCGCCGACGCGGTCTATCTCGGGTTCCGCGACCAGACCAACGCCCGCGCCTTTCCCGGACTCAACTTCACCGAGGCCGATCTCGACGCAGGGATCGGATACGCGCACGCGCGTGGGCGCAAGGTCTACGTGGCGCTCAACACCTATCCGGGACCGTCCGGGCTGGCGGGATGGGAGGCGGCCGTGGATCGCGCCGCGCAGCATGGCGTGGACGCGATCATCTGCGCCGACCTGGGCGTGCTGGACTACGCCAGCCGCAGCCACCCGCAGCTGCCGCGCCACCTGTCCGTGCAGGGCTCCGCGACCACCCATGCCGCGCTGCGCTACTACCGCGAGCGCTTCGGCATCGCCCGCGCGGTGCTGCCGCGCGTGCTGTCCCTGCAACAGGTCGAGCGCCTGTGCGAGCAGGACGTCGTGCCGGTCGAGGTCTTCGCCTTCGGCAGCCTGTGCATCATGGTCGAGGGCCGTTGCCAGCTGTCGAGCTACGTGACCGGCGAAGGGCCCAACCGCCATGGAGCCTGTTCACCGGCGCGCTACGTGCGCTGGGACGAACTGCCCGGCGGCGAGCGCAGCGTCCGGCTGAACGGCCGGCTGATCGACCGCTTCTCGCCGGACGAGCCGGCCGGCTATCCGACGGTCTGCAAGGGCCGGTACCGGGTGGGCGGCGAGGTCTTCCATGCGCTCGAGGAGCCTACCAGCCTGAACACGCTCGAACTGCTGCCGCGCCTGCGCGAGATCGGCGTCGCCGCGGTCAAGATCGAGGGCCGCCAGCGTGGAGCGGCTTACGTGGCGACGGTGACCCGCACCTGGCGGGCGGCGCTCGACCGGCTGGAGACGCGGGCGGGCGCGTGGCACGTCGATGGGGCCTGGCAGCAGGAGCTCGCGCGGCTTGCCGAGGGACGGCAGACGACGCTGGGGCCCTACCACCGCTCGTGGCACTGAGGGATGACGATGCGCCTTGCGCTGGGACCCCTGCAGTACTTCTGGCCGCGCGACGACGTGCTGGCGTTCTATCGCGAGGCGGCCAGCTGGCCGCTGGACGTGATCTACCTGGGCGAGACGGTGTGCAGCAAGCGACGCGAGCTGCGCGGCGCCGACTGGCTCGCGCTGGCCGCGGAACTCGCCGGGTCGGGCATCGAGGTCGTGCTGTCCAGCCTCGCGCTGCTCGAGGCGGAGTCCGAGCTCGCCAGCCTGCGCCGGCTGGTCGACAACGGGCGCTTCCGCGTCGAGGCCAACGACATGTCGGCCGTGCAGCTGCTGCGCGAGCGCGGGCTACCGTTCGTTGGCGGCCCGACGCTGAACATCTATAACCACGTCGCCCTGCGGCTCCTGCAGGAAGACGGACTCGAGCGCTGGGTGCCCGGCGTCGAGCAGGGGCGCGCCGTGATCGAGGACTTCCGCGCGCACCTGGCGACGCTGCCAGAGCTGGAAGTCATCGCCTGGGGCCGGCTGCCGCTGGCGTTCTCCGCGCGCTGCTTCACCGCCCGCGCACTCGACGTCGCCAAGGATGACTGCGGCTTCCGCTGCATCGAGCATCCGGACGGCCTGCCGCTGGCCACGCGCGAGGGCGAGGCCTTCCTCAACGTCAACGGCATCCAGGTGCAGTCGGCGGCCCGCTGCGACCTGGCTCCCGAGCTGGCGGAACTCCGGGCGGCGGGCGTCGCGCTGCTGCGGATCTATCCGGAGCGGACCGGAACCGGCGAGGTACTGGCGCGGTTCCGCACCGCGATCGACAGCGGGATCGCCCCGCCGCGCGCCGGGGAGGCGAACGGTTACTGGCATGGCGCCGCGGGGATGGGCTGCGTCAATCCGTCCTAGCGCCGGCACCGGCACGCGCATCGCGTGCGCTGCGCGCCAGCCGCGCGCCGGCCTCGAGGGCGCCGCGCAGCGGGGCCGGCAGCGATTCCCACGGCAACTGGTCGAGCAGGTTGCGGACCAGCAGGCCGAGCTCGACGTCACCGGTGAGTTGCAGCCGGCGGTGGAAGAACAGTGTATCGGCGTCTTCCTGGCGGCTGACCAGGAGCATCAGGTCGGTGACCTCGCCGCGCACCGTCGCTTCGGCTTCTGCCGGGGGCGGCAGTACTTCCAGCCGGCGCTGGCCAACCTCGATGACCCAGGACAGCCCGAGGTCGGTCACCTCGACGCCGAGGCGACGCCCGGCGAGGTCGTCGAGTGCACCCGCGGACAGTGGCGCCGCCAGGACGGTCCCGACCGCCTGGCCCAGGCCGAAGCGCAGCATCGGGCTCGGCACCAGGCTCAGCGGGCCCCGCAACGCAGCCGGGGGTGGTAGCAGGCGAAGGAAGGCCTGGAGATTCACGCGAAGGTCCTGAAACGGCGGGAAGAGAGCGTTACGCGGGCCGCAGTCTATCACCGGCTCCCCCGGGCCCAGCGGCCCGCTGCTGCGTCGCACAAGACAACAGGCCCGAGAAAGTTGGCGATCGCCGGGAATGATTTGCGTTTACGCCCGGTCTTAATGGCATACAGTTGTTTCGCGGCGCCCGCGAGGCAGCGCCTCGCGGGCCGGTCCTCTGGCCTGTTGAGGGGGATAGCAAATGATCACCACCACGCATCCAGCGCTGCAACCGGCTGCCCCGGTCGGCGTGCGTTCCGTGTCCATGCTGCGACCGTTTGCCTGGCTCGGCCGCGGCGCGTCCGACCTGCTGGCCTGCGCACCGGCCAACTTTGCCCACAGCGCTACGATGGTCGCGCTCGGCTGGGTGCTGATGCTGATGCTGGGCCGGCACCCGTATTTCGTCGCGGCCGCGGTGTCGGGCTTCCTGCTCGTCGCGCCGGTCATGACCACCGGCATCTGCGAGTTGTCACGGCTTCGGGCACGCGGCTCCACGCCCGATTTCGACGCATCGCTCGACATCCTCGTTCGCGAGGGCCACGACCTGTTCCGCTTCGGCATCGTCCTGGCGATCGCGGCGGCGCTGTGGTTCATCCTGTCCGAGGGCTTGCTGGCGACGGTGCTCGACGTTCCGGGACCCGGCGTGGCCGAGACCTACTACCGGGGCTTCATCGACACCGCCAATCGCGCCGAGGTCATCAGCTACGCGAGCATGGGCGCGGTGCTGGCGCTGGTCGTGTTCGCGCTGTCGGTGGTCACGGTGCCGCTGATGATCGACCGGCAGGCCGCGGCGGGCGTCGCGATGCGCGCAAGCCTCAGGGCGGTGGCGCGCAATCCCCTCGCCATGATCGTCTGGGCAGCGCTGATCGT
>Ga0316601_100001540_pt1 | contig 11367 bp, 6 predicted proteins | sample OWC_soil_day5_no_FD_207663 | JGI IMG/M metagenome (GOLD analysis project Ga0316601, IMG submission 207663) | Wetland soil microbial communities from Old Woman Creek delta, Ohio, United States - OWC_soil_day5_noCT | ecosystem: Environmental > Terrestrial > Soil > Wetlands | place: USA: Ohio...
GTTCTATCCTTTCGCAATACGCAGCAAAATATTCCTCAGCGGTTGGAATCCGGCCGAGGTTGGTCACCATTGCGGCCAGTTCGGATGAACCGAGGAACACCCTGGCCCCGTCACCCATACGGTTATCGAAGTTGCGTGTCGAGGTGGAGAACACCGTGGAACCATCCGGCACCCGAGCCTGATTCCCCATGCACAGGGAACACCCGGGAATCTCCATGCGGGCACCCACAGCACCGAAAACGGAATAGAGTCCATCCTTCCTCAGATCGTCGGCATCCATGCGCGTCGGAGGGCAAACCCAGGTTCTGACCTGGGGGTTGAACTTCGTACCCCTCCAAATCTCCGCGGCGGCACGCAGGTGCCCCACACTGATCATGCAGGAGCCGATAAAAACATCCTGAACAGGAGTTCCCGCAATTTCAGACAGGGTTCTGACGTCATCCGGGTCGTTGGGACAGGCAACGATCGGTTCCGTAATGTCCGCAAGATCTATTTCGATCACCGCGGCATACTCCGCATCGGTATCGGCAGAAAGGAGAGAAGGAGCATTCAGCCATTTCTCGGCATCTTCGATTCTTCTCTGGAGCGCTCCCGCGTCACTGTACCCTTCACCGATCATTTTTTTCATAAGGGCAACATTTGAACGCAGAAACCCGGCAACGCTCCGTTCGGAAAGCTTGATGCATGCAGCAGCCGCACTCCGCTCGGCCGCGGAGTCAGTCAGTTCGAACGCTGTCTCCACGTCAAGGTCAGGCAGTCCCTCGATCTCGAGAATCCGCCCGTTGAAGACGTTCACCTTGTTCTTCTTCGGCACGGTCAGCAATCCTTGCCGGATGGCACACAAGGGGATCGCATTCACCAGGTCACGCATGGTTATGCCGGTTTTTCGCTCTCCGCGAAAACGCACCAGAACGCTTTCCGGCATATCCAGCGGCATGAAGCCGAGGGCCCCGGCAAAGGCGACCAGGCCTGAGCCGGCGGGGAAAGAGATGCCGATGGGAAAGCGCGTATGGGAATCTCCTCCGGTACCGACGGTATCGGGAAGCAACAAACGATTCAGCCAGTTATGGATGATGCCGTCTCCCGGACGGAGGGACACCCCACCCCTTTCCGACACGAATCCGGGCAGTGCCCCGTGCATCTTCACATCGGCCGGCTTCGGATATGCCGCAGTATGGCAGAAGGACTGCATAAACATGGGCGCCTGAAATTTCAGGCAGGCCAGCTCTTTCAATTCGTCGGCCGTCATGGGTCCGGTCGTATCCTGGGAACCCACCGTGGTCATTTTCGGTTCGCAGGAAGAGCCGGGCAAGATGCCCTCTTCACCGCATGCACGCCCGACAATCTTCTGCGCAAGGGTATACCCCCGGCCGTGCTTCGACGGGGGATTCGCTGCTTCAGTAAATATCCCCCCCTTGTCGAGGCCGAGAGCCGACCTGGCGCGAAGAGTGAGTGCACGGCCTATGATGAGGGGGATACGGCCCCCGGCACGGTACTCATCACCGATGGTCGCCGGCTGCAGGGTAAACCTGGCAACAAGTTTTCCGTCCTCGACGCTTATTTCTCCCGTACGTGTATTGATGACCAGGACATCACCGGTTTTCATACCTGAGACATCCGCCTTCAGCGGCAAGGCACCGGAATCTTGAGCGGTGTTGAAGAAGATGGGGGCGATAGCTCCGCCAATGATGATTCCTCCTCTCCGTTTGTTCGGTACAAACGGTATATCCTCACCGATATGCCACAGGAGACTGTTGCAGGCGGACTTGCGGGATGAGCCGGTGCCGACCACGTCCCCGACGAAAGCTACCTGGTATCCTTCCGCACGGAACCGTGAAATCAACTCGAGTCCTCCGGGAAAACGCGTTCTGCCCATGGAAAGGGCGTGGAGCGGAATATCGGGCCGACTCCAGGCGTCTCCGGCCGGCGAAAAGTCGTCGGTATTGATCTCACCGTCTACCTTGAAGACTTTTACCTTGATTGACTCGGGAAGCCCCGGTCTGCCGGTGAACCATTCGGCATTTGCCCATGATTCGATGACTCTTCTGGCCGCAGGGTTGGTTTTCGCCAAGGCCAGTACCTCTTCAAAGGCTTCATAGACGAGAACTATTCCGGAAAGGGCACGGGCGGCATCTTCTGACAATTCATCATCTCTCAGGGCGTCAATCAGGGGGGTAACGTTATAACCACCGAGCATGGTCCCCAGCAGAAAAACCGCTTTTTTCCTCGAAATGAGCGGTGAAATGACGGAACCGGCCAGTATCGCCCCCAGAAAATCCGCCTTTACCTTTGCAGCGGGGTCCACACCAGGAGCAACCCTTTCCACGAACAGGTCGAGGAGAAAATCTCCCTTGCCCTCGGGAGGATTCTCCAGGAGTCTGCACAATCCAGCCACCTGTCCGGGATCAAGCGGTTTTGCGGGGATCCCTTGTGCCATTCTCTCCGATTCATGCTGCTGATACTCTTCAATCATAGGGAGTAAGTCCTCCTTTGACTCATCTTTCAATTTTACTGTAGAAATAAGAAATCATCAGTATTACATATCCTCCCTTGCATCCGGGGCAAGAGATCGTTCCATCACGTCGAAAACACGAGGGGCTTTATCAAGCAAGTCCGGCGATTCGATATCTTTTCCGTTTGACGGGCCCAATTCCCTGAATTTTCTTGCTGTGACCAGCACCCTTGTTTCGAGGGAAGATACTGCCCTGTTATAGGAATCGACTGCGCGCTCCAACCCCCTGCGCAAGTCGGCAAAATGTCCGGCAAGCGTCTGGATGCGGTCATACAGGACTTTGCCGAGCTCACTGATGGCCTGGGCATTTTCCGCGATCTGCTCCTGGCGCCACCCATAGGCAACCGCTCTCAGAAGCGAAATTAGCGTCGTTGGAGTGGATAGTATCACCTTCTGCTCGACGCCGAATTCTATCAGGCTGGGGTCCTGTTCAAGTGCAGCACTGAAAAAAGTCTCCCCCGGAAGGAACAACACGACGAATTCCGGAGTCGGTTTGAACTGGTCCCAGTACGATTTGGCGCTCAATTTGACCAGATGAGTCCTGATGTGACGTGCATGCTCTTTCAGCTTGTGCAATTTAGCCTGTTCATCGGATGCTTCCAGCGCCTCCAGGTAAGCCTGCAGGGGAGCCTTCGAATCCACGACAATATTTTTACCGTTCGGTAATTTGATAACCATGTCGGGTCGCAACCGACCATCCTCGCCGGAAGAAGATTCTTGCTCGACAAAATCGCAATAGGCAACCATACCCGCAATTTCGACGACCCTCTTGAGCTGAATTTCCCCCCATCGCCCGCGCACCGCAGGAGCGCGCAATGCCTTGACAAGGTTGGATGTCTCCTCCCTGAGTTGAACCTGGCTGCCGGCAAGCGATTTGATCTGTTCGGTCAGGCTGACATAGGCCGTCACACGAACCTTTTCCAGTTCCTGAATCTTTCCGTCCACCTTTTCCAGAGATTCCCGCATCGGTCTGACCAGTTCTTCAACGGCCTTTTGTTTCAGCTCCAGATCGCCTTTTGCGTTTTCCTGGAACTTTTCCAGCGTCGCCTTCGCCAGAACAAGGAATGACTGGTTGTTGTCCTTCAGCGCCTCTGATGAAAGCGCCCTGAACGCATCGGACAGCTTCTCGTGGGCGGCATCGAGGATCGCGAGCTTTTCCTCCGTGGCTTTTCTCTCTTCTTGAAGCTGGGTTGAAAGTTCCGACGCTTTTTCCTTTAATGAAGTGTGTTGATCATATAAAGATCTCAGTTGATCTTCCCTGGTGCGTAATGTCTGTTCCAGTTCCGCGATTCTGCAGTTTTTCTCTTCCGCCGTTGCTCTTCGCTCTGTTTCTGCCTTGATGCTGGAGCGCAGCCCCTCTATTTCCGAGGCGGCCCTGTCCTGAAGCACCTTCAATTCAATAATCCGCTGTTCCTTCATCTGCAGCCGCTCATTAACCACGGCTGTCTGGGATTCCATTTCCGTTCTGCCTTTCTGATAGGCGAGGTCAACTCTTGACTTGAAAAGGAGCCATACGCACCCTCCGCCCACGACTGTCCCAATGACCAGAAAAAGATATTCCATTGATCAAATCCTTTATTTTATACGATAAACATGGAGAATAGCAGAAATGGCAGGGGAAGTATATACCGGGGGAAAACAGGGGGGATTGCACAGTTTTCCGGCAGAATCCCCGCCACTCTTCTTTATTGAAATTGCGGGTATTCTGCCGGCATTATGTTGTCGAATGGCACGGTCAGGCTGTTCAGGCGCTTTGCACCATGGATACTATTTTTTCCGGCACAAGAGGCACGTCGACCTGGACGCCCTTGTCCATATCCTTAAGAGAGGCAGTACCCTTTCTCAGCTCATCCTCTCCGAGAATCAGGGTAAAGCGAGAATTGAATTTGTCGGCCCTGCGCATCTGGCTTTTCAGACTTTTCCCCTCATAATCAATTTCAACCGAAATTCCTTCTTGCTGCAATGCGCACATCAGCCTGAAAGCCTCTTTTCGGGCAGCTTCTCCGAGAAAAGCTATAAAAAGGTCGGGGCTTTTCCTGAAATCATCCTGGTTAAGCAGGAGCACGACCCTTTCGACCCCCATTGCAAAACCGATTCCGGGGAGCGACGGCCCTCCAAGCTGTTCTATCAGGCTGTCATAACGCCCCCCGGCGGCAACTGCACTCTGGGCGCCCAACAGACCGGTTACCAGTTCGAACGTGGTGCGCGTATAATAGTCGAGGCCCCTCACCATTCTTGCATTTATCTCGTAGGGTGTTCCATTGACGCGGAGGTAGTTCTGCGTCTTCTCAAAATGGTCCGCACATCCGCTGCACAGGTTGTCTAGCACCGATGGGGCATCCACGGTCGCCTCCCTGCAACCGGCAGCCTTGCAATCAAGCGCCCGTAACGGATTGTTCTCATACCTCCGTTTGCAGTCATCGCAGAGCCGCTCCAGCCTCTCAAGCAGAAAATCCCTCAGTTTCTGCCGGTAGGATGGCCTGCATTCAGGACAGCCGAGGGAATTGATCTGTAAAGTAGGCTCATGTAATCCCAGTTCTGCGAAAAAATGTTGGAGCATGGTCAAAACCTGGGCGTCAGCCATCGGGTCATCAACTCCCACAAGCTCGACCCCGATCTGGTGAAACTGGCGATAACGGCCCTTTTGCGGGCGCTCATAGCGGAACATCGGCCCCAGATAGTAAAGCTTAGAAACCTGGTCTCCCGCGTACAGCTTGTGCTCTATGAAAGACCTCATGACACCGGCGGTACCCTCCGGACGCATGGTTACCCGATTTTCCCCCTTGTCCGTAAAAGAATACATCTCCTTCTCCACAATATCGGTTGCGTCACCGATGGAACGGGAGAACAACTCCGTTTTCTCCAGTACGGGAATCCGTATTTCGGAAAAGCCGTACAATTCGAACACCCTTCTGGCGGCACTTTCAATGTGATGCCATTTTTCGACCTCGTTGGGAAGTATGTCGTTAAATCCTTTTATTCCGGTTATAGCCACTCTTTTTCCCTTTCTGCCATAAATACAAAAAAATATTTGCTCGCGCAAACTTTGTCAAATACATCAAACGACGCGCAACCTCATTCATCAGGCAGTTATATTTTCCTAGCTCCGCGATGCCCTGAAAACCATATTACGCCCGCTTGCCTTGCCGCGGTACATTGCCTGGTCGGCGGCATCAAGCAGTTCATGCTTCGACTTCATATCCTCCGGGTATGATGCATAGCCAAGGCAGACAGTCAGTCTGATGTCATATCCTTGTTCCACAAGAAAGCGGTGTGATTCGATCTTGGCGCGAATGCGCTCCGCCACTATTGCGGCGCCGGATGTACCTGTTTCAACGAGGATAATGGTATATTCATCACCACCGTAACGGATAACGAGGTCGACTTCGCGGACCGACATTTTCAGCAGTTTCCCCACTTCCTTCAAAACGCTGCTCCCAACAAGGTGCCCATGCGTGTCATTAACACCCTTGAAGAGATCGAGATCAATGAAGATTACCGTCACACTCGACCCGTATCGCTCCGCCCTTTTTATCTCCCTCTCAAGTGCAATGTCCAGATAACGGTAATTGAACAGCCCCGTCAGTTCATCGATGTAGAGAAGATTCTTTGCCGTGGCATAGCGGGTAGCGTTCTCGAACGCCAGTGAGGATTGGTCAAGGATGAAATTGAGATTTTTATAATTTATACTCGACTGCAATGAGGATTCGGGATTATTGAACAGCAGCACGACACCCTGCACCACTGTTTTTGACCTTATGAAAACAATCAGCACTTCTTTCAGTTCAGCCTGCAGGGTATCTCCCTGGACCGGATCGGGTGAAAAAAAATTGTCGAGACGCTTGAAGTCGCAAGTGGTGCCTTCATACCGCATGCAATCGGGCAGCATGATTTCGACGAGCCTTTCCCCATCCTGTTCGCTGAAGCCGCGAATTTCGCTCAGGGTGAGCCCGTTCTCGCTGTCAAGGAAGAGCCCGAGAGCCCTTCGTGAACCCACTTCTTTTGTAAGAGAATCAACGATGAGAGTATTAAGGCGTTCCAGGTCCAGGCAGTTTGAAATCGTCTGCCCGACCTGGAAAAGATGGACAAGGCTTTTCAATTCGATATTTTCATTCAGAAGTCGCTTCTGTTCGAAACACAGGCTGACGGAGTGTTTGAATTCATCATGATTGATGGGTTTGATGAGATAATCCCTGGCGCCATTTTTCAGCGCATTTACCGCTGTTTCGATATTGGCGTTGCCGGTGACCAGTATCACGTCGATATCAGGGTTAAGCTGCTTGACGCGGGAAAGCAGATCAAGGCCGTCCATTTCAGGCATAACCAGATCGGTTATCACTAACTGATAGTTATGGTTGTTCAGAAGATCGAGAGCTTCTCCGGAAGACGGAGCGGTGTCCACTTTATACCCTTCGCCACGTAACAGATGATAAAACATCTCCCTGAAGAACCGGTCATCCTCAACGACAAGGATTCTTTCCATCGGGTGGCACCCCTAACTCAATAGCTGAAATCTGGTCATACGATGATGTATGAGGTCCTCAAACTAACAGAGAACAGAGATTTTTGTCAATGAAAATGCCCCTGATTCAAGCGATCTCCGAACGTGGAGAGAGCAAACCCTTTTCCCTTTCGTACCATCTGAATGGTTCCGTCCAGATCCGTCCTGAAGGTGGGAATCCCCAGTTCTTTCAGTGATGTCATCGTCCTTGCCGCCGGCAAACCGAAACTGTTCCCATACCCTGCTGAGACAAGAGCAATTTTGGGAGAAGTTGCTTTCAGAAATGCAGGTGAAGTCGAATGCCTGCTGCCGTGATGGGGGACCTTCAGCACGGTACACGAAAGACGTTCCGGATGACGGACAAGTGACATTTCCGTATCAAAACCGATATCGCCGGTAAAAAGGATTGAAAAATCACCATACACCAGTCTGAATACCAGAGAAGATTCATTTGCATCGAAGTCTCTCGTGCCTGATGGTGTAATTTCACCGTGAAATGGGGAAACCGGTTCTATTCTTGCCTCACCGATGCGAATCGGCCCTGTTGAGGAATGAATGAGACGGACCGGAATATTCCTTTCTGCCAGAATACGCTGCAAGGCCTTATAGTCTTCATGATCCGCGGGAAGACCGCTTTCCCAGAACTGCCCGACAGTGAAATTTTCAAGAATATAGAGGAGCCCTTTCAAATGGTCGGGGTGGGCATGGGAGAGAACCACATAATCGAGTCGATCGACGCCCATTTTCCACAGGGCGGGAGCAAGCAATCTTTCTCCTATATCCATTCCCCCTTCCCGTAAACTGCCGCCTCCATCAATAAGCATTCGAGTGCCATCGGGAAACGATACCAGAGTTGACTCTCCCTGGCCGACACTGAAAAAAGTGATCTTTATGGCCTCTTCATTGCCGCTGATCACAACCGGAATCATCTTGACTGCGACAAACAACCCGATAAGCAGACTGCAAGCCATACGCTTCTGTTTTCTGTTCTCAATAAAAGTAACTGCAGTGAGAAAAACAAAGAAGATCAGCAGATCGAACCGCCCCGGCTGATAAAAGGTAAACACGGGCAATGCCGCTAGCCGGTATATAAGTGCATTGGAAATTGAAATCATGTAAGCTGCCACCTTCACGAACAATCCTGCAAGATAAGGAAAGAGAAAGACAAACGGAAGCGCTGAAAATCCGGCAATAACTGCTCCATACCCCATCAGAGGAACAATGAAAAAATTTGTAATGAGGCCCGTGAAGGTAATCCTGTGGAAATAATATGCCACCGGCACGAGCGTCGTAATGACGGCGGCAAGTGATACCATAAAGAAAAGGAGCGGCTTGTGGGCAATCGTGCCTTCGATTTTGTTGAATGGAGAGATGAACAGTGGTGTCAGTACCAGTATTCCCCAGAGAGCCAGGAAAGAAAGCTGAAAAGAAAGGTCGAACAAAACCGGCGGCGAAAAGACAAGAATGCCCAGTGCGGCCAGTTGAAGGGAATTCAGCGGGTCAACCTCCCTTTCCAGAAGCATGGCAACGATAAAGGCGAAAATCATTACGGCGGATCTGACCGTAGCGGGAGCAGCCCCCGAAAGAAAGAGATAAAAGAAAACGACCGGAATGGTGAATAGGAGTATCAGCCGCCGCACATTGACGTGCAGCATGAGAAACTGCGAACTTTTGCAAAGATACAGCAGAACGTGGAAAACAACGAAAGCAAGGATACTGACATGGAATCCGGAAATTGAAAGGATATGGTTAACACCGGTTCCGGTATACGCATTTTTCGTTCGAGATGAGATATTACCTGTATCACCAAGGAGGAGTGCCCTCAGGATGAAGCCTTCTTCGCCAGGAGACCTGGAGCTGATAAAACCGCCGATCCGGTCCGCAAGTGCGTCAAACATCCACTGAACGCGATCCGAGGCATTTTTCCGGATCAGAATTGCGTCCCTGTCGCTCGCAATATATGCGGAACAATAGACGCCTCTGTATGCGAGATAGCGGACATAATCGAATTCTCCCGGCAGGCCGTAATTTCTCGGCCTGTCAAGACGGGCAACAAAGCGGATTCTGTCCCCCGTATGATAGCCGGGCTTGCCTTCCCCGACATACAGTACGATCCTTCCCTGCACACTTGCATACCGGTTTCCCTGGTAGATTTTTTCAGTGCGAAGGTCCGCCCTGCCACCCTTTTCGGTGGACACGAACCTGCTGTCGATAACACCTTCGATTGTAAATTTGCTGCCCGAAGCATACTGGAGGACATCGGTCGGAGACATTGAATGCAGGATGTACGGCTTCAGGGAAAGGTTTCCCCATGAGAGGAAAAACAGGGAAAGAAAGATAAGAAATGGAGCGCGGTTTTTCGTGAACAGGGAGGGAAAACCCGCTACGAGAAAAACATACGGCAGGTACTCCGGTACAAACCGGTGGAAAAGGTCGGCAATGGTAAGGCCAAGAATTGACGAGAGAAGGGGCAGGAAAAGCGGCCTTTTCATTGCGGAATCACTGATGCGGTCTTCTATGAGTCTGCGCGGTTATTCATCTTCGTCATATTCATTATCGAAATCATCGAAACCGCCTTCTTCATATGCCAAATCATCAGATTCCTCATCATATTCATCTTCTTCCGCGATGAATTGATCCTGAATACCCGCATCATCTTCACTGATTGCTTCAAACCGTGCGAGCATTTCGCTATTGGAGCAATAGCGACCATCCTTGTCCCTGCAGTCCTCTTTTGAGCACAAATCGAAGAGCTGAATTTCCGAACACAATCTTTTCAATTTCGTTTCTTCCGCCATGCCTGCCTTCTTTATCATTTACGATTCGTTTCCATACTCAACGGCTTTGCCGACATCTTCAGTGGATCCGATAAATACCGGAGATCGCTGGTCCAGTTTCTCAGGTTTTATATCCAGTATCGGTATGCAGCCATTGGTGGCTGCGCCACCTGCCTGTTCCATAAGAAAAGCCATCGGGTTCAGTTCGAACAGGAGGCGGAGTTTGCCCTCCGGAAACCCGTTCAAGGCAGGATACATGAAAATACCTTTGCCTTTCAATAGTATCTGGTTAAGGTCGGGAACAAGCCCCCCTGAATAGCGCAGCTTCGATCCTTTTGCCTCCAGGTACCGGACAAATTTTTCAACTCCCTTTCCATACAGATTTCGCTGGCCGCCGGGAGAGTATATCTTGCCGGAAGGCTGCATCCTGATATTTTCACGGGTCAGCGTAAATTCCATCAGATGATTCATGGTAAATTCATGAACACCCTTGCCCACCGAATACACGAAAGTTACTCTCGGGCCGTACAGCACATACAGGGCCGCAACCTGGTTACGGCCACATTGCAGGACGTCGTTCCCCTCATATATGGATACAATCGTTCCCACGGCAAGATTGACATCAACCAGCGATGATCCGTCAAGAGGGTCGTAGGCAACCGTATAAAGTCCATCTGAATCGGTATGTACCTGGAAAATTTCATCCATTTCCTCGGAAACTATGGTGCAGACTACACCGGAGTGGACGAGACGCTTTCTGATGATCCGGTCCGAAAGAACGTCAAGTGCAAGCTGCTCCTCGCCATAAAGATTCGAAGTGCCAGCGACCCCGAGTTCTCCGGTTCGCACCGCGTTTATGACGTATTTGCTCGCTTCCGCAATTTCGCAGATCAGATGCACGAGATTGTCCGAAATATTCTGCTGCCGCAAATGCCTTCGAAGATCTATCTGAAATTTTGTGGATCCGGGTTCGCTGTGCATGTGTAAACTCCTGGATAGGTATATTCCGTAGTGTTGATTGCTTCAAGAGTAAAGGAATTAATCGGGCAAATCAAGTAAAAACTGGCGGAAAGCACCCTGGACGGCTTCTCGTTTGCTGTTATTTTCTAATTAACATAATTTATCTCAACACAGTATCCGGTTTTGTTTTTCCTGCCCCCGGAGTTCTTTACTCTGGCATCTCATGTTTTTATTGCTATACTTTATCCACTGTTTCAGTATTGAAACCTTGCATTCAACAGCACATTCTCGGAGGATTTAATGCACGGTCACGACAGGAGGAAATTCCTGGGTTTATGTCTTGGCGGAATTACTTTTACGTTGATGGGAGCCGCCATCTACCCGGTATTTAAATTCCTTGCGCCGCTTCAGACAAGAAAATCCGCGGGGAAAGTGGAAATCAGGCAACAGGACCTGGCGGAAGGAGAAGCGAAATTTATAGAGTTCGGCGGCGAGCCTGCCGTAGTGGTAAATTCCGGAGAACATGGTCTGATTGCCCTCTCCGCGGTATGCACCCATCTCGGATGCATTGTGCAGTGGCAAAGGGACAAGCGCCGGTTCCTTTGTCCCTGTCATGC
>Ga0316601_100001542_pt1 | contig 11362 bp, 10 predicted proteins | sample OWC_soil_day5_no_FD_207663 | JGI IMG/M metagenome (GOLD analysis project Ga0316601, IMG submission 207663) | Wetland soil microbial communities from Old Woman Creek delta, Ohio, United States - OWC_soil_day5_noCT | ecosystem: Environmental > Terrestrial > Soil > Wetlands | place: USA: Ohio...
TTGCGAGAGAAGAATTTCTCAAACGGCCTGAATCGGAAAGAACCGAAATCGAGTCGAAACGTCTTGAAATCATGAAGAAGGTTGATGAGACCTATACCTATCTGAGGGAACTGGAAAAAGATATCGGCGAGAAGATGAAGGAGATCGAACTCAAAGCCGGGCAATTTGCGATCGAGCGGCCGTTTGACGAGGTATTCAAAAAATATGCTGAATATCCTGAGATCATCGGTTTTCTGACTGAGATGAGGGATTTTACGCTCACTAGATTAGAGCTTTTTATGCAGGCTCCACCATCTGCCCAGCTCCCTAACATCCCCTTGCCACAAACGGATCCATTCATGGCGTATAAAGTTAATATCTTTGTTGATAACAGTTCGTTGAGCGGGCCTCCCGTTATTATCGAGCCGAATCCCAACTGGTTTAATATGTTCGGCAAGATTGAACGGAGAGCGGTTATGGGAACGTATGTTAGCGACCATACCATGATAAAGGCAGGAGCAGTGCAAATGGCCAACGGAGGGTACCTGATCCTCAGCATTCGTGATGTCCTGTTAAATGCAGGGGTATGGGAGGGCCTTAAGAGAGTTATCCGAGCAAAGGAGATCCGGGTTGAGGACCCCTGGGATCAGTTCGGTTTCCTCGCTCCACAAGGTATGAAGGCTCAGCCTATGCCTGTTGAATTCAAGATTATTGTGATGGGTGAAGACAATATCTATCAGTTACTGACCACCTATGATGAGGATTTCTGGGAGATGTTCAAAGTCAAGGCTGATTTCGACTTTCAGATGCAGCGAACGGATGACAATTTACGGTCTTTTGCCTGTTATGTCCGAACCTGCTGCGACGATGAAAAGCTACTTCCTTTTGATAGAAGCGGTGTCAGCAAGATTGTAGAGTATGCGGTAAGATCAGCAGGCGATCAGGAAAGATTGTCTGCCAGATTCGGACCGTTAAAGGATCTCCTCATTGAGGCTGATTACTGGGCAAGGGATGCTCAGAGTCAGATGATCAATGGAGGACATGTTGAAAAGGCGGTAACAGAAAAAATCCACCGTCTTGATCTTGTTGCTGAACGAATACGCCAGATGATAACAGAAGGAACCTTAATGGTTGATGTAGAGGGTACTGTTGTCGGGCAGGTAAATGGTCTGGCGGTCTATGACCTTGGCATATTCAGTTTTGGTCGCCCCAATCGTATTACTGCAAAAACTTTCCTGGGGAAACGCGGAGTAATAAATATCGAGAGGGAGTCGCAGCTCAGTGGTCGAATCCATGATAAAGGGGTGCTCATTCTTTCCGGGTATTTGGGATCACAATATGCCCAGGACAAACCTCTGTCTCTTTCAGCAAGCATCTGTTTTGAGCAGTCCTACTCGGGGGTTGAGGGTGACAGTGCCTCGTCGACGGAGCTCTACGCCATTCTCTCAAGCCTCTCGGATATTCCAATCAGGCAGAATATAGCAGTGACCGGCTCTGTGAATCAGAAGGGGGAGGTACAGCCGATCGGAGGGGTCAATCATAAAATTGAGGGCTTCTTTGACATCTGTAAAGCGAAGGGATTAACCGGACAACAGGGCGTTATGATCCCGCATCAGAATATCAGAAACCTGATGCTGAGGGAGGATGTGATACAAGCTGTTCAGGACGGTCAGTTCCATATCTATACGGTGAAGACGATAGATGAAGGCATCGAAGTCCTGACGGGAATCTCTTCGGGAGAGCGGCAGCAGGACGGTACTTACCCCGAAGGGACGGTTAATTACCTGGTAAACAGGCAGCTCAGGGAATTTGCTGAAAGGCTTAAGGATTTCGGGGTATCTGAGGGATAGCACTGTAAGAGACTTCTCTGTTGCCCTTGCCAAGGAGGGAATCAGAGGGAGTATAATGAAATCATGAACAGACGATACAATTCTTTTGGTGCGTATATGAAAATCCGCTTTGGGGCCACGGTTTACAAAGTTAACGTGGACGCAGGGTTCACCTGCCCTAACAGGGATGGAACCATTGGGATATCGGGTTGTATCTATTGTAATAATGACAGCTTCAGGCCGAATTCCTGCAAACCCACCCTGTCAGTCAGCGAACAGATCCATAACGGCATCAGATATATCAAAAAGAGATACAAGGTTGAGAAGTTTCTCGTGTATTTTCAGCCTTATACGAATACCTACGCGCCTGTTGATGAACTGGAGCGGCTCTATAAAGATGCCTTAGCAGACCCTGCCGTTATCGGCCTTGCAATCGGTACAAGACCCGATACGGTTGATGAAGAGAAGATTGCCCTTATTCAGTCATTGGCAGAGAAATATTTTATCCTGATCGAGTACGGCATGCAGTCCATGTATGAAAAAACCCTTGAGTTTATAAGACGGGGGCACGATTACAAAACCTTTCTGAGGGCACTTGAAATGACGAGAAACAGGGGGATATGGATCGGTGCTCATGTCATTGTAGGGTTTCCGACAGAAACAAGAGAAGAAATGCTTGCCATGGCAGACGAAATCTCGCATCTTCCGGTCGACTTTCTCAAGATTCACCAGCTTCAGGTGATTAAAGATACCCCGCTTGCAGATATGTATCATGAAAATCCCTTTCATGTATTCGGCTATGATGAATACATTGATTTCGTAACTGAATTCCTTGAGATGCTTTCACCGAGTATTGTTCTGCAGAGACTTTTTGCCACAGCTCCTGACGCGTTACTGATTGCACCGCAGTGGCGAAAAAGCAGGCAGGAAATCCTGAGAGATATTGAGAAAAGACTTGAATTACAGAATACCCGGCAGGGAAAGCAACAGAAGATTCACGCAAGAATATAGAGGGAATATCCTCTACTTTTTCTGAGCATATCCGATCTTTTTAAAGGCCTCTTCAACCTCCCCGAGAATCGACGGGTCATCAATCGTTGATGGCATTGGATACGGTTCACCGTCAGCGATCTTCCTCATGGTGCTCCTGAGTATTTTCCCGGAACGGGTTTTGGGGAGCCTTGTCACGACAGCTGCTTCCTTAAAGCATGCGATCGGGCCGATTTCATTCCGTATCATCCGCACAAGTTCTGTTTTGAGATCTTCTTCCTCCCGGATAACTCCTGATTTCAAAACAACGAGTCCGACGGGAAGCTGACCCTTCAGAGGATCATGGGCTCCGATCACAGCGCATTCGGCGATATCGGTATGCTGTGCGACAACTTCTTCCATCGCACCTGTTGAAAGCCGGTGACCGGCGACGTTGATTACATCATCAACTCTTCCCATGATGTAAACGTAACCGTCTTCATCCATATAGCCACCGTCGCTCGTGAAATAATAACCCGGGAAGATCTTCATATAAGATTCGATGAATCTCTCATCTGCATTCCAGAGAGTCGGCAGCGTTCCGGGGGGAAGCGGCAGTTTGATAACGACCAGCCCTTCTTCTCTGGGCTTCAGTTTTTTCCCGAGGTTGTCGATTATCTGGACATCATATCCGGGCACCGGTTTCGTACAAGAACCAGGCTTGATAGGAAAATGTTCTATCCCCAGGCAGTTAGCGGTGATCGGCCAGCCGGTTTCGGTCTGCCACCAGTGGTCTATAACCGGTTTCCGCAGAAGATTATACGCCCAGTGATACGTATCGGGGTCTAATCGTTCGCCTGCAAGGAAAAGATACTGGAACTTTGAAAGGTCATATTTCTTGATATGCTCACCGCGGGGATCTTCCTTCTTGATTGCCCTGAATGCCGTTGGAGCAGTGAAGAGTGTCTTCACGCCGTGCTGGGAGATAACCCGCCAGAATGCACCAGGGTCAGGGGTTCCGACAGATTTTCCCTCAAAAAGAACTGTTGTGCAGCCCGTTATCAACGGCCCGTAAACAATATATGAGTGTCCGACAACCCATCCTACATCAGAGGCGGCCCAATATACTTCACCCGGTTTTGTATCATAGATATGCTCGAGGCTCCACCTGAGGGCGACAGCATGACCGCCGTTGTCACGGACAACACCTTTTGGTTTTCCGGTTGTTCCTGAGGTGTAAAGAATATACAAAGGATCTGTTGCCTTGACAGGAACGCAGGGAACAGGTTCTGCGCTGCTCATCAGTTCTTTCCAGTCGAGATCACGTCCTTGAATCATCTCTTCCCTGATAAACTGCCGCTGGAAGATGATACATTTCTCAGGTTTGTGCGTTGCAAGTTCAATTGCCTTATTAAGCAACGGCTTGTATTCGATGAGCCTCGTCACTTCAACTGCACCGGATGCAGAGATGACAATCTTTGGTTTGGCATCATTAATTCTGAGAGCAAGTTCGTGCGGGGCAAATCCACCAAATACAACTGAATGGACTACGCCAAGACGGGCGCAGGCGAGCATTGCGACCGCTGCTTCCGGTATCATCGGCATATAGATAACTACGGTATCCCCTTTTTTTACTCCGAGACTTTTCATTTTCAAGACTCCGGCGAAGCGGGCTACTGTATCAAGGAGCTCACGGTAGGTAAATTTTTGAATTGTTTTTGTTACCGGGCTGTCATAAATGAGCGCTGTCTGGTCTGCTCTCCCGCTTTCTACATGCCTGTCAAGGGCATTGTAACAGGTATTCAACTCGCCACCGGTGAACCACCGGTAAAAAGGAGGATTTGAAGCATCAAGTACCTTATCCCACTTTTTATGCCATGTTATAGCTTCAGCAGCCTCTCCCCAAAACCCTTCCGGGTCTTCTATGCTTTTCCGGAATTCCTCATCGAATGTGCCCATCGGATGCCTCCTAACCGAGTTTTAAAAATGTGAATTATCTTAGCATAAACACATTGGGTTATTGCATGCCAGTGATATTATCTATCTGTAATTCTTCCGAGGAGCTCCTCCGAAGGTGTGATACAATGAAAACATGAGTATACCTTTGAGGATTCTTGGCAGAACAGGGGTTAAAGTGACCAGCATCGGACTCGGCGGCGAGGGTATCCTGAGGACCTTTAACCATGACCGCGATGCGTATGCAGTGATCAACAGGGCTATAGACCTGGGTATCAATTATTTCGAGTCAGCCAGGGCATATGCTGGGAGCGAGTCTTATTACGGCAGGTCACTGAAAGAGCGGAGAAAAGATATCTTTCTGACAAGCAAATCCCATGCAAGGGACAAAATGGGCGCGTTGGCACATCTGCGGGAAACGCTTGAAAATATGCATACGGATCATCTGGACCTCTGGCAGGTTCATGATATGAGGACAGAAGATGAGATACGAAAGGTTTTCGGCCCGGGCGGTGCTATAGAAGCGTTTGTACAGGCTAGGGAAAAGGGGTTGACGCGTTTCATCGGGGTGACCGGCCACCATGACCCTTTGATATTGAGAAAATGTATTGAACTGGTCGATTTCGATACAGTACTGATGCCTGTGAATCCTGCAGAGATGCACTACAAGAGTTTTATCGAGAAAGTTCTCCCTGTTGCAGAGAAGAAAAAAATGGGCATCATTGGTATGAAGGTATACTTCAGAGGCTTTGCTGCGAAAATTCCCTGGTATGAGACCATGGAGCCTTTTCTCCATTTTGCACTCTCACACCCGGTAACAACTGCCGTTATAGGCTGTGACAGCATTCAACAGCTTGAAGAGAATGTAAAATTCGCCTCACGGTTCAGACCGATGCCCAAAGAAAAAATGGAACAACTCTCCCGGGACATCAGGCCTTTCGCCCGCCAGCTCATGTATTACAAGCCGTAGCGACTGTTCACCCGATAAAGGTCAGACATTGTTCGAAAAATTATTAAACTCGATAATTTGATTAAAGTATCTTTCATCGCTCCCTGACTGAATATATTTATGAAACCATGCGGAAGGTTCACTGAGGTATCGAAAAATAATTTTTCTCACAACATCTGACCTCTTCAAATGCATTTTCTGGGATCAAAGAATACCAGCTCTGTGAAGTTTTCTCGGGTGTTAAGGTATAATATTCGTCAACCCGCGTGCCCCCTTAGCTCAGTAGGATAGAGCACAGGTTTCCTAAACCTGGTGTCGCAGGTTCGATTCCTGCAGGGGGTACCAACTTTCTTCCTTTAAATTCAACGAGTTAGGTTTTTGGGAGGTAGGCTTAGTTATGCTCTCTTTTGTGGGATTGTGCCCAAATTGTGCCCGTTCCAGTTTTCTTGTGTTTTCCTGATGCATATTGTTTACTTTCTCGGAAGCAGTTTTCAAATCGGCTTCATTGACGATATTGTACCTGTCAAAAACTGAACGAGTCTTATGGCCCGAGATCTTCATGGCAACCCTTTCGGGAATGCCTGCTCTTATCATATTCCTTACCGCAGTTCTTCTGAGATCGTGGAAGTATTTCTGACCGAGCTTTGCATTCTTGCATGCAGTTAACCATGTTTTTCTGAAACTCTGTATCCTCTGCCCGTCTTTAAAGAAAACATATCCACATTCAGGATAATCGCTGTCTTTAAGAGCCTTTAGCTGCAGAACAGTCTGGAACAGTTCTCCAGTAAGGAATACAATTCGTGCTTCTTCATTCTTCGTCGTACCCGCATCAAGGGTAATCTTTCCCTCGATCATGTTTACCTTATCCCATTTAAGCGAGAGAATTTCCTCTTTCCTCATCCCAGAGTAATATCCCATTGTCAATACGGGTTTTAGATAATCTGGTAAGGCTTCTTTGAGTTTCAGGTATTCATCGTGTTCAAAGTATCCAGTTCTGATGTTGTTTTCTTTCAGCTTTGGAATATGAGGGATCAGATTAACCTTTGGTGGAGTCTGTTCAGCTCCAAGAGACAGCATCCGGTGCAGTGCGGAAGTTTCTCTGTTGATAGTTCCATTGCTTGCATTTTCCGATTGCCTTTTCAATATGTAGCGCTGAATCATATCCGTTGTCATGTTGGAAATTCTGATTCCAGTAAAAGCATCTTTGAGATGGTCGATAAAATCTTCTATTCGCTCCAGAGATTTTCTTCCGTTGATCTTATAATCGTTGATAAGATCCAGCGAAAGTTCGTCGAAGGTTACCTTATCAACCCTGAGCCCTGGAAATTTACCTTCTGCAATGTGACCTTCTCTGAGCTTTAATAGTCTTTTCGCATGGGATTCTTTTTCAGAATTAGAGCTTTCCCTGTAAGGTTTTCCGTTGCGGTAATACTTAATCCAGAAGATTCTGCCTCTCTTATAGATTGTACCCATTTCTTTGTCACCTCCTTTCTCTTTTCATTAACTTGCCCTTATCTTTCATTTCACCTCCTTCATTTTCCAGCCACTTCAGGGCCAAGTGGAGGAACGGCGGGATATGTCTGTATCCCGCTTCCCATCTGTAGACACAGGTTTTTGTAACACCCAATTTTACCCCTAATTCTTCCTGAGTTAAAGAGCGGCTGATGCGCCAGGTTTTCAGTTCTTGCTGAGTCATAATATATTATACCAATGGTATACTAATATGTCAAGAAAAAATATCAATAACACATAGGAGTACGTACTTTGAACAATTTCATCTGTTATCACTTTCGACCAGAAATGCGTTGTCAAGTTGTCTGTTCGAATAGAGTTTTATAGGCTATCAATGAGTAGACAAACCCTATTTGCAGAGATATAATGGGTTAGGCAATTTAATCGTTAATAAGCTTTGTCAAGCGCATTTATATACATAGAAATATCCATATCGTTTGAAGAATTCGAATATTTTTATATTTAGAGGTGATATCTGATGGCAGAGATAAAAGTTGATTGTACCAATGAAACCTGTCCAGTTCCCTTAGTGGAAACGAGAAAAGCCCTGCGGAAAGCAAAAGAGGGTGATATAGTGATAGTTACCGGTACTCATCCAGCGTCAAAGAAAGAAATACCGATGGCGGTTAAGGCATTAGGCTTGGAATTGCTTGATATCAAAGAAGACGGCAATGTCTGGACAATCAGAATTCGCCGATAGGGGGAGTCATGGCAAATAAAGCGACCATAATAGCACACAGTGGTGATATGGACAAGATATACAGCGCCTTAATCATTGCCAATGGTGCACTTGCTATGGGAATGGAGGCATCTATCTTTTTTACGTTTTGGGGGCTCCAGCGGTTAAAAAAGGGTGGCTTGGAAAAAGGCCCCCTCTCAAAAATGAATATGCTTGGTCTGGGTAAGCTGATGGTAAAACTCAAGATGAAGAAAGTAGGGGTTGCCACTTTGGAGAGGCTCCTGCAAGACTTCAAAGAACTGGGCGGCAAAATACTTGCCTGCGACATGACGATGGAGATCATGGGAATCAAGAAAGAAGAACTCAGGGACGATCTCATATCGGATTACTGTGCCGTTGGCACTTATGTGAATGAGGCAAGAGATTCATCGATTACTCTTTTTATCTGATGAGAGGAGAAGAATTGTTCGCAAATCGCATCTATTTCGACAATTCAGCTGCTACCCGTCTGGATGAGCGTGTGTTAGATGCAATGAAGCCATACTTCTTTGAGAATTATGCAGTTGCAACCTCCGAGTTTGCCTATTCGGAGGGTATCAGTGCAAGAGAGGCTTTGGACGATTTACGAAGTGTTCTTGCTACATCTCTTGGTGCTAATTCAGACGAATTTATATTTACCTCAGGGAACACTGAGTCTTCTAATATCGCTCTTAAAGGTGTAGCTCTTGCACTCGGTAAGAAAAAAGGTACCCACATTATAACGTCGAAAATTGAAGATTTCCCGGTACTACATAGTGCGCGAGCGTTAGAAAAGCGAGGCTTCCAGGTAACGTATTTAAAAGTGGACAGCAATGGTTTTGTTGACCTCGATCAACTGAGAGATGCTCTTACCGACAAGACTATCTTGGTCTCCATTCAGCATGCAAACCAGGAAATTGGAACCATCCAAGATATTGAAACAATTGCGCATATTTGCAAAGAGAAGGATGTTCTGTATCATACAGATGCCACACATACCTTTACCAGAGTTCCTCTTGATGTAAGTAACATTCCTGTTGATCTGGTTACCGTATCTGCCCATACGATCCATGGTCCGAAAGGTATTGGGGGTCTTTATATAAGAAAAGGAACATCCGTAACTAAATGGATGGATGGCGGTTTTCAGGAATTTGATATTCGTCCGGGGTTAGAGAACATACCTGGTGCAGCAGGCTTTGCTAAAGCAGCTGACCTGGTGACTTCAGAAGAAACACTGAGACTGCAAGCTATGCGGGATAGAATCATTGACCGTGTGCTCACCGAGATACCGAATACTACGCTCAATGGTCATCGCCATAAGCGGCTTCCACAAAACGCCAATATCACCTTTCACTTTGTCGAAGGAGAATCAATTACCTTACATCTGGATATGCATGGATATGCTGTAAGCACAGGATCAGCATGTTTTAGCCGATCCCTTGAAAGTAGCCATGTCATTATGGGTATAGGTGGTGATCACGAAAGAGCGCATGGCTCGATACGGTTTACCTTCGGGCGTTATAACACCATCAATGAGGTTGACGATATCGTTGGAACGCTGGGTGAAATCGTTAAGGAGCTCAGAAAGATCAGCCCTCTTGGGAAAGAAAAAATGGAGGAATCAAAATGAAATTTCCATATAGTGACATAGTGTTAGAACACTTCCGCCACCCGAGAAATGTGGGGCAAATTGAAGACGCGGATGGGAAGGCAACAGAAGGAAGTCCTTCTTGTGGAGATATGGTTTCCGTATATATAAAAGTTGATCCGGACAAAAAAACGATCAGCGATATCAAATTTGAATCATACGGTTGTGCTTCCAACATTGCGACGGGTTCTATCATTACTGAACTTGCAAAGGGCAAGACGCTTGATGAGGCCAAGAAAATCAACTGGAAAACAGCTTCGGACGCGCTTGGAGGTCTGCCTAAAATAAAAGCTCACTGCTCTGTTTTAGCGGTAGAAGGTCTGCGATCAGCCATACAGAATTACGAGGAGCGCCATGGATTGGTCAGAGAGAAAAAACCCACAACCGAAGAGGAGATACATAAGCGACTCAGGAAAGTTATGAATCCATTGTCAGGCTTGGATATAGAGCGAACCAACTTAGTGAAAGTTGTGCAATTAAAAGATGGCACTGCGCATGTTATGATAGACCTGCCTCCCGACCATCAGTTTTCCAATTCTATAAAGGAGGAAATAAAAGAAAAGATTGAGCCACTTTGGGATATTAAGGAAGTCATTGTGGAATTCATAACATGATATTATGTTCTTTGCGCATTTCCATAAATCTTAAAAATCCAGAACGATAAGATATCGGCCCTTCTATTGTCGATTGTTTGTTTGAAAGTAACACTGATTAAGAATAATGAGGGTATCTGATAGACAAAGATCTTCACATAGTTATTGAAACGTTGGAAAATTTTTACCACCGTGTATTTCCTGTTGATATGTGCATACCGGATTGCTTGTTGGGTTAGGAAAAAGTACCTTTCAAAACAAACAGGGCAGATGCCTTCCTGCAAGCAACGCTTTCTATCCATTTGTTATGAGTGTCACATTCTGTTGGAAATTCTTGTGTGTCAGTTGCATATCCTTCATGCGTGGATAACGAGTGAAACTCCCCGCCCCTTGGGGCGGGGCATCTTTAGCACAGCTCAGAAGAGCTGTGCAGGCCCTTGCTCTATATCTCTATGATGCTTGATATACTTATCAATGATCTGGCGAGTCAGACGGTCTCCGACCCTCCTGACAAAATACCCATCTTCCCAAAGTTCTCCAGACCACAACCTCTTCTTCAATCGCGGAAACACGCGGAACAATTCTCTTGCACTTATGCTCTTTATTGTTCTGACCACCTCACCTATCGAATGCTTTGGCGGAAACGATATCAATATATGTACATGATCCTCTGCTACTTCCATCTCATCTATCTCAAATCCATAATCTTCAGATATCTCCCGTATCAATTGTTCCGCACGTTCCCTTACCTCTTCACCAACAAATATCTTTGTCCGATATTTCGGGCACCATACCAAATGGTATGCTGTGTCATATACCGCATGACTCGCCCTCTTCAATCCCATGCTTCATGTTATACCATATCCTCGCAAGGACCTTTGTGGATAAGGGAGACTTCCCGTCTCCCTTATAACCCTCTGGGTATGGCATGCATTCATCCCCGTGGCAAGCCACGGGGCATACTGCAAAGTTCTTCGTTAACTTGGTATCTCCCCCATTTGCGTGGATAAAGAGTTAGAAATGGGCGCAATATCCCCAAATTCTTTTCACAGCCTGCGGCTTGATGTATGATAACGAGAAACCAGTTAATACCTTGTTCGGCTGGCATTGATAAAGGGGGTATACGCATGGACATGTGGAAGTTCTTTAACATCACGCATCGGGAGCACATTCTCTGCAATCCGATGAGTCTTGAGAAACTTGAACAGCTTATCACACTTCTGCCTCTGA
>Ga0316601_100001543_pt1 | contig 11351 bp, 12 predicted proteins | sample OWC_soil_day5_no_FD_207663 | JGI IMG/M metagenome (GOLD analysis project Ga0316601, IMG submission 207663) | Wetland soil microbial communities from Old Woman Creek delta, Ohio, United States - OWC_soil_day5_noCT | ecosystem: Environmental > Terrestrial > Soil > Wetlands | place: USA: Ohio...
CGAACTTGTCCTCGGCAGCACGATCGTGAACGAACAGCACGTCCGCATCGCCGCGGCGGCCGATATCCAGCGCCTGGCCGGTGCCGACGGCGACGACGCGGACCTTGATCCCGGTCGACTGCTCGAATTTCGGCAAAATCCAGCCAAACAGGCCGGACTGCTCGGTCGACGTGGTCGACGCGACGACCAGGGTTTCCTCGGCATGGACCGGGCCGGCCAGCAGGCCGAGGACAAGCATCAATGATCGAAAGCTATGCGCCATGGCAGTTCTCCTTGCATGAAAGCCCGCGCCGCCGGCGATTGCGGGTGGGCGAAAAAGCGTTGGGCGGGTTCGTGCTCCTGCACGCGGCCCTCCGCCAGAAAGATGATGTCATCGGCAAGGCGGGTCGCCTGCCCGAGATTATGCGTCGTCATCAGCACCTTGGCACCCTCGGTGCGAATTTCGCGGATGATGCGCTCGACCGCCTCGGTGGCGCTGGGGTCGAGGCTGGCGGTCGGTTCGTCGAGCAACAGCAGGCGCGGGCGCATCGCCCAGGCGCGGGCCAGTGCCAGGCGCTGACGCTCGCCGCCGGAAAGCAGGCGGGCTGAATCCCGCGCGCGATAGGCCAGGCCGACGCGTTCCAGCACCTCGGTCGTCCGCGCCCGGCGTTCGGCTGGCGTCAGCGCCTGCGGGCGCAAGGCGAACTCGACATTGGCGAACACCGACATGCGCAGCAGCATCGGCTGCTGAAAAACCATGGCCAGCCGGCCGGCCGGTTGTGCCGCATCGCCCCACACGATGGTCCCGCCATGTACCGGCAGCAAGCCGGCGAGCAGCCTGAGCAGCACTGTCTTGCCGCTGCCGTTGGGACCGAGAATGACGCTGATTCCGTCGCCGGCAAGAACGAGTTCCAGTTCGTCGAGGACCACCCGGCCTTCCGGGGCGAAACGCAGGGCAGCGATGCGCAGCGGGAACATCAGCCATACCTCCGCAGCGCCCAACCGCGCACAAAATGGACGGCGACGTTGAGGCCAAGAATGAGCGCCATCAGGACCAGGCCCAGCGCGATCGACAAGGCGAGGTCACCCTTGCTGGTTTCCAGCGCGATGGCCGTCGTCATCACCCGTGTGTAGCCATCGATGTTGCCACCGACGATCATGACCGCGCCGACTTCCGACATCGCTCGCCCGAGGCCGGCCAGGGTGGCGACGCTCAGGGAAAACCGGCAGTCGGCAAGGAGCAGGACGACAGCCTGCGGGCGGCTGATCCCGATCAGCCTCAGTTCCGGCGCGTAGTCGCGCCAGGCGTCCTCGACGATTTGTCGGGTAACGGCTGCAATCAGCGGCACGACCAGCACGCTCTGCGCGACGATCATCGCCGCCGGCGAAAACAGCAGGCCGTAGCTACCGAGCGGCCCGCTGCGCGACAGCGCCAGATAAACGAGCACGCCGACCACCACGGAAGGCAGGCCCATCAGTGCATTCAGTGCGACGATCAGAGCGCTGCGCCCGCGAAAATCCGCCACCGCCAACCAGGCGCCGAGCGGCAGGCCGAGCAGCGCGCCGATGGCGAGCGCCGTCAGGCTCACGCGCAGCGAGAGCGCGACGATGTCGAGCAGGCGATGATCGAAGCTGCCCAGCAGGCTGAGCGCTTCCAGAAGCGTTTGGGTCATGGACTCGGATGTGACGACGCCCGGTAGTCAGCCGCCGGGCGTTGCGAGGATACCACCGGGACCGGCATTTGGCTGTGGGGCAGACCGGCGATGCTGGCCGGGTTAATATGGCCGCCGCTACTTGTTTTCGGCAATGGAGCGCTTCATACGATGGGCGAAAAGATTACGGGCGTCATCCTGGCCGGCGGACTCGGCCGCCGCATGGGCGGCATCGACAAGGGTCTGCAGGAACTGCGTGGGCGCCCGCTGATTGCCTGGGTTGTCGAGCGCCTCGGCCCGCAGGTCGACGAACTGCTGATCAACGCCAACCAGAATATCGGGCGCTATGCGGCCTTCGGCCATCGCGTCATTCCGGATCAAATTCCCGATTTCGCCGGCCCGCTCGCCGGCCTGCACGCCGCGCTGTCGGCGGCGACGCACCCGCTGGTCGCCACCGCTCCCTGCGACTCGCCGTTCCTGCCGGGCGACCTGATTTCCCGCCTCTTTTTGGCGTTGACCGCGAATGCTGCCGACCTCGCCGTCGCCCGCACCTTCGACCAGCCGCACCCGGTGTTCTGCCTGTGTCGGCGCGCCGTGCTGCCGCACCTGAGCGAATTCCTGGCGGGCGGCGGACGCAAGTTCGAGTCCTGGTACGCGACGCTCAACGTCGTTGAGGTACCATTCGACGACGAAGCCGATGCCTTCGAAAACATCAACACCCGCGAGGAACTCGGGCGCCTCGAGACGCAACGGGAAGACTGATCCCGATCTTTACTCTGGCAGGCCGACGTTCCCGTTTTCGTCGAGCGGGAAGAACGGGTTCCAGCAGACCTCCCAGAGAAAACCGTCGGGGTCGGCAAAATAACCGCGATAACCACCCCAGAAGACCTTTCCGGCCGGCTGCACCAGCCGGGCACCAGCCGCCACAGCCTCGGCCAGGAGGCGGTCGGCATCCGCTTCCGAAGCGACGTTGTGCGCCAGCGTGAAACCCGGAAAGCCGCTGCCCGCGGCTGACACATTGGCATCGACGGCGAGTGCGTCGCGCTGGAACAGTCCGAACACCACCGTACCGGCATTGAAGAAGGCGATTTCCGGCTGGCTGGCGGACGATTCCTGCCAGCCGAGCGCCGCGTAGAAGGCGCGGCTGCGCACCAGGTCGGAAACGCCGAGGGTAATGAAGCTGATGGTCTGGCGCATGTCGAAATCTTTTCAGTGGGGCGACGCCAAAGTTTATACCGCCGACCGTTCCGCGTAACATGGGCCATCCCGTCCGACTGAGATCGTCGCCATGAAACGCCGCTTTCCGCTCCATGTTCACATCTCGACGCTGTTCCTGACCCTGATCCTGATCGTCGGCGGCGTCATCGGCGGCCTCGGCTACAAGATCAGCCGCGACATCCTCGAAACGACGGCCAGCGACTTGAGTGCCCGCATCAGCCGCGAAACCCTGAGCGAATTCACCAACATCATCGGTCCGGCCGAAATGGCGACCCGGCTGTTGAGTTTCGACGGCATCACGCAGGCGAAGTCGCTCGACGAGAGACTGGCGAATCTCGGCTTCATGCGCGAGGCCCTGAACAATTCCGAGGCGCTGACGTCGATCTACGTCGGCTACGGCAACGGCGATTTCTTCATGGTCCGCCGCATCCGCAGCGAAAGCGGCCGAAAATTCTTCAACGCCCCTGAGCAGACCGCCTTCATCGTCCAGAGCATCGACCATGCGGGCGACACCCTGCGCGGCCGCTTCATCTATCTGGATGCCAGGCTCGCCACGCTGCGCAGCGATGACCGCCCCGACTACGCGACCGCCTTCGATCCGCGCACGCGCGACTGGTACAAGGCCGCCCTGGCGGCCGGCGGGCAGATCAAGACGCCGCCCTACCTGTTCTTCACCACGCAGCGGGTCGGCACAACCATCGCCAACCGCGCCGCCAGGTCCGAAGCAGTGGTCGGCGCCGACATCAATCTCGAAACCCTCGACCAATCGCTGGCCAGGCAGAAGGTGACTCCCGGCACCGAAGTGGTACTGGCCAACCGGGCAGGGCAGGCGCTCGCCTACGAGGACGTCGGGAAATCCGTGCGCCTGCCCGATACGCCCGATGGCAAACCGGTTCTGGCCAATATCAGCGAACTGGGCGCCCCCGTTCTAGACCAACTGCTGCCGATTCTGCAGGACATGGACGGCTCGGCCGCGCGCGAATTGTCGCTGTCGGTCGCCGGCGAGGAATGGCACGCGGCGATCCGTCCGGTCAAGCTCGAAGGCACGCGCCCGCTGTTCCTGATCACTGCGATCCCCGATCGCGAACTGATGGCGGCTGCCCATACGCTGATGCGACATTCGCTGATCGTCATGGCCCTCGTCATCCTGCTGGCGATCCCCGTCACCTGGTGGCTGGCGCGCAGCATATCTGGCCCCTTGCGACAGTTGGCGCACGAGGCGGAAGCGATCCGCCGTTTCGAGTTTTCGCAGCCGGTCAAGGTCGACTCGCTGGTCCTCGAAGTCAATGATCTGACGGTGACAATGGACAGCATGAAGCGGACGATCCGCCGCTTTCTCGACATCAACATGGCAGTTGCCGCGGAAAACGACTTCGACCGCCTGTTGCCGCGCCTGCTCGGCGAAACACTGCCGGCCGCCGGCGCCGAAGCTGGTGTGCTGTACTTGGCCGACAACGACCAGCTGCTGCCGGCCGCAGCACTCCAGGTGGATGGCAGCGCCCTGCCGGTCGCCGCGCCGGCCATCGACCCGCAGGCGACCGGCCCGTTGCTCGGTGCCGCCCTCGCCGCCGGCACCGCACGCGCCGCCCCCCTCACCGCCGACGACATCCGCGCCCTCGGCCTTGAGCAGGCGCTGGTGTCCTGTCCGTCCAGCCATGCTATTGCCGTACCGCTGCTCAACCGCCAGCACCAGTTGGTCGGCGCCATGCTGCTGCTGTGCCGCAACGACACCGACACGGCCCGCCTCAGCTTCGTCGAAGCACTCTCCGGATCGGTCGCGGTTTCACTAGAAAGCAAGGAGCTGATCAAGGCCCAGAAGCTGCTCTTCGCCGCCTTCATCCAGCTCATAGCCAGCGCCATCGACGCCAAGAGCCCCTACACCGGCGGCCACTGCGCCCGCGTGCCGGAACTGACCAAGTTGCTGGCGCGCGCTGCCTGTGCCGAAGCCAGCGGCCCGTACAAGGATTTCCAGCTCGACGACGAGGAATGGGAAGCGGTGCACGTCGCCGCCTGGCTGCACGACTGCGGCAAGGTGACGACGCCGGAATACGTGGTCGACAAGGCGACCAAGCTGGAAACGCTCTACGACCGCATCCACGAGGTACGCATGCGCTTCGAGGTCCTGAAGCGCGATGCCGAGATCGCCTGCCTCAAGGCCATCGCCGCCGGCGAACCGGAAGCGGCGGCACGTACCCGGCTGAGCGAAACGCTGGCCCAACTGGACGATGACTTCGCCTTCATCGCCGAATGCAACGAGGGCGGCGAATTCATGGCCCCCGAAAAACTCGACCGGCTGCAGGCCATCGCCACCCGGACGTGGACGCGCACCCTCGACGACCGCATCGGCATTTCGCACGAGGAAAAGGCGCGCAAGGCACGCACGCCGGCCCCCGCGCTGCCGGTCCAGGAAGCGCTGCTGGCCGATAAGCCGGAGCATATTTTCGAGCGCCAAGCGCGCGACCGCATGCCGCCCGACAACAAGTGGGGCTTCCGCATGCCGGTCCCCGAGGCGCTCTACAACAAGGGGGAACTCTACAATCTCGGCGTCGCCCGCGGCACGCTGTCAAAAGAAGAGCGCTACAAGATCAACGAACACATCGTGCAGACGCTAATCATGCTGACCCAGCTGCCTTTCCCCAAGCACCTGCGCAATGTTCCGGAAATCGCCGCTGGCCACCATGAAAAGATGGACGGCACCGGCTATCCGCGGCGACTGGTAAGGGACGAGATGAGTCCGGTCGCGCGCATGATGGCGATCGCCGACATTTTCGAAGCACTGACTGCAGTCGACCGTCCCTACAAGAAGGGCAAGACGCTGTCGGAAGCGATCCGGATCATGTCATTCATGAAGAAGGATCAACATATCGACCCCGAACTGTTCGACCTCTTCTTGCGTTCCGGGGTCTACCGCGAATATGCCGAGCGCTTCATGAAGCCGGAACAGATCGACAGCGTCGACATCGCTGCCTACCTCGACAATCAGACCGCCGCGGGCTAACCCCCGCCGCGCTGTGTCGCCCGGTCAACCCGGTCGAGCAATGCGGACGCCGCCGGTTCGTCGCCTTGGCGAACCGTGATTTCGACACGCAGGCTGCACAGTTTCAGCGCGCCGACCGATTGCGGATTTTCGTTGCTCAAGGCGAAATGCAGGTGAATCTCGCCATCCGTGATCAGCAGCCCAGTGTCGTCCTCGGTGACCGCGTCACCGAATGCCGCAAACATGGCACGCCGGAATTCGCCCGGCGTACTGCTCATCAGCCGCACGCGGCTCCGGCTCCAGGGAAACGGCCTCTCAGCCACCGGCAATCGGCGGCCAGACGGCCAGCGTATCGCCTTCCTTGAGCAAACTGGTCGCCCGCTCCTCCGGCGGCACGAAGACGCCATTGACCAGCACCAGATGGGTCAGCCGGGGCGGTAGCGCGAATGGCGCGAGAACCGTGCTGACCGAGGCATCCTCCGCTGCCTCGACGTCCACCCGGTTGTTCTTGCTGCCGGCCGGCAAGTAGTCGCCGAGCGTGGCGTAGAGTTTGACCGTTACCCGCATCCGGTCAGCTATTGGGCCGCTGGCAGGCAACGAAGGCCTCGACGAAGCGCGTCGGGGTCTCCAGCAACTTCTGTTTCCATTGACCGAGTCGCGTTCTTGACTGAATCAGCCCGCGCAGGGCGCCGACGTGTTGCGTCAGCCCGACTGCCGTCGCGCCGACCAGCACGTCGCCGTCGAACTGCAGGCTGATGTACCTGCCACTGGCCTCGTCGGCGCGCTCGACACCCTCACCGCCGGCGACACCTTGCCACTCGCCGAAGGACGTCGAGATCATGCCCATCGAGTCGAGGACGTTGATCGCCAGCACTCCGTTCATCCTGGCTGCCTGCCCGGCCATGTTGAGCGCCGCGATGCGTGCCTGGTCGGCGGCATTGGGCTGGATCGCTGCCACCAGATGACGCCCGGAAAAGAGGTCGGGTGCCTCGGCGACGTCGCCAGCCGCGTAGATGCCGGGTACCGAGGTCTGCATGGTGTCGTCGACCAGCACGCCCTTGGCGACATGGACCGGCGTGCCGTCGAGAAAAGCGACATTGGGCGCGACGCCGGCGGCGACGATCAGCAGGTCGCAAGCGAGTCGCTCGCCGGTCGACAAGGTCACGGTCAACGGGGATTTCTCGCCATTTTCGATGCGTTCGACGCCAGCCTTTGTCACCACGCGCACGCCCTGCTTCTCGACCCAGCGCTTGATCATGCTGCCCGCTTCCGGCGTCATCATGCGCGGCACCATGCGGTCGCCCATTTCGACGACGGTCAGTTGTACGCCGCGTTTGACCAGCGCTTCCATGATGATGCAACCGATGAAGCCCGCCCCCAGTTGCAGCACCCGCGCCCCGGGCTTCGCATGGGCAGCGATCGCCCGCGCGTCGTCCAGCGTCCAGCAGGTCTGCACCTGCGCCAGGTCGATGCCGGGAATGGGTGGCCGCACGGGGTGCGAACCGGTCGCGACGAGCAGGCGGTCATAGGGTTCGAACTGACCGTCGGCGAACAAAACCGTTTTTTTTTCGCTGTCGACCGCAACTGCCCGCCCGTGGCGCTGCCGGATGCGGAGTCGGTCAAAATGGCCTTCCGTCTTGCGCAGATAGGTTCCGCGCTCGTCGATATTGCCTTCCAGCAGATAGGGAATGGCCATCCGCGAATAGGGCGGCGCATCCTCGCTGCCGACCAGCAGGATGTCGTCGCCGGGCGCCGCGTGGCGAAGGGTTTCGGCGGCGACGACTCCCGCCGGACCATTGCCGAGAATGATGTGTTTCATCAATTTCCTCTCCGACCGGGAAAGAAAAGTGGGGCGGCGCCAGGCCCTACCCCGCCAGTGCACACGCCAGACCTACAAGCCCAGGCGTTCGAGCGTCGCTTTCTCCGGCACACCTTCCGGCGTCCAGCCGCGCACCTTGTAGTACTCCGGCTTCATCTTGTCGAGGCCATTGACCAGACCCTTGGCCGGGCCCGTCTTGGCCGGTTCGGTCTTCAGGCGCGGCGGCAGGTCGTCGTCCTTAGCGGTCAGGCCGGCCGCCAGATTGAACTGGCGCTCCATGTTCCAGATGCGCTCGCCGACCAGATTCAGCTTGTCCATCGACCAGTCCCCTTCGCAGGCCGCCTGGATCTGCGGCTGTACATCGGCCAGCGTCCACGCGAAGCTGGTAAAGATGCAGATGCCCGCCGCGTCGAAGACACCGGTAGCATCCTGAAAGGCCTTGACCAGGTCCGCCTTGCCCTCGGTCACCAAGGGATCGGTCTTGACCGGAATGCCGAGCACCTCCGAAGCCACGGTGTAGCCGCGCAGGTGGCAGGCGCCGCGATTGGAGGTGGCGTAGGCCAGCCCCATGCCCTGGATACCGCGCGAATCGTAGGCCGGGAACTCCTGATTCTTGACGCTCATCGACAATTCGGGCCGCCCGTACTTCGCGCACAGCCGGCCGCTGCCCATGCCGAGTTCCTTGCCGAAGCCTTCGCCATGCGCCGTCATCTCGACGAGTTTGCACAGCGCCTCGGCGGAACCGAAGCTGGCGTCGAGGCCGATCTGTTCCTTGCTCAGGATGCCCAGATCGTAAAGCTCCATCGCCGCACCGACCGTGGCGCCGAAGGAGATCGGGTCCATGCCGTGCTCGTTGCACAGCAGGTTGGCGTATTGCAAGGCCTCCAGATCGCCGACGCCGTTGGCCGCGCCCAGCGCCCAGGCCGCCTCGTATTCCAGTCCGCCCGAAGCACCCCAATATTTCGGGCTGTTCTTGACGCTGAAATGGCTTTCGTCGATTCGTGAAATCCGTCCGCAGGCAATGGTGCACCCGAAGCAGGCCGCGTTGGTGACCAGATGGGTCTTGCCATCCGTTGGCCGTTTCTCGTGCATGGCTTCGCCGGAAATCTTGCCGGCCTCCTCGAACTGCACGTCGCGGTGATTACGCGTGGGCAAGGCGCCCATTTCATTGATCACGTTCATCAGCACCTGCGTGCCGTACTTGGGCAGTCCCTGGCCGGTCACCGCATTGTCGGCCAGCACTTTCTTGCCGGCGTTCGCGGCAGCCAGAAAGGCCGGGAAATCCTTGATGCCGGAAACCCCCTGGGTACCGCGAATCGCCACCGCCTTCAGGTTCTTCGAGCCCATCACCGTACCGACGCCGGAACGGCCGGCGGCGCGGTGGAGGTCATTGACGATGGCTGCATAAAGTACGCCGTTCTCGCCGGCCCCACCGATCGATGAAATGCGGATCAGCGGATCCTGGTGCGTGGCCTTGATGGTTTCCTCGGTTTCCCAACAGGTCTTGCCCCACAGATGCGTGGCATCGCGCAACTCGGCCTTGTCGTTCTCCAGGTAGAGATAGACCGGTTTCGGCGCCTTGCCTTCGAAGATGATCATGTCCCAGCCGGCGAACTTCATTTCGGCACCGAAGTAACCGCCCGAATTGGAGCAGGCGATGGCACCGGTCAGCGGGCTCTTGGTGACCACGGTATAGCGGCCGCCGGTCGACGCCATGGTGCCGGTCAGCGGGCCGGTGGACATGATCATCTTGTTGTCCGCGGAGAGCGCATCGACCTTGGGGTCAATTTCCTCGACCAGATATTTGGATGCCAGACCACGCGAGCCGAGATAGTCGTTGGCCCATTCCATGTTCAGCGGTTCGGGTATGCAGGTGCCGGCGGTGAGGTTCACGCGCAGGACTTTCTTGTTCCATCCCATGATCTCTCCTCCTCAGGCAGCAACTGTGGCGGTATTGGCCTTGGCGGCCCAGGCACGCATGCGGTCGAGACCGGTCCAGTCGGCATCGACATAAGTGATGGCGGCGGTCGGGCAGGCCGAAACGCATTTCGGATCGCCACCGCACAAGTCACACTTCTGCACCTTGCCGACATCGGCCATGTAATTGACCGTGCCGAACGGGCAGGCGATGGTACACACCTTGCAGCCGACGCAGGTCGCCTCCCTGACCACCTTGGCGCCAGTGGCAGCATCGATCACGATGGCATCGACTGGGCAGGCGTTCATGCACCAAGCGTCGGCGCATTGCGTGCAGGTGTAGGGCACCTTGCGACCTTCGTGTTCGAAGTTGAAGACCTTGATGCGCGATTTCGACGGATTGATGTAGCCGGTGTGTTCGTAGGAACAGGCCATCTCGCACTGCAGGCATCCGGTACATTTCGCCGGATCGATGTGAAGCGACTTCTGCATGGTGTCTCCTCCATGATTGTTGGGGTGTCGCCAAGGGATGTGCCCGCGATTCCGGCACGTTCGGGCATCATCACGCTTTTGCCGGGTGTTGTCATTCCGCAGTGCAATATGTGCACCGCAACATCCGGTTACACAAAGCTACGAAAGGACGACAGACATCGTTTCAGGCAATGCCTACACTGCATCTGTACGTTGAACCCTCCTCTCGAAATTCCCCCTTTCGAGAACTTCCGACCCCGCCCTCCGGCGGGGTTTTTTTATTTCACCGACCCCACTGGCAGGGCGATATCCCTTGCCCTTGCCCCGGGTTGAGGCGATGGCGCATCCGGCTTCCGGTTTGGGAGCAAGCCGTTTTATAATTGTGCACTTATATTTTTGCGGATCGAGGTAATCAGCATGGCCGAGCAATACTCTTCCAAAGGCATCATGGTCGCAACCATCATCGTGGCCATTGTCCTGACCGCTGTTGTTGTTCCCTTCTCCATGAAGGGCGAGAAATCGGCTGCCGATGCCGGCAGTTCCGACCAGGCCGAAAGCCGCATCCAGCCGGTTGCCAGGTTCGAACTGGCCAAGGCTGCCCCGGCAGCCGCTGCCGGACCGAAGGATGGCGCGACGATCTACAATTCGGTGTGCGGCGCCTGCCACAACAGCGGCGCAGCCGGCGCCCCGAAGGTCGACGACAAGGCCGCTTGGGCACCACGTGTCGCGCAGGGCAAGGAGGCGCTATACAAGAGTGCCATCGGCGGCAAGAACGCGATGCCTGCAAAGGGTGGTGCTGCCGATCTGTCCGATGACGAAATCAAGGGTACCGTCGATTACATACTGACCAAGGTCAAGTAGGCGATCCGATACCCAAGGGAAGGGAGGCTGCGGCTTCCCTTTTTTGTCGACAATCCAGTTGAGATGCAATGGAAACCGCTACGGGCAACGGTACCTTGACCGTCCGGGCCGTTGACAAAAAACGGGCGCCGCACGGGCGCCCGGCTCGGGCTGGCTTTTGGAGGGCCGTCCCCGAGTTGCTGCAGGGAGTTTATTTCTTGACCGGCTCGACCGCCTTCGCGGCGTCTGCCGAATGAACCTCGGGCGTCGTTGCCGGAGCGTGCTTCACCTTCTTGACATGCTTGTTGTCCGCCGGCTTGGCTTCCGCTTTCACTTCCGGTGCTACTGCGACGGGCTTGCCCTCGGGCGCCTTGACCTCGGCCTTCGGCGCTTCAGCCTTGACCACGGCGGCCGTCGGGGCGGCAGCGGGTTTGGGTTCTGCTGCCGGCTTGACGTCGGCGGCGTGAGCGACACCAAA
>Ga0316601_100001545_pt1 | contig 11350 bp, 11 predicted proteins | sample OWC_soil_day5_no_FD_207663 | JGI IMG/M metagenome (GOLD analysis project Ga0316601, IMG submission 207663) | Wetland soil microbial communities from Old Woman Creek delta, Ohio, United States - OWC_soil_day5_noCT | ecosystem: Environmental > Terrestrial > Soil > Wetlands | place: USA: Ohio...
TACCGCGAGCACGCTCGCGCCGGTCCGCACCTGGTCGGCGGCGAGTAGATCGTAGATCTTCTGGGTCGTCACCGGGTCGAGCCCGGCGCTCGGCTCGTCGTAGATCACGAGCTCGGCGTCCGCCACGGTCGCGCGCGCGATCCCGACGCGCTTCTTCATGCCGCCCGACAGCTCGCCGGTCAGCTTGTGCTCGCTCCCCGCGAGCCCCACCGCGCGCAGCCGCTCGGCCACCCGCACCGCGATCTCCTCGGCGGTCATGCCGCCGCGCTGCTCGAGCGGAAACGCGACGTTCTGCTCGACCGTGAGGAAGTCGAACAGCGCGTAGTTCTGGAACAGCATCCCGATCCGCCGGCGCAGATCGCCGAGCTCGACCTCGCGCTTGCCCACGATCGGCTGGCCGAGCACTTCGACGGTTCCTCGGTCCGGCGCCTCGAGCCCGCACACCAGCTTGCACAGCACGCTCTTGCCCGAGGCCGCCGGCCCGATCAGGCCGAGCCGCTTGCCCTGGCCGACCTCGAGCGACACGTCCTCGAGGACGCGCCGCGCGCCGTAGCGCTTGTGGACGCCCACGATCCGGATGGTCGCGGTCACGGGCAGGCGAGCTTTCGTCGGAGGTACTTCGAGTCCGGGGCTTGCTTCGCGAGCTCCGCGAGGCTCGCACAGGCCGCGGCGTGGTCGTTCGCCTGCTCGAGGGTGACGGAGAGCTCGTACAGGGCGTCGTCCTTGAGGATCGAGGCGGGGTAGTCCTTGGGCAGCCGGCGAAACGCGGCGGCGGCGGACGACAGGTCGTGGAGGTCATCACGCAGGACGAGGCCAAGCTCGAGCTGGGCGTCATCGAGCCAGATCGAGAAGTAGGAGCCGGCTCCGATCGAGATCTCGCGGGTGGCGAGCAGGCCGCGGAGCCGCTCGGCGGCGCCGCGCGGATCGCCGAGCGCGCGCGACAGCCGGGCGGCGTGCCAGCGTGCGTCATCGCGCAGGCCGCTCTCGGGATAGTCGACCGGGATCCGATCGTAGAGTGCCCGCGCACCGGCAGGATTGGCGAATTCGTGCTCGGTGAGGTCGGCGAGCGTCCACACGAGGTTGTCTGCGACCTCGGTCTCCGCCAGGGGCGTGAGGATCCTCGCGAGCTGGTCGGCGAGCGCGCGCGGATCGCGACCCCGGCCGTCCTCGAGCAGGGTGCGCAAGGCATCGCCGGCGGGGGCCTCGTCGGGCCAGTCGGTGATGACCCGCCACAGCGCGGTCCACGCGGCGGTGGTGTCGTGTTCGCGGAGCTGCATCTCACCGGCGCGATACACCGCGATCGCCGCCGTCGCATGGTCCTCGCCGACGCGACCGGGGATCGCGAGGTAGGCCGCGATCGCGAGCTTCGTGCGCCCGGCATGGTCGAGGACCTCGGCCTCGCCGAGCAGCGCGTCACCACAGGCCGCGCGCGCTCGCCAGGCGGGGCGGAGCTTCGTGCACTTGCCCTGCGCGTCGCGATACGCGGCGAGCGCGCCCTCGGTGTCCCCCGCGTCCGCTCGCCGCTCGGCGAGCTTGAGCTCGGACAGCGTGGCGGGCGCCGAGCACGCCGCGACGAACAGGCATGCGGTCCACCACGGGATCAGCGAGCGCGGCACGATCAGGACGCCGTGGCGACTTCCGCGATCGTCTTCGCCGCGCGCAGCACGCCGTCGCGATCGACGTCGAGGTGCGTGACCGCGCGGATCCGCTGCGCGCCCGCAGCCCCGAGCAGGACGCCAGCCGCGCGGCAGCCCGCGATCACGGCTTCGGCGGTGCCACGCACGAGATCGATCATCACGATATTCGTCTGGACGCGCGCCAGCTCGACGCTCACGTGCTTGGCGCCGGCGAGCGCTTCGGCGAGCGTCCGAGCGTTCGCGTGGTCGTCGGCGAGGCGCGCCCGGTGATGCTCGATCGCGTGGAGGCCGGCCGCGGCGAGCAGTCCAGCCTGTCGCATCCCGCCGCCGTACATCTTGCGAAGCCGATGGCAGCGCCGGATGAAGTCGCGGGTCCCGGCGACGAGCGAGCCGACCGGCGCCCCGAGGCCCTTCGACAGGCAGACGCTGACCGAGTCGAAGCCGGCCGCCAGCTCGCGCTCGGTGGTGCGGGTCGCGATCGCGGCGTTCCAGATCCGGGCGCCGTCGAGGTGCGTGACCATGCCGAGCGCGTGCGCGGCCTGGGTGACCTCCGCGAGCGCGGACAGCGCCCAGCAGGTTCCACCGCCCATGTTGTGCGTGTTCTCGACCGCGACGACCCGGGTGCGGGCGACGTAGGGCTCGTCGGGCTTGAACGCCGCGCGGACCTCGGCGCCGGTGAACGTGTGGCCCGGTAACATCTGGGTCTGCACGCCCGCCAGCGCGGCGAGGGCGCCTGATTCGTGGCGCCAGCAGTGCGCGTCCTTGCTGATGATGATCTCGTCGCCGTGGCGGGTGTGGGCGCGCAGCGCGATCTGGTTCGCCATCGTGCCGCTCGGCACGAACAGCGCGGCCTCGGTCCCGAGCAGGTCGGCGACGCGCTCCTCGAGCCGCTTCACGGTCGGGTCCTCGCCGTAGACATCATCGCCGACGTCGGCCTCGGCGATCGCCTGGCGCATCGCGGGGGTTGGACGGGTGACCGTGTCGCTTCGCAGATCAACAAGCGCCATGGCGCGCAGCCTACCGTGGACTCCGGTCGCGTGTGGGATCTGGTCGCTACGGCGCGCTACGGCGCGCGCGACAGCGGCGGCTCGGGCTGGTCCTTGGGAGCGTCCTTCCTGGGCTCGTCCTTGCCGTCCTTGTCCTTGGGGGCGTCTTTCCGGGGCTCGTTCGGCCGCGGCGTGGGCGGAGGCGTCGGAGAGCCGAGCTCGGCGCGCAGCTTCTGCTGGAGACGGGTCAGCATCCCGATCTCCATCCAGCTCGGTCGGTCGACGAGGTTGATCACGAACCGCACGGTCGTCTGGCCATCGAGGCTGAGCGTCATCACCTCGAGCGAGCCGCGATAGACCTTGCCGTCATCGCGGAGCTCGAACAGCACGTAGCCTGCCTCGGCGTCCTTCTCGAGGATCTTGGCGTGCTCGTCGACCACGATGAACCGCACCGCGGTCGACCAGGCGCTGTCGCGCGGATACGCGAGGATCTTCTCCGAGCGAGCGAGCCCGGTCCCGGGAGCCGCAACGAGGGTCGCACCGATCAACAGGAGGCTAGCCAGGATCCGCCGCATCCACCGTATCGTCACCGCCGAGGGTCGGCATCGCCAGTTTCTTGCCATCGTCCGCTGGTGGCGCGCTGCGCACGCTGCGGAGATCCCGGATCGAGACCCAGGGCGTCGCGAGCGCGAGCGCGCCGGTGCCGAAGTACCAGATGACCTGGAGGAGGTACTGGACGTTGGCGAACGCGAACGTGTGCTTGTAGAGCTCGGTGTGCTCGGTCCTGGCATCGGCACCGAGGTAGAGCGAGATCCCCAGCAGGGTGAACCACTGATACTGGCCGACGAGCCCTGGGGAATTCGGCAGCGTGATGCCCACCGCGACGAGCCCCATCGTGGCGAACCCGCCGAGCACGGACAGCTCGAGCCCGAACGCCCGCGCGAGGACCCACATCGCGAGCCCGTTGAGGGCCCAGTACACGATGCTCCACGCGAGGAAGCCGAGCATGTTCCGCACGTCCTTGAGGACGACGAGCCCGCGGATCATGTCGAGCAACTTGAGCTCGATGCGGCTCGCGATCCGCGGTGCGAACCGCGGCAGCAGCGATATTCTGAGGCAGAACCGCACCGTGGCCTCGGGCCGCCGCAGCGCGAACACCAGGAACACCAGCGCGGCCGCGAAGACCCCGAGCGCACCATACGCGGTCGGCATCATCCAGCCTGGCGCGCGCGGGCCGTCGAGCGCGAAGAACGCGCCGAACACGAACACCGACACGAGCAGACCATCGACCACGCGCTCGACGGCGACGGTGCCGAGCGCTGCGGAGGCCGAAACGCCGCGCTTGCGCAGCAGGCCCGGCCTCACGAACTCACCGAGCCGAGCGGGCAGGGCGAGGATCGCCATGAAGCCGACCGAGGAGATCGCGAGCAGCGGCCCGAGCGGGACCTTCACGCCGAGCGGCGCGAGCAGGTTGTTCCAGCGCACCGACCGGCACACGTGCATCGCGATCTGGAGACCGAGGTACACGAACAGGTACGGCGCGAAGTCTGCCCACTGGAGGTCGCGCAGCGCCATCTCCACCTCGTGGCGGGTGACTCCATCGGGCCACACGAGCCACAGGCACAGGCCGAGCATCGCGAACGAAAGGCAGAGGTTGATGGCGAGGCGCACGGGGTCAGTCCGGGAGCTGGCCCGCGAGGATGGCCCGCGGCGCGTGATCAAACAACCTCACCACCGTCGCATGTCCTAGCTTCTTGTCGATCCACGCGAGCCCCGCCGCGGCCTGCTGGAGGTCGCCGACTTGATGCGCGTCGGTGGCGACGCAGGTCGCGAGCCCGATCTCGAGTAGATGACGCGCGGCCTTCGCCTCGCGCTTGCCGTGAAACCCCGCGACCGCGGCGAGATCGATCTGGAATGCGCAGACCCGGCGCAGCGACCGCGCGAGCTCGTCGTCATCCCACAAGGCATGATAGCGCTCGGGGTGCGCGAGCACCGGTAGCTGGCCGGCGCGCAGGAACTGGAACAGCCGCTGGGCCATGTTCGGGGGCAGCAGGGGAGGCGGGATCTCGACCAGGAACGCCGAGGTCCCGTGATAGCCCGGGATGGTCTGGTCGGTAGCTCGTCGATAGAACACATCATCCCACATGTTCTCGGCCGCGAGCCGCAACACCGGGTGGGTGGGCTTCCGCATCGCCTCGAGCGCCGTGTAGGTCGCCTCGACCTGGTCCCACGCGGGCAGGTACTGCGGCGCCTTCTGGTGAGGCGTCACGCACTGCTCGGTGACACCGAGCGATTCGAGTGCATCGAGCATGGCGAGCGCGGTAGCCTGGTCGGGAGCGCCGTCATCCAAGCCGTACAAGACGTGGCTGTGGAGATCGACGTAGCCCATGGGGCTCGCATGTACCGCACCGTGAGGCCGTCGCACAACATCGCGTTGCTGTGCGGGATCCTGCGTGATAATGATCGGGGGGTCCCGCAGCGATGTAGCGGGAAAGAAGGACGTCATGGCCCAGCCCGAGAAGCGTGAAAATTCGGTGTTGTTCTCGCTCCGCGAGCTCCGTCAGATCGAGGAGAACCGCGTCCAGGAAGAGGAGAGCGCGGTTCGCACGGCAGAAGAGACCCGCCTCAAGGCGCAGCAGGACGCCGAGCGTCGCCGCCGCGACGAGGAGGAAGCCAAGGTCCGTGCCGAGCGCGATGCGCAGCTCCAGATCGAGACCGCACGCGAAAACGCCGAGCGTGAAGCGCGCATGCGCGTCGAGTCCGCCGAGGCCGCCGAGCGCCAGCGCCAGCAAGCCGCCCTCGAGCAGCAGCGGCTGCAGCAGGAGATGGAGCTGCGGCGAGCCGACATCGCGAAGAAGCGTCCGACCTGGATGCTCGCGGTCACCGGCCTCGCCGTCGTGATGGCGATCGGCCTCATCTTCGTCGCCGTCCAGTGGTCGAGGAAGTCCGACGAGTCCGCCGAGAGCGCGAAGCGCGACCAAGAGCGCGCCGACGAAGCCGAGAAGGCCGCGAAGCAAGCGGTCGAGCTCGTCGACCGGCTGCAGCGCGATCTTCAGGACATGGACAAGAAGGTCAGCACGGCGGTCGATAGCGTGGTGTCGGCGCAGAACGACGCCGATCGCGCGAACGCGAACGCCAAGCTCAAGGCGCTCCAGAAGGAGAAGTACGAGATGGAGCGTCGCATCCAGGATGCGAAGGACGCGGCCGACAAGGCCAAGCGCAAGAAGGGCGCGACCGTCTCCGAAGAGTGCAAGAACAACCCGCTCGCGAAGGGCTGCATGTAAGGGCCACCCTCCGAACGACGTGTGACCACAGGGCGCTCCGGCGCCCTGTTCGCGTTTTTCGCGTCTCTGGGGAGGGGATGCAATCGCGCGCCTGACGGGGTGTCCACTGGTACATGCAAGCTGCAAGGTTCGAGGGATCGCTGCTGGCATCGTTGTCCGAGCTCAAGGCGATCGAGATCCAACGTGTGGCCGACGAGCGAGCCGCGGTGCTGCGGGCGGAGGAGCTGAGGGTCGAGGAGCTGGCCGCGGTCGAGCGCCGGGACCGCGAGCAACGGGCGGCGCGAGCCCAGGCCGCCCAGGAAGCCCAGCTCGCGATCGAGCGTGCGCGGCTCGACGCCGAGCGTGAGGCGCGGTTGCGGCTCGAGGCCGCCGAGGCTGCCGAGCACGCCCGCCAGATGATCGCGCTCACCGAGGCGCGGGTGGCCCAGGAGCTGGACCTCAAGCGTGCCCAGGTCGCGAAGCAGCGCCCGACCTGGATGCTGGTGGTGACCGGCGTCGCGCTGGTCGCGGCCGCGGTGATGGTGTGGTTCGCGGTCCAAGCGCGCAATTCGTCCGCGCGTGCCGATCAGGATCGCCGCGCGGCGGAGCAGGCCACCGAGCACGCCAAGCGGGGCGCCGAGGAGTCCAAGCGCGCCCTCGATCGAGTCGATCGCGAGCTGTCCACCCTCTCGGGCACGCTGAACGCGGCCACGGTCAAGATCGGCGAGGCAGAGACCAAGGCCAGGACCGACGCCCTGAACCGTCAGCGTCAGCAGCAGCAGCAGCAGCAGTTCGAGTCGGCCCGGCGCGACGAGCAGGCCCGCATCGCGGCCGCGAAGGCGGCGCGGGGCGTGAAGGTCGTGGTGGACCAGGAATGCGCCCACAACTCGGTGTGCAAGCAGGTCAAATAGCAGCCCCGTATCGCGGCGCCGGGTCGCGCAGTACCATCGCCGCGATGACCGCAATCCGCTGGGTCGTGACCCTGGCCATGGTCGTGACGATGGTCCACGTCGCTGGCTGTAGCTGTAACGCGAGCAACGGCGGCAACGGAGGTCCCGACGCGACGGGGGACACCTGCAACCCGGCGTGCGGGGCGGACACGGCCTGTCGCTACGACACGTGCGTGCCGACGCCGACCCCGTGCTCGTCAAACCTCGATTGCGCTGGCGACCAGTACTGCGACGTCTCCGCCATGGAGTGCTTGCCATGGGGGGTCGGGCCCGGCGGTGCGAGCGATCCAGGCTGCAAGCGCGATCCAGTGCCGGGCGTGTTCTTCCCCTCGGCGCAGTGCGAGTGGCTCGGTCCGCCGGCTGGAGATCCGTTCCCGGACCACGTCAACGTGCTCGCGACCCCGATGGTCGCGTCGTTCTACTCGTCGGGAGAATTCACCTCGCCGTCGATCGTGTTCACCTCTTACAACTTCACCGACGGTGGCAGCCAGTCGTGCAGCGGCACCGATCCGCTGTTCTTCGGCGTGATCCGGATCATCGATGGCAGGTCCTGCGCGCAGCAGGCGACGATCGCGCTGCCCACGGTGATCGCCTCGGCGTCGGTGGCGATCGCCGATCTCGGCGGCAACCCGACGCCCGAGATCGTCGCGGCGCGCACCGACGGCGGGCTGGTCGCGTTCACGATGCAGGTCGATGGATCGTGGGGCGTGATGTGGGAGACCACGTCGACGTTCGCGAACGCCAACTGCGACTGGGCAGGCCCTTCGATCCATGATCTCGACGATGACGGGGTCCCCGAGGTGCTGTTCTATGGCGCGGTCTACGATGGCCTGACCGGCTCGACGATCGACGAATCGCTCAGTGTCGCGGCGGTCGACGCGGGCTCGACCGGCTACATCCCGATCGTCGCGGATGTCGATGGCGACGGCGTGCCCGATCTGGTCACCGGTACGCAGCTCTACAGCTGGGACAAGGCGCTGCGCCACTGGTCCCCGAAGCAAGCGCTGCCGTTCTCGAACGGCCACACCGCGGTCGCTGACTTTGGAACGTTTCCGGTGGCCGGCGCCGATGACCGCAACACGCTCGATGGCATCGCGGAGATCGCCGTCGTGCAATCCGGGGTCGCGAAGGTGTTCAACATCGCCGGTCGCGAGCTGTTCACCGCGAACCTGCTCGGTCTTGGCGTGACGCCCACGGTCGGCCGCGGCGGGCCACCTACGATCGCCGACTTCGACGGTGATGGCCGGGTCGAGTTCGCGTCGGCGGGCGCGACGGCGTACCAGGTCTTCGATCCGGACTGTCGAGGTACCCCGGATCCGGTGACGTGTCCTTCGCTGCGCACCGACGGCATCGCCTGGGTCCAGGAGTCTCAGGACCGGTCGTCGAACACGACGGGCTCCTCGGTCTTCGACTTCGATGGCGACGGCCGGGCCGAGGTCGTGTATGGCGACGAGTGCTTCACGCGCGTCTACGACGGGCTCACCGGCAAGGTCGTGTATTCGCGGTTTCGCACGTCCTGCACCTGGTACGAGACGCCGCTCATCGTCGACACCGATGCTGACTTCAACGCCGAGATCGTCAGCACGTCGAACACGAACTGCAACGTCAACTGCCCCGCGGTCGATCCGATCTTCGACGGCGTGCAGTGCCTCGATGACTCCGACTGCCCCAGCGCGTCGTCGTGCGGACGCGAGCAGCCGGGCGATCCGCTCGGCCGCTGCCGCTGCACGCTCGATCCGGACTGCGGCGGTGATGGCTTCGTCTGCCTCGATCCGGTCGCGGGTCCCTCGACCGCGGGCAAGGTGTGCCGCGCCTCTCACCCCGCGACGAGCGCCGCGACCGGCGTGCGCGTCCTCGCCGACACGGTCGACCGCTGGGTCTCGACTCGCACGATCTGGAACCAGCACGCCTACAGCGTCACCAACGTCGATCAGGCCGGCAAGGTCCCGCGGACGAGTCAGTGGCTGCAGAACTGGAAGCAGCCAGGGCTCAACAACTTCCGCCAGAACTCGCCGGGCGAGGGCATCGTGCCCGGCGCCATCCCCGATCTCACGGTGAAGCAAGCGAAGGTCACGTGCGACGCGACCGGTCCGACGGTCGTCGCGGAGGTGTGCAACCGCGGCACCGAGCCGGTCGCGGCGGGGCTGCCCGTCGCGATCTACGCCGCCGGTCCGCCGGCCGAGGTGCGCTGCACGGCGACGACCACCCAGCGGATCTTCCCCGGCATCTGCACGACGGTGACGTGCGCGTGGGTCGGTCCCGAGGGCGACGGCTTCGTGGCGGTCGACGATCGCGGCAACGGTACGAGCACGAACCTCGAGTGCCGCGAGGACAATAACCAGCTCGCGATCAGCGTGAGCTGTCCGTAGCGATGCGGCGCTCGCTGGCGTTCGTCGCGGTCCTGCTCGGGGCGAGCCCCGTGGCTGCCGAGCCATGCCCGAGCTTCGGGCTCGCGCCGAAGGTCGTGCGGGCCAGCGTCGTCGTGACCAACGATGGTGGCGTGGTGGTCGCCGAGCTCCCGCAGGCAACGGTCGACGGCGGTCAGCCCGACCAGGCGGACTGGAAGCTGCGCGCGCACAACAAGCTCGTGAAGCCACAGATCGATCCGATCGCGCCCGGGCTCGTCGTGTATCGCCCGCCGGTCGGTGCGGCGGCCTTCACGCTCGAGGACACGACCATGGGCAGCCTGCTGGGCAAGGCGAGGCTCGCGACCAAGGCGCTCGGCCTGCTGGCCGCTCCTCGGGTCAAAGCCGTCGTCTCCGGCACCACGCGCACCAAGCACGCGACCACGTTCGTCACCGTGGAGCTCGATGGGAGCGCCCCGGCCGACGCCATCGCGCTCGTGGTGCGCGCGGCGAAGGGCGATCCGCTCTCGTTCGGCCTCGTGGGGCCACGCGCGACCAAGGTCTCGGTCTACAGCACGCAGGGTGGGTGCGTGACGGCGTTCCCCAACGGCACCGTCATCGCGCAGCCAGGCGACCGGGTCGTCGCGTTCTGGGTCGACGCGAGTGGGCGGCGATCGGCGACCACCGCTCCGCTCGTCGTCACCAAGCCCAGGTGACTACCAGCCGCAGGCGGCGGCGGCGGCGGTCTTGAGCCCTTGCGCGGCGGCCTTGCACGCGTCGGCCGCGCTCGCTCGATCCGCGGCCGGCAACGCGGCCCACGCCTTCCACGAGCTCTCGAAGCTCGCCTTCAACGTGTCGCGCTGCGCACCGAGCTTGTCGCACTGCGGAGCCGCCAGCTTGTCGGCGAGCGCCTTGTACTCGGTGCACTCGGCGGGGAGCTCGCCGGTCGCGGCGGCCGCCTTGCCACTGGGATCCACCTTCGGATCGACCTTCGGATCGGGCGCCACGGTCTTCGTGGGGTCCGCCGCCGGCGTGGTCTCGGTCGGCTTCGGCGCGGCGGTGTCCTTGGCGTCGTCCTGCTTCTTTGGACAGCCGGTCAGGAACACGGTCGACATGGCAATGATCGCGAGCACGGAGTTGAGCTTGTTCATGGCTTGTTCTGAAACCTCGGGGACGTCTTCGTCCCGCTTCGAACCTACGAGCAGATCCGCGGTCGGCCATGATGATCTTGTCATTTCAAGGTAGTGAACCGCCGATGGTTGTATCGCCGGGATGACGATGGTCGCGTGACGCGGCTCGATCCGTGCGCAGTTGTCGCTGCGCGGATGCGGTTGCGCAAGCGCCCGACGATCGATCGCCACGTTCGTGCGCGCGAGATCCCGTTGCGGGCTGGGTGCGCTTGCAATTCGCGGCGCCGGACCACAACAATCCGCCGGCAAGTAACCCCGGTCGGATCAGACCCCGTCGGATCCGCCCCATGAAAGGTCATCACATGAAGCTCGCATTTGGCATGGTGTCGCTGTCTCTCGTCGTCGCGCTCTCCGGAGCCTGCAAGAAGAAGGATGAAAAGCCGGCCGACAAGGCTGGCGAGGTGAAGCCGGGGGAGCCGGCGGGCGCAGTGAAGACGACCGAGCCGACGGCCGCGACCACGCCTCCCGCCACCGGCGGCAGCATGTCGATGTCCGTCGATGAGGCCTGCGACAAGTCGATCTCGATGATGAATTCGATGGCCGACATCGTGGTGGCGAACAAGGGGAACTGCGATGGGATGGGCACCGGGTTCGAGAAGTGGGCTGCCGACAACAAGGCGTTCATGGACTGGGCGAAGACGCAGGACAAGGATCCGGCGAAGAAGAAAGAGTTCGAAGAGAAGTGCGCCGCGAAGATGAAGCCGGTGATGGAGAAGCTCGGCCCGGCGATGGAGGGTGCCAGCGCGTGTGCGACCAACGAGAAGGTCAAGGCGGCGCTGAGCTCGATGTAGTCGGCGCGAGGAGCGGGGGGCAGCGGACCGGCGCGTAGGTCCGGCGATCGACTGCCACCGCTTGCGTGACGGCTCGGGCGTTGGTAAACAAGACGCCTCCGGAGCCATCGCCAAGTGGTAAGGCAGTGGTCTGCAAAACCACCATCCCCAGTTCAAATCTGGGTGGCTCCTCGAAGAGAACCCCGCGT
>Ga0316601_100001546_pt1 | contig 11350 bp, 12 predicted proteins | sample OWC_soil_day5_no_FD_207663 | JGI IMG/M metagenome (GOLD analysis project Ga0316601, IMG submission 207663) | Wetland soil microbial communities from Old Woman Creek delta, Ohio, United States - OWC_soil_day5_noCT | ecosystem: Environmental > Terrestrial > Soil > Wetlands | place: USA: Ohio...
AGGTGGCTATCACCATTGAAGAGGGGGTCCTCGCCCGAGTTGATGCTCTGGTGAGGCGGAAAGTATTTAGTAATCGCAGCCGAGCCATTCAGGAGGCGGTACAGGAGAAATTAGAGAGGATGGAGCGCAGTCGTCTTGCGGAGGAGTGCGCCAAGCTCGACCCGGCGTTCGAAAAGGCCATGGCGGACGAGGGATTGTCGGAGGAGTTGGCTGCATGGCCAAAATACTGAGGGGTGAGATTCGTTGGGCAGACCTGAATCCAACGGTTGGCCGAGAACAGTCCGGGAAGCGTCCGGTTCTTATCTTGAGCCAAGACATTTTCAATGAACGCTCTGGCACGGTGATCGCCATGGCACTCACCAGCCAGGAACAACGCGCTGCGTTCCCGCTGACCCATGAAATTCTGAAGTCGAAGCTACAGAAGCGGTCGTGGGTAAAGATCAGTCAGATTCGCACCCTTTCTACTGAGCGTATTGGCAAGAAGATCGGCAGCATTGATCCCGAAGAGCTTGCTCATGTCGTTGAAGGGTTAAACGAGATTATCGGCGGCTAACAATTCGCTGCAGGCCCGACGTCCCTGACGGGCCGCGGCCTGAGCTTAATCGTTAGCCGGCAAAGCCCATGCGATCGCTGGCACTCTTCCTGGTCGTGGCCGTTCTGCACTTCCTATTGAGCGTCGCGGGTGTCCTTGCAGCGCTGCCCGCCGCATTCGACACCCAACGGGGTTTCTGGGCAGCTCCGGGAACGGCCATGCTCGCGTGGACGTCCGCGGCGTTGCTTGCGCCACTCGATTGGGTACGACCGCTTCTTCCGGAAGCCACGGGATTCTGATACTGGAAGATCGCCCTGGTGAGCGTTTTGTTTGGAACGGCGGCCGTTGGCATTGCGCGTCTATGGCGCATTCTCAGAAGCAACAGGAGAAACAGTGAGCTTGCCAGCCAACACCCGGGTCAACGCGGACGCGTGCGGACGCGCCGCCATGCACGTAAGCTGCCTGGCACGTGCCGGTTACCGGGAACGTTAGTGACACTCTCGGGGGATCGCATGTCGCTGTTGGACGAAGCGCTCGCAGCATCTGAATGCGTCACCAGCGTGATTGGTGCGCATGCCGGCGAGGATGCGGATGTCATCTTCGGGCGGAAGATCGACGACTGCGAGACAGTCGGGCGCACCTTCTGGGTCGCGAAGTCGGCCAAGGCACGCCCCGCGCAAGTCCAGGCGATCTGCCATCCCGGGCCGGGCTATGTGATGTTCGTGGAACCGGCTGCTCCGGGTGGCGCGCCCGACGACCGAATCGGATAGCGCAGCTGACTACTCTCCAGATCGAGCCAGGTGGTTCCCACTTCCGGACGGGATAGGACCTGTCACCGGACAGATGGACAGTGCTGCCACCGCTTTGGTGTTCGACAGGCTCACAACCGACGTGGACCGCGCTGTCGACCTATGGGGCGTTCTTTAGGTCGCTTGGATACTCACAGGACGCATGGGAGCAACTTGAGGTCGATCTGCGGGCCATGTTGGCCCAAGATGCCGAGCCAGCCGACGCAAGCTCTTATGGTCAAAAGTAGGTCGTAAGCGGCAGCCTGACCGGTCCTACAGGGCGGTCGGCTCGCGTCATCGCGGTCTGGACTGTACTGACCGGCGACGATGAGCCGCGGTCCGTAACAGCCTACCCTGAGGAATAGGCTATGCCATTTGCGCTATTGGGCACAGTAGTGGTGCTGGGTGATCTGCCGCAGTACGGATTGAAGCGCGGCGATGTGGGCGCGGTGGTGCATGTTTACTCGCCGGACCACGTTGAAGTCGAGTTCGTGAGAGCCTCCGGTCACACGCAGGCCTTGGTGACGCTCCCGACCGATCAGTTGAGCTCCTGCGGACGCATATCGGATTCTCAGAGACTGCATTCGCCGAGCTCGTCCTGTGGAAGGTACCCGATCCGCTGCCTGGTTCGACTCACGAGCTCAAGTATCGGCTCACGTGCATCGTCGACGGAGTTTGTGTCGTGCGCTACGACAACGAGGCCGGAAAGGGCGACCACCGACACGTCGGTGAGAAGGAGAGCAGCTACACGTTCCAAACGCCAGAGAAGCTCATCGCCGACTTTGAACGCGACATTGTGAGGTGGAACCGTGAAAACCGTGACTCTTGACGTTCGAGCGCCAAGTGAGGCGATGGCAGATTTCGTCCGCATCTGGAAGAGTGGGAGGGCGGCGAAATCTGCGCGTATCAGCTTCGCCACGCCGGAGCTTCTGTGGAAAGTACTGACAGCTAAGCGGTGGGAATTGCTCAAGGCGATGTGTGGAGCCGGTCCCATGTCCATCCGCGAAGCGGCGCGCCGAGTGGGGCGGGATGTGAAGGCCGTACACAGCGATATCACCGCCCTGTTGAAAGCCGGCGTTCTCGACCGCGTTGAAGATGGTCGCATCATCTTTCCGTTCGAGGCCGTGAAAGTCGAGTTCCTTCTCCACGCCGCATTGCCTGGTATACCGGAAGGTGCCGAACCCGCCGTTGAACCGGCGCGTCCAACGGCGTTGCCGTTGGGTTTCCGTCGCGATTGGCGCGCCGGCGCCCGGTTAACGGCATACCGTTCGGCTTACTGAGAAGGAAACTCGGCCATGTCTTCGCGAAGAGAATTCATCGTTGCCTCGCTGGGTGCCCTAGGCGCTATGGCAAGTCTACCGTCGTGCTCAATGAAATCCCGTGTAGACAGTTACGAAAATGTTGCGGATCGCACGTGGCGTCATGGCAAGCCTGCGGCCGGCGACAAGGCCGCTCTTCTGCATGAGCTCGTGCGTTACGCGACTTTGGCGCCGTCCAGCCATAACACGCAATGCTGGAAGTTTCGCCTCGAAGAAGGCGTCATCTCGATATTGCCGGACCTTTCGCGCCGGTGTCCCGCCGTCGACCCGGATGATCACCACCTTTTCGTCTCCCTCGGGTGCGCTGCCGAAAACCTGATCCAGGCGGCTCTAGCGAATGGACTGAAGGGGCACGCTGGCTTCGACGCCGCAGGGGGCGATGCGCTGCGTGTGGCTTTGGAGCGGACAAGCCCCGTCGCATCGACGCTGTTTCAGGCGATACCCGAGCGTCAGAGCACTCGCCGCGAATATGACGGGCAGCCTATCGCCCGGCAGGAACTCCAACTGCTTGAGAAGGCTGGTACCGGCAGTGGCGTTCAGGTGATCCTCCTGACCGAACGGCAGGCGATGGAGACGGTCCTCGAGTATGTCGTTCAAGGCAATACCGCCCAGATGAGCGATCAGGCCTTTGTTGAGGAATTGAAGAAATGGATCCGTTTCAGCGGCGACGAGGCCGTTCGAACGGGCGACGGGCTATACGCGGCATCTTCCGGTAATCCGCCTTCGCCGACATGGCTGGGCAACCTGCTCTTCGGCTTGTTCTTTACCCCGAAGAGCGAGAACGACAAGTACGCGAAGCACGTGCGAAGTTCGGCCGGCATCGCGATTTTCGTCTCGGACACCTCAGGCCCGGCCCAGTGGGTGGAAGTGGGACGTTGCTACGAGCGTTTCGCGCTCCAGTCGGCTGCGTTGGGCATTCGAAATGCGATGCACAATCAACCCGTGGAGGTGCCGACGCTGCGGGCGCAGTTTGCTACTTACATGGGTGTCGGGAAGCGCAGGCCCGATCTTGTCGTTCGTTTCGGACGGGGCCCGAAACTGCCTTCTTCACTGCGTCGTCCGGTAGAGACGGTGCTGGTTTGAATTCGCACAGCCCCGCAGCCGATGATCGATTGATGAGCAATCTCCCCACCCGAACCACAAAGGCCGGCATCACGTACTTCGCGCTGGTATTCGGCGCAGGCTTTGTCCTGGGATCGATACGCGTGCCCTTTCTGGTGCCGCGCCTCGGCGAACGAGCAGCGGAACTCATCGAAATGCCATTCATGTTTGTCGTGGTATTGGTGTCGGCGCGATTCATCACCAACCGTTTCAGCCTCCCCGCCAATGTCTTGGCCCGCCTGGGGGCCGGGTTTCTTGCGCTGGGCCTGCTGGTCGCCGCCGAAGTCATGCTCGCCGTCGCTCTCCAGGATCGGACGCTTGGCGAGTATGTCGCCAGCCGGGATCCAGTCTCCGGCATTGTCTATCTGGCAATGCTGGCGCTGTTTGCGGTGATGCCGCTCGTTCTCGCGCGAGTTACATCGGCTTCTGATGTGTAAGCCCAACCCATCATTCCACCGGACCTGCGCAAAAAGCCGCGCAGGCCCGTGAATTCAGACGTTAGGAGTTTGCATGGAACTTAACCGCAGTCTCCTTAGGGACGCAACCGAAAACGGTCTGATCAGCGAGCCGCAGGCGGACCAGCTTTGGAAGTTTCTCAGTGAGCGAGGAAAGGACACGCCGAGTTTCCGCTTCACACACGTTCTTTACTACCTCGGCGGATTGATCGCCATTGGTGCAATGAGCTTGTTCATGACGCTAGGGTGGGAACGCTTCGGTGGATGGGGGCTATTCTTCATCGCGCTTGCCTATGCCGGTGCTGGCCTGTGGCTCACAGAGTATCTGCTGAACCGTAGCCGCCTGCCAATTCCCGCTGGCATCACGGCGACCTTTGTTGTCGTCCTCACACCCTTGGCGGTCTATGGCTTGCAGGCCGCACTGGGCTGGTGGGCCGAAGGGAAAGTCTTTCGTGAGTACCACACGCTCATTGACTGGCGGTGGATGCTTATGGAGCTCGCCACGCTCGCGAGCGGCGCGGTCATGCTGTGGCGCTACCGCCTGCCATTCTTGGTCATGCCCATTGCAGTAACGCTCTGGTACATGAGCATGGACGTGACTCCCTTTCTTTTTGGCGACGCGGACTTGATGTGGGAGTTACGAAAATTCGTATCGCTGTGGTTTGGCCTGCTCATCGTAATGCTCGCATTCTGGATGGACATTCGGACCCGGCATGACAAGGACTATGCATTTTGGCTCTATTTGTTTGGCGTTGTTGCATTCTGGGGCGGTTTGTCGATGACGCACTCAGGCAGCGAGCTCAACAAATTCATCTATCTGTGTATCAACCTCATGATGATCGTTGTGGGCGCAGTGCTTTCGCGCAGGGTGTTCGCGGTGTTCGGTGGTCTGGGCGCAGCGGGCTATCTTGGGCATCTGGCCTACGATGTGTTCGAGGACAGCATGATGTTCCCATTCGTCCTGACGATCATTGGCCTTGGGGTTATCTATCTGGGCATTATCTGGCAGCGACACGAGGAGATGATCAGTGACAAGCTCCGAGGATTGCTCCCTCTGCCGGTGCGAGAGCTCATTGAGAGAAGGCATTGATTCGTCCACCGCCTGCTCGGCACGAGCGGAATCCGAGACCTGCCGTTCGCCCTGAGCAGAGCGAAGCGCGGACCGAAGGGCGAGACGGCCTTTCTTGAAGAGCCTGCAAACCGAAACGTCCAACATCTTCTTTCCGAGCGCAACAGCCTGACAGGCCAAGGGAGCGAAACCATGAACAACCCCGTGGGATGGTTTGAGATCTACGTCGACGAGATGAGCCGTGCCAAGGCTTTCTACGAGTCCGTGTTCGGGCTTCAGCTGGCAAAGCTCGAAGGCCACGACTTGGAGATGTGGGCGTTTCCTATGCAATCGCAGGGATATGGCGCGCCGGGCACGCTGGTGCACATGCCCGGTCTTGCGGCCGGCGCAAACAGCGTGCTCGTCTACTTCAGCTGTGCCGACTGCGCCGTTGAAGCGGCAAGGGCGGAGAAGGCCGGTGGCCGAATCCAGAAGCCGAAGACGTCCATCGGTCAGTACGGCTACATTGCGCTTGTCGTCGATACCGAAGGGAACATGATCGGCCTGCACTCGATGCGTTAGCTCGGGACGAGGATCGTCCCCGCCTCGTCGTCGTCCGCGGTGCCGTCGCCTCTTCAGCTCGCACGCGATCTGTCCGATACGGCCGGTGCCACTCGTGTGGGGGGCGACGGGCGGAACCGGCGCGCCTGTCCCACATTTCACGGAACTCGGGGGTCCGAGGTGGAAGAGACCGTTCAATCCGGAGAGCAGCTCGTCCAGGAGCTCCGGGAGCTGAGATCGCGCGTCCAGCACCTGGAGGCGCTGAACCGGGATCGGGAGCGGGTCGAGCAGGCGCTGAGGCTCAGCGAGGAACGGCTCCGCGCCATCGTCGCGGCCTCGCCGCTGGGCATCATCGCCATGGACACCGAGGGGCGCGTGACGCTGTGGAACCCGGCGGCGGAGCGCATCTTCGGATGGAGTGAAGCGGAGGCGCTGGGCGGACCGCTCCCCTACGTAACGGAGGAGATGCGGGAGGACCACGCGACGCCGCGAGAGCAGGTCCTCGGTGGAGCCACCCTGTCCGGCGTCGAAGTCCGCGGGAGCAGGAAGGACGGCTCGCCGATCGACATCAGCGTTTTCACGGCTCCCCTGGTGGACGCGGAGGGAAGAGCCTTGGGCGTCATGAGCATCAACGTGGACGTCACGGAGCGCCGGCGGCTTCGGGACGAACGACTCGCCGACAAGCGCTTCACCGATTCGGTGCTGAACAGCTTGCCCGGGCTCTCTATTTGTTCGACGAGGCCGGCCGCATGCTGCGTTGGAATCGCAATCTCGAGCGCATCTCCGGCTACTCCGCCGAGGAAATCGGCGGCATGGGTCCTCTCGATCTCATCGCGCCAGAGGACGCTGCGGCGGTGTCCCGAGCCATCGCCCAGGTATTCGAGCAAGGCGAGAGCCGGGTCGAGGCGAGATTCCTCACGAGGGATGCAACGCAGATCCCCTGCCTGTTCACGGGGACGCGTCTCGATCTCGATGGACATCTGGCTGTCGCCGGCATGGGCACGGACATCTCTCAGCGCAAGGCGGTCGAGGACGCCTACCGCGCGAGCAAGGAGCGGATGAGCCAGGCGCTGCGGGCCGCCAACGCCGGGGCCTGGGAATGGAACATTCGCACCAACCGGGCGGTCTGGTCCGACGAGAACTATCTCGTGCTCGGCCTGGAGCCGGGCCAGGTGGCATCGAAGTACGAGAACTGGCTGCGAATGATCCATCCCGAAGACCGGGATGCTGCCGAGCAGCTCGTGGCCGAGGCGGTCGAGCACCGCACGGACCTCGACATCTCCTTCCGGGTCGTCTGGCCGGACGGCAGCGTCCATTGGATCAACGATCGCGGCAAGCTCGTTTACGACGAGTCGGGTGAGCCCCTCGGGATGTACGGCATCCAGCTCGACATCACCGATAGGAAGCTGGCCGAGATGGCCGTGGCGGAAGGTGAGCGGAGCTACCGCGAGATCTTCAATGGCACGAAGGACGCCATCTTCATCCACGATCCCGACACTGGCGCCATCGAGGACGTGAACCAGGGCATGCTCGACATGTTCGGCTGCTCCCGCGAGGAGGCGCTCGGGCATACGGCCGACGATTTCAGCCTCGGGTCAGCGCCCTACGACAAGCAAGCGGCCTTTGAAAAGGTTCGAAGCGCCCTCGGGGAGGGTCCGCAGACTTTCGAATGGATGTCCCGGCGAACGAACGGAGAGCTGTTCTGGTCGGAAGTGGTCCTCAAGTCGGCCCGCATCGGCGGCAGGCCTCGAGTGCTCGCGGTGGTGCGCGACGTGAGCGCCAGGCGAGAGGCCGAACAGCAGCTGAGGATTTCGCTGCAGGAGAAGGAGATCCTGCTCCGGGAGGTTCACCACCGGGTCAAGAACAACCTTCAGGTCATCTCCAGCCTGCTGGATCTTCAGGCGGGGACTGCCAGGAATCCCGAGGTGCTCGAGGTCCTGAGGGACAGCAGGCAGCGGGTGATGACCATGGCCTCGATCCACGAGCGGCTGTACGGCTCGGGAGGGCTGTCCGCTCTGGTGCTGAACGGCTACCTCGAGGAGCTGGCTCAGGCGATCGTGCAGGCCCATCGTCCGGACGGCACCATTGCCGTGCGGGTCGACATCCCCGCCATCTCCCTCAGCGCCAATGCGGCCGTGCCCTTGGGTCTCATCGTCAACGAGCTGGTTTCCAATTGCATGAAGCACGCCTTCGGGAGGGATCAGAGAGGACGGGTGAGAATCGTCGTCCGGCCTGCGGACGAGGACAGGCTGACACTGCTCGTCGAAGACGATGGGCGGGGTTTACCCGGGGATTTCGACATCGGTAGAGTCGGCTCGCTCGGGCTCACGATCTTGAAAGTGCTCGTGAAGCAGCTCGGCGGGACGCTCGAGGTTCAGCGTGGCGCGGGCGCGTCGTTCCGGATCGCTTTCGCTGACCGGCCGTGAACTTCTGGAGTTGCGCGTGATGGGAAAGGCTCAGGTGATGGTGGTGGAGGACGAGGGGCTGGTCGCCCTGTCGCTGGAGAAGAAGCTCACGGAGCTCGGCTACGCGGTTCCGGCCGTCGTGTCATCGGGCGAGGAGGCGGTCCGGCAGGCTGTCGAAGTGAGGCCAGACATCATCCTCATGGACATCATGCTCAAGGGCGGGACCGATGGAATTGCCGCCGCGGGACGGATCCGGGAAGACCTGGACGTGCCCATCGTGTACCTCACCGCCTATTCCGATGCGAAGACCATCGAGCGGGTGAAGGCGACGGAACCGTTCGGCTACCTGATCAAGCCCTTCGAGGAAAGGGAGCTTTTCACCACCATCGAGATTGCGCTCTACAAGCACTGCGTGGAAAGAGAGCTCCAGCGCCATCGCGATCATCTGCAGGAGCTGGTGGACGAGCGGACGCGGGGACTGCGGGAAGCCAAGGAGGCCGCGGAGGCGGCGAACCGCGCCAAGTCGGTCTTTCTCGCCAACATGAGCCACGAGCTCCGCACGCCCTTGAGCGGGGTCATCGGGATGGCCGAGCTCCTGAGCGCGACCTGCCTCGACGAAAACCAGACGCTCTATGTGGATGCCATCGCCCAGGCGGGCGGCACCCTGCTCGCGCTCGTTAATGACGTCATCGACTTCTCGACAATCGAGGCGGGAAACGTCGATCTGAAGGTCAAGCCATTCGACCTGCCGGATCTGATCGAGGAGCTGAACCTCCTTTTCGCCGCGAAGGCGGCGCGGAAGGGCCTGCGCCTGCGGTTCGCCGTGGACGGCGAGGTGCCGGCCATGGTGGCGGGTGACCACGCCAGACTGAGGCAGGTCATGACGAGCCTCGTCGGCAACGCCCTCAAGTTCACCGAGAAGGGGGAGGTGTCGGTCCGGGTCGATTGTCCGGAGCCGGGCGGCCACCCCGATATCCTGCGCTTCGAGGTCCTCGACACGGGTGTCGGCGTTCCCCCGGACGCACAGGCGCGGATCTTCGAGCGCTTCGAACAGGCCGACAGTTCCTCGACCAGGCTCCACAGCGGGGCGGGACTCGGCCTTGCCATCGCCCACAGACTCGTTCGCCTCATGGGCGGAGAGATGGGGCTGGAGAGCAGGCCCGGAACCGGCTCGCGGTTCTGGGTCACCGTCTCGCTCCCCCGCGCGGGCGAACGCCCTTGATTCGGCTGGTGTCCCGCCCTATTTCCTGGATGCCCGACCGGGTCCTCATGCCGAGACGCCATGGCCGATTCCCCCCACATCGTCTGTCCCCACTGCGGCGCGGTGAACCGCGTTCCGGTGTCCAAGCCTGCCGCCGCGGCCCGCTGCGGGAAGTGCCGCGCTGCGCTGTTCGAGGGCCATCCCGTGGCCTTGTCGGAGGCGGCCTTCCGGCGACATCTCGAGCGGGACGATATCCCGCTGCTGGTCGATTTCTGGGCACCCTGGTGCGGGCCCTGCCGGATGATGGCGCCGGCCTACGAGCAAGCGGCGCGGCAGCTCGAGCCGGGCGTCCGGGTCGGCAAGGTCAACACCGAGGAGGCTCAGGGCCTGGCCGGAGAGCTCGGCATCCGCAGCATCCCGACCCTCGCGCTGTTCGGGGGCGGGCGGGAGGTCGCCCGCACGGCCGGGGCCATGGACGCTGGCCGCATCCTGGCGTGGGTGCGCCAGCACCTGCGGCAATGAGGGGCGCCAGACGCCGCGCCCCGGGGCTGCCCGAGGCTGCTCCTTGATGCGGTGCAGCACGAATGGACAGTGCCGCTGACGCTCCCGTAAAATCGCGGCCCCAGTAGGTTTTCCGCGTCTTTCCGCAACGTTGGTGCCGTCGCGATGGGATCGAGGTCCCGTCCCGCGGCGCCTGCGCGCCTGGGGGTGGTCAGTTGAAGAGGCCCGCTGTTCTGGCCCTGGAAGACGGCACGGTCTTTCGGGGCGAGTCGATCGGTGCCGACGGCCAGACCGTCGGCGAGGTGGTGTTCAACACCGCCATCACCGGGTACCAGGAGATCCTGACCGATCCGTCCTACGCCCGGCAGATCGTCACCCTGACCTATCCCCACGTCGGCAACGTCGGGACCAACGCCGAGGACGCCGAGTCGCCGGGCGTCTACGCGGCCGGGCTGGTCATCCGCGACCTGCCGCCGGTGCTGTCCAACTGGCGGAGCGACACGCCGCTGCCGGACTACCTCGCCGCCCGGGGCGTGGTGGCGATGGCCGGCATCGACACCCGCCGGCTGACCCGGATCCTGCGCGAGAAGGGGGCGCAGAACGGCTGCCTGCTCGCCGCGGCGCAGCCCGACGCCGAGGCTGCGCTGGCGGCTGCGCGGGCCTTTCCCGGTCTCAAGGGCATGGACCTGGCCAAGGAAGTGACGACCGCCAGCACCTACGGCTGGAACGAGGGCACCTGGCGTCTCGGGAGCGGCCACGCCGCCCGACCTGCCGCCGAGCTGCCCTACCGCGTCGTCGCCTTCGACTACGGCGTGAAGCGGAACATCCTGCGCATGCTGGTGGACCGGGGTTGTCAGGTGACCGTGGTCCCGGCAAAGACGCCGGCGGCCGCGGTGCTGGCGATGCGGCCGGACGGCGTGTTCCTGTCGAACGGCCCCGGCGACCCGGAGCCCTGCGACTACGCGATCGCGGCGATCGGTCAGATCGTCGAGTCCGGAACGCCGGTGTTCGGGATCTGCCTCGGCCACCAGCTGCTCGGGCTGGCCAGCGGCGCCGCGACCGTCAAGATGAAATTCGGCCATCACGGCGCCAACCACCCCGTCCAGGAGCTCGCCAGCGGCCGGGTGATGATCAGCAGCCAGAACCACGGCTTCGCGGTCGACGAGGCGACGCTGCCCGCGAACCTGAAGGCCACCCACCGCTCGCTGTTCGATGGCTCGCTGCAGGGCATCCATCGCACCGACCGGCCGGCCTTCGGCTTCCAGGGCCACCCGGAGGCGAGCCCCGGGCCGCACGACGTCGCGCCGCTGTTCGACCACTTCATCGAGCTCATTCAGGAACGCTGAAGCCAGACATGCCAAGACGCAGCGACATCCACAGCATCCTGATCATCGGCGCCGGCCCGATCGTCATCGGTCAAGCGTGCGAGTTCGACTACT
>Ga0316601_100001548_pt1 | contig 11348 bp, 10 predicted proteins | sample OWC_soil_day5_no_FD_207663 | JGI IMG/M metagenome (GOLD analysis project Ga0316601, IMG submission 207663) | Wetland soil microbial communities from Old Woman Creek delta, Ohio, United States - OWC_soil_day5_noCT | ecosystem: Environmental > Terrestrial > Soil > Wetlands | place: USA: Ohio...
CGAGCGGCCTTTACAGACCGGAGGCGCTGCTATGTGCGATAGCCGCCATGGGCGAAGACCGCGTCCTCTACTCCATGGACTATCCCTTCGTGCATCCCCAGGCCTCCATCGACTGTTTCGAGAGCACCCCGATGAGCGATGAGGTGCGGGAGAAGATAGCACACCTGAATGCTGAGCGATGGTTGAAGCTCTAGAGAAGCGAGCCCCCGGAAGGCGAAATCCTGTGACCGGCCAGTAAGAAGGAGGCTAATTGCCTTTATGAGAGGAAGAACCACTATGATCTACTGATCCGGTTCCGTCCCATAACTATTGCGGGCGTGACCCGATTATTGAAAAAGTAAAAGTTCCGGAGAAAGGGGGTGTTCATTCTCAAGAACAAGAAAATCAAATCTCGGATGAAGTGGCTGTAATCATGAATTAAGCAATATTGAAAAGGAGGCATGTCATGAGGAAAAAGCAATTGATTGGAATTACGCTGTGTGTTTGTCTGATGCTATTTTTGGCTTTCGTGCCCGCGTATGCTCAGCCGGCAGCACCCAAGGCCATAAAGATTGGGATTATGATTTCCATGACCGGTCCCGATGCCGCGATCGGAAGGCCGGCAAAAGACGGTTACGAAATGGCAGCGGCTAAATTCAACAAAGATGGCGGCGTCTATGTGAAAGAATTCGGGAAGAAAATACCTCTTGAAATTTCAATCCTGGATATGGAGACCAACCCAGAGAAAGCGATCGCCCGAGCGGAAGCATTCAATCAACAAGGCGCTTCTATTGTTTGCGGCACCACCATGATGAGTGGGTCTTCCGATGTTTTTGAAAAGAATAAGTTACCTGCCATCACCTCATTGGTGACCAATGTGGGGCTTTGGGAAAGGGGCTTTAAGTACTACTTTGGCCTGAGTAAGCTCAACGATGGGATAATCAATGCGGTCTTCGGTGCTTTTGGAAAAATTCCTAAAGATCAAAGGCCAACCAAGTGGGCCATGTGGCAAGAGCAGACCGATTGGATCGCTGAGATGTTCAATCTCGCGAAAGAGAAAGCGCCGGCAGCAGGGATTACCTTCGTATCCCATAACAATTATCAGGTGCTGACTCCGGACATGAGCAAGCTCATCCTTGAAGCAAAAAAGGCCGGTGCGGAGGTGGTCTTTTCTGGGCCCGTCCCTCCGGATTGCATTACGATGCTTAAGCAAATGAAGGAGCTTGATTATAATCCAAAAGCTATCATTATGATCAGAGGGTCCGATGATCCAGTCTGGGTGAAGATGACAGGCGCCATGGGGGATTATGTCATCGGATGTCCTGACTGGCATCCTGCGCTAAACTACCCCGGCGTGAAGGAATTGAATGCCGAATACAAGACCAAGTTTGGAACGGAGACTCACATTGTTGTTGGAAATGCCTATGCCTCGATTCAGGTCGCAGCCGCGGCGATCGAGAAAGCCGGCACGCTGGACAGAACGAAAATCAGGGATGCGATTGCCAGCATCGATGTACCCACCGTTTTTGGACAGATCAAGTTTAATGAGAAATGCCGGCGAATCAACGCTCCCCTTGTCGTTACACAATGGCAGAAGGGAAAAATGGAGATGGTCTGGCCGGACAACATGAAGTCAAAGGCGATGATTTATCCCCGACCTAAGTAGCATGTCATAAATTTCGTGCATTCCAACCGCTGAGTCCCGCGGTTGGAATGTTTTCTTATTAGGCCTTCGAGGTCGAATGGAGTCTAAATACGAAGCACGAAATCCGAAGTTCGAAACAATATCGAATGACCAAAATTTAAAGCAAAGAAGTAGAGTCTGTTTTGAATATTTGGTCATTTGAGTTTTGAATTTGTTTCGGATTGGTCCGGGCCGGACGCTTCGCCCGATATTCGGATTTCGGATTTTTTTACACCTTACATGAAACTGCTTGAGTTAGACAACGTATCTAAAGTTTTTGGTGGAGTGGTTGCCGTCAACCGGGTGAGCTTTCATCTCAACCAGGGAGAGGTGCTGGGACTGATTGGCCCTAACGGAGCGGGCAAGAGCACGCTGTTCAACATCATATCGGGGATTTTCAAGCCGAACACGGGTACGGTGAGGTTCAATAATAAAGATATCACCGGGATGGCTCCGTATAAGATATGCGAGAGCGGCATCGCCCGGACTTTCCAGTTGGTTAAACCGTTTAGCCGGTTAACTTCACTGGAAAACGTGATGGTAGGAAGAGCTTACGGCAGCCATCCGGCTCGGGATACAAGAGAGGCCCGCGTCGAATCAGAGCAGATATTGGCTTTTACCAGCCTGGCAAACAAGCAGACAAGGACGGCGGGCATGCTTAGCCTGGTGGACCGGAAGCGGTTGGAAATTGCCCGGGCCCTGGCCACGAAACCCAAGTTGCTCTTGTTGGATGAGATGATGGCAGGTTTGAATCCAGCAGAACTGGATGATGCAATTGCGCTGGTAAAGGCCATCAGAGATTCCGGCATCAGCCTTATTGTCGTTGAGCATGTCATGAAAGTGATCATGGGGATTTCGGACAGGGTGATTGTGCTGAAGACCGGGGAGAAAATAGCGGATGGCATCCCCCAGGAGATTGTCTCCAATCGCGAGGTTGTGAAGGCCTATTTAGGAGGGGACGTTTCGTGCTAAAGATTACCCATATCGATGTCTATTATGGCGACCTTCAGGCATTATGGGATGTCTCGCTAACGATCGGAGAAGGGGAAATCGTGACGCTGGTTGGTTCCAATGGTGCCGGCAAGAGCACCCTCATGAATACCATCTCAGGGCTACTCAGACTCCGAGCCGGGTCCATTGAATTTCGCGGCATTCGTCTCGACAGCTTGCCTGCACACTCCATTGTAGAGCATGGCATTTCCATGGTTCCTGAAGGAAGAAGAATATTTCCGCAGATGAGTGTCCTGGAGAACCTGGAGATGGGTGCTTCGATTCACGCAGCGCGCAAGGTAAGGCACAAAACGCTCAAAGAGATCTATGAGGTCTTTCCGATCTTGGGAGAGAGAGCCAAACAAAGGGCGGGTACGCTGAGCGGAGGAGAGCAACAGATGTTGGCCATTGGCAGAGCCCTGATGTCACAACCGAAGGGTCTCTTAATCGATGAAATGTCTCTGGGGTTGAGTCCTCTTGTGGTGCAAGAACTCTCCCGTGTTATTCAGAACATCAATCAGGCAAACCATTTGACCATTTTCGTTGTCGAGCAGGATGTGCCACTGGCTTTATCGATGGCTCACCGTGGTTATGTGATAGAAAATGGGCGTATTATCGACCAGGGTGACGCGAAGTCTCTGTTATGCAGTGCGCGTATTAAAGAGGCCTATTTGGGGGCGGCGTAGAGAAGAGGGAAGGGAGTCTATGGAAATCGTATTCCAGGCGATGGCCAATGGCTTGTTGGTCGGGGCTCTCTACGGGCTGGTCGCGCTTGGGTTTGCTCTGCTGATGGGCGTCATGAAATTCCTCAATACGGCTCATGGGACATTCATCATCCTGGGCGGTTATTTGAGCTACTGGCTCCTGGAGCTTTGGGGGATTGACCCATTCCTTTCGCTACCCTTGGTCGTCGTGGCCATGTTCCTCATCGGGATCGTCTTCTATAAGCTGGCTCTTTCACCCTTGCTGAAATTACCGAACATCGGAATGCGAATTAACACTTCCATGCTGATTACCTTTGGCTCGATCTGGGTCCTGGATAACACGATGACCTTGCTCTGGACCCCGGATGTCCGAAGTATTATGACCTCCTACACCGGACAGACCTTAAAGCTTCTCGGCGTGAGATTCAGCCTCACCGGTCTCGGCGGGGTGGGGGTTGCTGTTCTGGTGGCATTGGCGCTCTATTTTATTCTCAGCGGGACTTATTTTGGCAAACATATCCGGGCGGCGACGCAGGATGCTGTTGCAGCCAGCCTGTGTGGAATCAATGTTCAACGTACCTATTTATTTTCATGTGGCATAGCGATCGCGCTGGCAGGCGTGGCTGGGATGGTGGTCGTTTCAAGTTATTCCATCAGCTCGACCGCCGGCATCGGTTGGCTATCCTCAGCGTTTGTGGTCATGGTTCTCGCGGGTGAAGGAAACATCAATGCCATTATTCCTGCCGGTATGCTCCTGGGGCTGATTGAGTCGGCAGGTCTTCTGATGGTGGGGGTTTCGTACCGCCAGGCGATCGCGCTGATTGTCTTTATCATCGTCCTCATGATCAAACCCCAGGGATTATTCGCCAAAAAGGAGTATGGATCCTGATGAATTGGAAGAAACTGTCCATCCTCGGGGTTTTGGTCATGGTGTTTCTGGTTCCTCCTTTGATTTGGGATATCGGGACCAGTGTCCTGAATCTGCTGATCATGCTGTTTATCTATATCATCCTCGCTCAGAGCTGGAACCTGATGGGAGGCTATACAGGACAGATTAATCTGGGTCTGGCTGCTTTCTTTGGTTGCGGGACGCTGGTGACGCATTTCATCTGGAAGGCTGGGGTCCCCTTTTATCTGGCGATGGCAGCGGGTGGAGTCGCTGCCATGTTGTTGGCTGTGGTGATTGGTTTGCCTACCCTAAGGTTGAAAGGGATGTATTTTGGCATAGGGACGTTTGCATTGGCAGAGGTGTGCCGAATCGTGGTGGGGAGCACTTTCCATCGGATGCTTAAGATGCCCAGTTCCTATGTTGCTTCCTATAGCCTTGTTTCCCGTTATTACGTTGCCTTTGTTGTAGCCGTCCTGGCAATCGTCATTGTTTACCTGGTGACCCGTTCAAAGCTGGGATTGGGAATGGTTGCGGTTCGGGACGATGAAACAGCAGCCCAGGTGACCGGTGTCAACACATTTAAATGTAAGGTGCTGGCATTATTCATCAGCGCACTGTTGGCAGGACTGGCCGGGGGCGTCTTCGCTTACTTACGGCTTTCCTTCCATTACATCTTCATGATGTTCAGTCCCGTCTGGACATTTGAACCCCTCATGGCAGCGATCATCGGCGGTGCCGGCACATTAATGGGACCAGTTATAGGCAGCGTTTTCCTGGTCATCCTTTCAGAGATCTTTGCGCTTAAATTGGGAGAAGCGCATCTCATCATATTCGGGTTTCTGTTCGTTCTGGTCGTGATGTATTTCCCCCATGGACTTGTTGGGTCGATAGGCCGAATCCGTCAGAGGATGAGTGGTGTTGGCCGGAGGATATCTCGGGATAGATGAATCTGACAGGAAAACAGATTGTTTTCTTACGACAACTCAAGGAGGGTTGAAGTGATTCCGAAGAAAAAGATTATCGGCTTATCCTGTGGAAGAGTGAACGGCAACAGTGAAATCCTCTTGAAGGAAGCTCTGATGGGAGCGGAGGAGATTGGAGTTCAATCAGAAATCATCCGTGCCATGGAGCTGAGAGTCAAACACTGCACGGGTTGTGAAGCCTGCTCTATGGCGATGGCCCGGGGAAAGGAATCAAGATGCGCAATCAAAGACGATGATGTCGAGTGGATTCTGGAAAAGGTCCTGGTGGAGGATTGCGGTCTTATCGTCAGTATCCCGGTCTATCATTTAAGGGCCAACGGATGTTTTGAGATCATTAATGAGCGGATGCTTCCAACGATGTTCAGGAATCCGGGGATTCTGAAAAAGACAAGAGTGGGAGCGATCATTTCTGTTGGCGGAGGGGAGCCCGAATGGACCCCCTTAGGGCTCACATCGGCCAATATCTTTGCCCAACATACCCGAAAACTGGTCGATCAAATTCAGGTGAATTTCGTTGGACGGCCCGGCGCAGTTTTAGCGAGACCGGAGGTTCTCGAGCGAGCTAGAGAATTAGGACGAAGAGTTGCCAGGGCGATGATGGTACCGATTGAAGAGGTGAGATATATGGGCGAAGACAAGGACGTTTCCTGCCCGGTCTGCCACTGCAACGTCGTGCAGGTGTTTGAGAAATTGCCGGATGTGTACTGCCCGGTATGCTGGGTCCATGGTGTCCTATTTGCCGAGGGAAGCAAAATGAAGGTGAAGTGGAATGAAGAGGATGCAAAGCATCCCCGGTTTTCCGAGAAAGGCGTCTTCACGCATCTGGAATTGATCAAAAACTTGCAGAAAAAATTCTTCACAGAAGATCAGGACAAAGTTAAAACCCTGATGCCGAAATACGTCTCATACGGGAACATCATAAAACCCTAACTTTCAACGTCTCATGGAGATGTCTGTCATTGGATTTGTCCAGGAGGACGGAGATCGGTAGGGGACGGTTTCAAACCGTTCCTCACAAATGAATCCGGGCGCCTTAGATCTGAGCCTCTTTGAGCAACCCAAGCGAAATGCTTTCTTCGGTAACCCGTTCGTGGAACTAGAACATAGCTTCAATGACTTCAGTGCCTATGTTGAACCCTCAGGTAAGAATAGCCCTTCGGAATTGTGGGGAGATCGACCCTGGAAATATCAATCACTATATCGGCCGTGGCGGGTATAGTGGACTGGTCAGAGCTCTGAAGATGGCCCCAGAAGAGGTGATCGAAGAGGTGGGCAGGTCCGGGCTCAGGGAGCGAGGCGGGGACGGATTTCCCGTGGGAGAGAAGTGGCGCCTCAGTTTTGATGCACCAGGCAGTGAGAAGGTGGTAACCTGCAATGCCGCAGAAGGCGACCCAAATTCTCTCATAGCCCGAACCCTGCTGGAAGAAGACCCCCATTCCGTAATAGAGGGGATGGTCATTGGGGCCTACGCCACTGGAGCCACCCTGGGGTGGATCTACATTGATGCTGAATACGGATTGGCGATTAGCAGACTCAGGCCTGCTTTGAGGCAAGCGGAGGATCAAAGGTTTCTCGGGGATCATATTGTGGATTCCAACGCCAGTTTCCGCATCGAGGTGAAAGAGGGGACAGGCAAAATCGCCTGCAGCGACGACACTTTCCTGATAAACGCCATAGAAGGTAAGCAGGCCATGCCTTTCGTTGGTGCTTCTCATCCTCCCCTCTCTGGACCGGGGGGTAGGCCGACCCTGATCCATCAGGCAGAGACCTGGGCCCATGTCTCTGCTATCATGGAGAAGGGTGCAGATTGGTACGCTGGCTTTGGCACCGAGCAAAGCAGGGGAACCAAGATTTTTAGTCTTTCCAGAAACGTAATGCATCCCGGGCTGATTGAGGTTCCCATGGGTATATCTCTCCGTGAAATTGTTTATGACATCGGAGGAGGCCTCCCGGATGGCAAGCCTCTAAAAGCAATCCAGATTGGGGGTCCCACAGGCGGTTATCTGCCGGCAAGTTCCCTGGACCTGCCCATTGACGAGGAGCATCTGTCCGCTGCCGGGACCCTCATGGGATCCGGAAGCATTCTGGTGATCGATGGCGATGCCTGCATCGTTGATCAGGCTAAGTGCTCCCTGTCCTTCATTCAGAGTGAATCATGCGGCAAATGCGTCTTTTGCCGAGAAGGCACGATGCAAATGGCAGAAATTTTGACGGACATGACCGAAGGCAGGGGAAAAGCTCATGATCTTGACCTGCTGTTAGAGGTGGGAGAAGGTCTTCAGTTGGGATCCCAATGCGATCTGGGCAGGACCGCACCCAATCCGGTCCTTACCGCGATCCGGTATTTTCGTGAGGAACTTGAAGCGCATATTAAGGGTAGATTGTGTCAGGCGCGCGTCTGTAAAACACTTGAGCCGTCGACGTAGGTCTCGGGGTAGTGGTGCCGCGGTTGAGGACGTGAGAGGTTTGTTCCCCACGGATCAGTAAAGTATTACGGGGAAGAGTCCCTGAAAGGAGAAAGTAGATTGCAGAATGTGAAGAAGGGCGCGGATCAGCGGATCGAGGTCCTCTTTCGTAAAGCGGCACCCATCGACGTCCCGGAAGCCCGTTACCCGGGTTTCAAACCTGGCACGACCGTTCTCCCTAAAGGCTTTGTCCAAAAGAAGGGAGCACTCCCGCTCCCCTGTGACATACTCTTTGAACGAGACGTTGCTGTGGCGCTCCGCGATGGCACGATCATCTATACGGATTTCTTTCGTCCCGTCGGTGGTACCCACCTGCCGGCCATCATTGCCTGGAGCCCTTACGGGAAGGAGGGAGGCTTGACGCTCCTCGACGATTTTCCTTTCCGGGCGGGTGTGGCCAGGAATGTAGTCTCGGAACTGCAGAAGTGGGAAGGTCCTGACCCAGCTTACTGGTGCAGCCATGGTTATGCGGTTGTGAACCCCGATGTCCGTGGTGCCTTTAGTTCGAACGGAGACATCCACTTCTGGGGGAGTCAAGAGGGCCGGGATGGCTACGATGTCATCGAATGGGTGGCAGCCCGGGAGTGGAGCAACGGCAAGGTCGGGTTGTCGGGTAACTCGTGGCTGGCCATTGCCCAATGGTTTATCGCAGCAGAAAGGCCTCCGCATCTGGCCGCAATTTCTCCCTGGGAGGGATGGTCCGATGCCTACCGGGAAGATGTGGGCCGTGGCGGTGTGCAGGATTTCGGATTCTGCGAACGCATTGTCTCGAAGATGCGCGGGAAGAATCGTGTCGAGGACGTCCCCGCCATGATCCAGAAATACCCCCTCATGAACGCCTACTGGGAGGACAAAATCGCCAAGTTAGAGAATATCGACATTCCCGCCTACGTTGTTGCAAGCTGGACCGGCATGATGCACGTACACGGGACCCTCGACAGTTTCCAGCGGATTCCCTCTAAAGAAAAATGGCTTCGCGTCCATAACACTCAGGAATGGCCTGACTATTACGACCCTAAATACACGGAAGATTTGCGTCGCTTCTTCGACCGCTACCTGAAGGGTATCGAGAACGGCTGGGAGAATACGTCCCGGGTGCGCCTGTCGGTCCTTGACTCCCGCGGCGTCGATGAGATCAACCGTTCCGAGAACGAATTCCCCCTGGCCCGGACACAGTACAAGAATCTCTACCTCGATGGACGCTCGGGGAAGCTCTCCCCAAACCCGGTGACAGAAGAGACGTTGGTGCGCTATGCGGCTGACGATGGTAAAGGAAAAGCTGCCTTCACCATCAGGTTTGATAAGGATACGGAGCTGACGGGATACATGAAGTTGCGCCTCTGGGTGGAGGCAGCGGGCTCGAACGACATGGACCTATTCGTCAAGGTCCAGAAACTCAGTAAAGGGGGCAAAGTCCTTTCCAGCCCGGTCATTATCCCTGCCAATCCGGTTGCACGGACGACGGTCAATGTCCTCTGGTCGTTCGGAATGCAGAAGCTGTCCTTTCTCTTCTTTACCGGTCCTTCCGGGAGACTGCGGGTCTCTCATCGTGCACTCGATGCGGCACGATCGACCCCATCAGAACCTTATCTGACACACCGCGCTGAAGAGTTTCTGAGTCGCGGGCAGATTGTTCCGGTGGAGATTGGAATATGGCCTGCGGGCATGCGCTGGCACGCCGGCGAGCAATTGCGCCTCACGATCGCTGGATACAACCTGACGCCGATACCAATGGCCGGGATCAAGCCGCCTAAGCTGCGCAACAAGGGTGAGCACATCATCCATGCGGGCGGCAAATACGATTCACACCTTCTGGTGCCGGTGATTCCGAAGAAGCAGCTTTTGGGAGGAGATTAATTGGCAATAGGCGTGGGCGTAGATCTCATCACCCTTAGCAGAATGAAAGATGTACTGGAAACCGGCGGCAAGGTGTTTCTGGACAAGGTGTTTACGCCGTGGGAGCAGGAGCGGGCTGAAACCCACCCCGAACGCGTGGCCTATCTGGCAATGACCTTTGCTGCCAAAGAGGCCATCTTTAAAACGTTTGGAATAGGCTGGGAGACGGGTGTTCAGTTCAAGGAAATAGAGGTCCGGGACGGGGAACATGGAGAGCCGATCCCCATTCTCACAGGAAGATTTGCGGAACTTGCATCCGAACGTGATGTATCCCGTGTGCTTTTGAGCCTCTCTTATGATGGCGACTATGCCGTGGCAGTAGCAACCTTATCAAAGTGAGCATCTTTAAGCATAGATGGCTTGTAACAATTGATCGGTTTGAAAACATCTTTGTAAAATCCCTCCCAACCTCCCTTGCCTTCCCTCGGCAGGAAAAAGACGGCCAAAGGGAGGAAATATCTTGAGGGGGATTTAAGGTTCAAGTTAATTTCGATAGGCATATTTTTTTTCAAGAGCTGAATTGTTACGAGAACTTTTTTCTGGTGCTTGTTCGAAAAAGGAGAGACTGAAATGAGTACGGATGTCATGGGGCAATTGCAGCTTAAAGCCAGGGTGCATCGTCAAAGGGTTGTGTTTCCTGAAGCCAATGAGGAGAAGATCCTTCGTGCGGTGCGCCAGGTGCGTGATATGGGGATCGCGTATCCCATACTCGTTGGGGAACCAAAGGCCATATCCATTTTAGCGGGAACCATCGGGATATCACTTGATGGGATCACGGTGATTGACCACACCGATGCGGGAAAGGTCGAGCAGTTCGTTAGCGGCTATGGCAAGATCAATCCGGACTTTCCGGCTTCGGCTGTCAAACGCATGTTGAGAGATCCGCTCTATTTCGCAGCCATGATGGTGAAATTAGACGAGGCGGACTGCATGGTGGCGGGACTGAATCATACGACGGGAGAGGTGATCATGGCCAGTGAGATGATCATCGGATTGCAGGAAGGCATCTCGACAGTCTCAAGCACGGGCATTCTGTCCATCCCGGGATATGACGGTCCGGAAGGGAACCTGCTGGGGATTGCCGACTGCGCTGTCTGTCCGGCACCCGATTCGAAAGAGCTGGCGGACATCGCCATCTCGACGGCCGACACCTTGCACAGACTATTGGGCTGGGAGCCGCGCGTTGCCTTGTTGTCCTTCTCAACAAAGGGCAGCGCCAGCCACGAGCGCGTTGAAACGGTGCTGCAGGCCCTGGAGATGGTGCGCGAGCGCCGGCCGGAGCTGCTCATTGACGGCGAGCTTCAATTGGATTCCGCGATCGTACCGGAGGTGGCAGCCAGGAAGGTGAAGGGAGAAAGCCCGGTGGCCGGCAAGGCCAATATCCTGATCTTCCCGGATCTCAACGCCGGCAACATCGGGGTGAAGCTTGTCCAGCGATTTGCCAAGGCGGTGGCGTATGGGCCGCTCCTACAGGGCTTCGCCAAGCCGGTAAGCGACCTGTCCCGGGGGGCGCCCGTGGAGGAGATCGTGGGGGCGACCACGATGGTGGCAGTACGGGCACAAAATAAATGAGACTTCTGACTCTGTCAGAAGTCTCTGATTACAACGATTAAGAAAGATTACACCGATTAGAAAAGCAGTGAAAGCCCAGAGAGACTATGTAGTCACTTTCGATAGAGGATGACTTCTGTGGATAAGAAATACAGACTGCTTGCGATAAACCCGGGCTCCACCTCAACCAAGGTCGCACTCTTTGAA
>Ga0316601_100001549_pt1 | contig 11346 bp, 10 predicted proteins | sample OWC_soil_day5_no_FD_207663 | JGI IMG/M metagenome (GOLD analysis project Ga0316601, IMG submission 207663) | Wetland soil microbial communities from Old Woman Creek delta, Ohio, United States - OWC_soil_day5_noCT | ecosystem: Environmental > Terrestrial > Soil > Wetlands | place: USA: Ohio...
TCTCACCCTGGAGGATTGCCAGGGCATAGCCTTGGAAAGCAATAAGGATATTCAGAAAGCCAAGGAGTATCGGAACACCGTAATGGGACGGTACGTAGAGGAACGCGCCGCCGCCCTGCCTCAATTGTCGGTCAATGCCTATGTCAATCACGGAAGGGACGAATCACAGAAGAATTTATACCGAGGCATTTTCCCGTTCGAGCAGGAGGTCCGCGCCGCCGAGATCGGGGTTTCCCAGCCTTTGTACACCTTTGGCAGAATCGGGGCGGCGATCCGGGCCGCTAAAATCGGACTGGAGACCGCGGAGGATCAGCTGCGAATCTATCAACAGGCGGCGCTTCGGGATGTGTCCGCCGCTTTCCAGGACGTCCTTTTGTCCAAGGAACTCCACGTCCTGGCCCTTCAGAACCTGGAGCAAAAAGTTCGGACCCAGCGGGAGGCGCGGCGCAGACTCGCGGCGGGGGTCGCCACCGATTACGATGCGCTGGCCGCGGATGTGGCCGTCGAGAATGCCCGCCCGGCGGTCATCCGGGCGGAAAACCTGATCCGGATTTCCCGGGAGAGGCTGAGATTTATCCTGGGAGTCGCGGCTCGCGAGGTTGACGCGGTCGGCACGCTGGCCGCCACGCTGGAATCGCCGCCGCCGTATGAACAAACCATGGAAACCGCCCTGAAAAAACGCCCGGAGCTGGCCGATTTGAAAAAACGGGTCCAGGTTTATGAAGAGCTGGTGACTATTTATAAGGCGGGAACCCTGCCCCGGATCGATTTCAAGGCGGGATGGGGCTGGAGACAGTTGGATTTCGGGACCTTGAACTTTGGAAGCGCCGCCGGGGAAGGGCAGGCGTGGAACGCCGGGGTGTATTTCAGCTTTCCCTTTTTCGACGGGCTGCGCACCCAGGGAAAAGTCCTCCAGGCGAAGACCGACGTGTCCAATTTGAAGATCGATGAAGCCAAACTTCTCGACTCCATCGCCCTCCAGGTACGGGATGCGCTCAATTACTACCGCGAGGCGGAAGAGATCGTTCAAGCGCTCTCCGGGACCGTGAGGCAGGCCGAACGCCTTCTGGCCATGGCGGAGAAGGGCTTTGAATACGGAGTCAAGACCCAGCTCGAGGTCGACGACGCCCAGTTGAACGTGACCCGGGCCAAGAGCAACCTGGCCCAGGCCTACCGCGACTATCTCGTTGCCCGGGTGACCCTGGAATGGGCGAAAGGGACGTTGGGGGAAAGGTGAAAGGGAACCCTTTCGCGGGCCGGATATCCGGCCCATTCTTGTAAGGGCGATTCCGGAAGCGCCCCTCCGGGTACTTGACCTCGGTGAAGATGGCCAAGACAATTGCGCAACCACCCGCGAATGGAGTAATATGGGGCAAAAGCGGGAGCCATGCCCGAATGAAATAACGGGAGGATCAATTGAAAAAAATAGGAGCCGGCTTTCTCATCGTTTTCCTGCTTCTTTTTATCTCTTTCTCTTTAGGTCAGGGAGCGGAGCCCAAGAACGTGATCCTGCTTATCGGCGACGGCATGGGGCCGGAGGCCGTGGGCCTCGCCATTTACTACAACCTTTTCCTGAACGGGCCGGGGAAACCGCTGAGCCTGGAAAAGTTGATGGCCGCCGGCAATACGGGATATTGCCTGACCTATCAATACGGGACCGTGGTGACCGACTCGGCCTCCGCCGCCACGGCGCTCGCGTCCGGGGTCAAGACGCGGGATGCGATCATCGGCAAAGATCATAACGGCCGGTCGATGAAAAGCCTCTCCGATGCGGCCCTTCAACGGAAGAAGTCCGTAGGGATTATCAGCAACACCAGGATGACCCATGCCACCCCCGCCGCCTTTTATGCCCACAGCGTGCACCGGGATCTGGAGAACGAAATCGCCTCCCAGCTTATTGAGCGGGGGGATATTCAGGTGGCTTTTTCAGGGGGGGCCCAGCATTTTATTCCCGAAGGCACAAAAGTGGAGGAACATCCGGATCTTAAGGGAATTTCTAAAGCGGCCGGATGGGGGGGGGCGAGGAGAAAAGACAATCGCGACCTGATCGCCGAAGCGAAGATGAAAGGGTACCAATTTGTTTCCACCGATGAACAGCTGAAAAACCTGGACCCCTCCAACAAAACCAAAGCTCTCGGCCTTTTCTCGGCTTCCGGATTTCCCAGCGCCATCGATCGTCAGCCCCAGCACCGGACCGGCGTTCCCACTTTGACGCAGATGACCGAAAAAGCGCTGGAAATTCTCAAGAAAAATCCCGAAGGCTTCTTCCTCATGGTGGAAGGGGGGCAGGTGGATTGGGTCGCCCATGGCAATGATGTGGCCAGCGTCCTTCAGGAGATGCTGGAGTTGGATGAGGCGCTCGGCGCCATCACGAAATTTGCAGGGACCAATCCCGAGACGATGGTGGTGGTGACGGCGGATCATGACACGGGCGGATTAGCGATCGCCTACTCCAATCAAAACCCGCCTGCCCCCGTGAAGCTGGCCAGCGGGGAAACCTGGAAGACCAAGTACAACTTTGCCGAGAGAACCATCTTTGAAAAGATGGCCAAGCAGAAAAAATCCTTCCAGAAGATGATGGTCGACAGCAAGGGAAATCCGGCCGCATTGAAAAAAGAGGTGGAGCAAAATAGCGCGTTCACGATAACCCTGGAAGAATCCGCCGCTCTCTTAACCAGAGATTCAAAAGGAGCGTTTTCAGCGACGAAGGATTTTCCGGAATTTTATGTTTATGGGACCGGCAATCCCTCGGCGTTGATGGGGCGTTTCTTTGGGAAGGAAATGAACACCGCCTGGGCCGTAGGAACCCACACCCATACGCCCGTGATGATTTTCGGGATGGGGCCGGGCGCGGAAAGGTTCCGGGGCCTGATCGACAATACCTGGGTTCCGCAGATCATCGCCCAGGGGTGGGGGGCGGTTCTGCCGGCGCCCAAATGAGCTATGTTCAGAGATGATCTAGGGCCGACCCACGGTAAAATTTTCTACCTTTAAGGAGAAACCCATGAATCGAAGGATGACGGGAATAGGGATTTGGATTGCTCTTTCCGTGATGACTCTCTTCGGCGCCGGTTGCGCGGCGGTTGCCGTGGGAGTTGTCGGCGGGGGGGTGGCGACCGCGGTGTATAAGAACGGAGAGCTCTCCCAAGCCTATTCGGTTCCCATTGAGAAAGCCTGGAAGGCCTCGGAGGAGGTCGTCGCCGAAAAGAACATGAAGGTGTCCGAGAAATTCATCGATAACACAGAGCGAAACCGGGCGATCAAGGGGAAAACCCAGGATGGAAAGGATTTTCAAATCAATCTGGAAGCCAAGACTGCGGAGGTCACGACCATTCGGGTGCGTATCGGGTTCGCTGGGGATGAAGCCTATTCTCGTAAAATCCAGGAGTGGATCAGCCAGAAATTCTGAGGACTTCTTATAAGACCGGAGATTTTGAGAAACCCGGGAGAGTTATGGGGAAAATTACGATCGACCCTGAAACCTGTATCGCCTGCGGGGACTGCGTCAAGGTTTGCCCCTCCATTTTTGCGCCCGAAAGTGGGGCGGTCCGCGTCGTTGAAGAGGAATCCTGCACCCTCTGCGGTCATTGTCTGGCGATTTGCCCCACGGAGGCCATCGATCATGTCGATTTGGATAAAAAAGAGTTCAGCCGCATCCCCCGAGACGCAAATTTGTCCTCTGACAATGTTTTTGCCTTTCTCCGCGCCCGCCGAAGCTGCCGGGCTTATATCGAGAAAGAAGTTCCCCGGGACCTCCTGGAAAAGCTGATTGATATTGCCCGGTACGCCCCCACCGGGCACAATTCCCAGAACTTTGCCTTCCTGGTGGTTCATAATCGGGGTCTCATCCGCGAGCTCGCTAAGCGAACAGCCTTCTTTTACGGAAATCTGTACAAAATGCTAAGCGCCCCAGAAGTTCAACTCCCCCCCTGGCTCCAAACGCATATGCGGGGTTTTCGTTTGAACTGGGAATATTATCAGCAGGGCAAAGACCGGATCTTTCGCGATGCCCCGGCCGTTATTTTCATCCATGCCCCCTCGGAGAATGTTCTCTCGGCCCAGAATTGCCATTTGGCCATGGCTCACATCATCCTCCAGGCAGCAGCCATGGGCCTTGGCACCTGCATCAACGGCTACTTTCTTTCGGCAGCCGAGCGGGACCCTTCGATCATCCGGGAACTTGAGATTCCCAAAGAGAACAAAATCTACACCTGCTGCACCGTGGGTTACCCGGCCTTGAACTTTCGTCGCTTGGTGCAACGCAAGCCGCCGGCGGTCCGCTGGCTTTAAGGAGGGTCTTCTGAAAGTCAAAATTGGCAAAGCCACCCTGGAGCTCCTGCAGGGTGATATCACGGATCAGGACACCGATGCCATTGTCAATGCCGCGAATCGTAGCCTTTTAGGAGGAGGCGGTGTGGATGGAGCCATTCACCGGGCTGCCGGACCCGAGCTGCTCGCGGAATGCCGGACCCTGGGCGGGTGCGAGACGGGCGACGCCAAAATCACGAAGGGATACGGGCTGAAGGCGCGCCAGGTGATTCACACCGTCGGGCCTGTTTATCGCGCGGAAGGGAAAAGGGCCCCTGTTCTGCTGGCCGGCTGTTATCGACGATCCCTGGAGGTCGCCGTCGGCAACCGATTGAAGAGCATCGCCTTTCCTTCGATCAGCACCGGAGCTTACGGATACCCGCTGGAGGAAGCGGCCGCCGTGGCTCTTAAGGCGGTGATCGATTTCCTGCGCTCCCATATGGAGGTTGAACTTGTTCGTTTTGTCCTTTTCGGCTCGGATGCTTATGCGGCCTATGAGAAAGCTTTGAGAGGCCTGATCGAAGAATAAGCTCTTTTCTCAAGGCTTAAGCGACAGTAACTCCTGGCTTTCAGGCCGAATCCTTGCTATCTGTATCGACTGGCCGCCCGCGAATGAAGAGGGCCCTTTGATTCTGGTTTCCCCTTGACAATAGAGGATAAATCGGAGTATTTTTAGCCTGAAATTCTTCTTGGCAAAGAGTTAATGTGCAAAACACCTTCCGATCTTTACTGCCTTTGGAAATTCTGCATTGTCGCAAAATATTGTAAAAGGAGGAAAAGAAAATGAAGAAGCTGGGGTATTTTTCTGCTTTTGCCTTAGCGGCAGTTCTGTTTTTGGGAACCGTTCTGGCCGAAGCGCAGGAGGTCATTCGCATCGGGGGGATTTATCCTCTCACGGGGGCCATCGCGTCTTCCGGGCTTCGCTCCAAGCATGCGGTCGAAACCGCAATCGAGGTAATCAACAATAAATATGATTTTGATATCCCGTTTGCCCGGACGGAGGGGATCCCGAATTTGAAAGGTGCCAAGCTCCAGATCATCTGGGGGGACAGCCAGGCCTCTCCGGAAGTGGGCAAGACGGAAGCCGAGCGCCTGATCACCCAGGAAAAGGTTCCCTTGCTGTTAGGAGCCTATCAGTCCAGCGTGTCCAAGTCGGCGAGCTTCGTGGCCGAGAGGTTCAAAATCCCCTTTGTCTGCCCCGAGTCCTCTTCCGCAGCCCTGACCGAGCGCGGTTTGAAGTATTTCTTCCGGATCGCCCCTACGGATGCCGAGGATTCCATCGCCTTCTTTGACTTCCTGGATCAAATGAAGGGGAAAGGGAAGAAAGTGGAACGGGTGGCAATTGTTTATGAAAACACCGAGTTTGGGATGCATGCCTTCGGAGAAGCAAAAAAACAGGCGGAAAAACGGGGCTATAAAATCGTGGCCGATATCCCCTACCCTTTCAAATCAACGGACGTTAAGAGCGAAGTATTGAAGATCAAGGCGGCCAAGCCGGAGGTGATCATCCAGGCCTCTTTGCTGGGAGATATGATGCTGTTTGCCAAGACCTTCAAGGAACAGAAAGTGGAATTTGCGGCCAACCTCGCCTATTGCGGCGGATATCACGACCCTACGTTCGTCCAGAATATGAAAAAGGATGCCGAGTTTTACATGGGGCAGTGCACGTTCAGCCCGGACTTCATTGCCAAAAAGCCTGTTCTTGGAAAGATCAACGAAATGTACAAGAAGCGTGCCGGGGTGGATTTTGACGGGGTAACCATTGAAGGGTTCACGTCGGTATTGGTCATCGCCGACGCCTTCAACCGGGCCCAGTCCACGGATCCCGAAAAAGTCGTCCAGGCGCTTCGGACCACGGACCTCAAGACCCCGACCCTTCCGGGCGAGGCGGTGAAGTTCAACGAGCAGGGTCAGAATATCAAAATTATTTCTCACATCTCTCAGATCCAGAATGGACAGTATCGGGTTGTCTGGCCAGCCGAAATGGCGGCTGCGGAAATGGTGTGGCCTTTCAAGCCCTGGGATAAGAGATAAGAAAGAGGTCTGATCGGAAACTTTTTCGGTGGAAAAACGGCGAGGACTTGGGCCTGGAAAAGGGCTCGAGTCCTCGCAATTTGTGGAGATACAGAACAATGGATATGGAAATTCTTCTGCAGATCCTCATCAGCGGGTTGCTCATGGGCCTGATCTTCGCCCTGATTGCCGTCGGGTTGACCCTGATTTGGGGGGTGATGGACATCCTCAATTTCGCCCATGGCGAGTTCCTCATGCTGGCCATGTTTTTTTCCTTCTGGATGTTTTCTCTCTGGGCCATAGATCCGCTCTGGTCCCTGCCGATTACGGTCGCTCTTCTCTTTGCCATCGGAGTGGGCACATACTACTTAGTCATCAAAAAGGTTCTCAATGCTCCCGGCCTCACGGCTCTTCTGGCGACCTTCGGTCTTTCGATCCTCATTAAAAACCTGGCCCAGTTCTTCTGGACCCCGGATTTTCGGCAGGTCCAGGGGGCCATTTTAGGCGAAAAGACCTTGAGTTTCTTCAACCTCAATGTAAGCCTCCCGGAGCTGGTTGCAGCTTGCGGAAGCGCCCTCATTACTTATTTGGTTTATTATTTGATCTTTCGGACGAAAACCGGCCGGGCCATACGCGCGGCGGCCTTGGACCGGGACACGGCCCTGCTGATGGGCATCAATATCGACCGGGTCTATGCCCTGACCTTCGGTTTGGGAGGCGCCTGCGTGGGAGTCGCCGGGGCCCTGCTGATGAACTTTTATTACGTCTTTCCGAGCGTGGGGGGTCTTTTTGGAATTCTGGCCTTCGTGACCGTGGCCCTAGGAGGTTTTGGAAATATTACCGGAGCCTTTTATGCCGGGATCCTCATCGGGATCGTGGAGACCGCCGGGGGAGTTTTCATCTCCCCGGTTTTCAAATACACCATCGTCTTCGTAATGTATTTAGTGATCATCTCTATCCGGCCCAAAGGCCTTTTCGGATGGTAGGCTATGGAAACAAGCGCTCTTGCCTTATTCAAAAAACCCTGGGTTCTCATTACTCTGCTGGTCCTGCTTTTTCTTCCTTTTACGATGAACAATATTCACTTTCACCACGTTTTGATCATGTTCATGCTCTTTGCCACCCTGAGCCAGGCTTGGAACGTGATCGGCGGATTTGCCGGGCAGGTCTCCTTCGGGCATGCCACTTTCTTCGGCATCGGAGCCTACGCCGCGTTGGTCTTGTTGAAGAGATATGATTTAAGCCCCTGGGTTGGAATGTTGATCGGCGGGGGGTGCGCGGTGATCGTCGCGGTCCTCATCGGATACCCCGTATTCCGCCTGAAGGGGCATTATTTCGCCATCTCCACTTTTGCCGTGGCCGAGATTGCCGAGCGGCTCTTTGCCAACTGGGATTTCGTGGAAGGGGCCATCGGCCTTCCCGCCCCCGTCCTTCCCGAAGGCTGGATTAATTTCATGTGGTACAAGACCAAAATGCCCTATTTCTATATTGCGTTCGCCCTCTTTGTGGTTGTCCTGCTCATAGCTTACAAGATGAACCGTTCGCGCCTCGGATTTTATTTTCGCGCGATTAAGCAGAGCCACGAAGCCGCCGAAGGTTTAGGTATCGACACTACGAAATATAAAATGGTCGCCATGGCGATCAGCGCCTTTCTGACGGCTATCTGCGGCTCTTTTTATGCCCAGTATATTCTCTTTATCGATCCGCCTTCCGTTCTCTCCTTGGATATTTCCATCAAGATTGTCTTGATCACCGTCCTGGGGGGGGCGGGCACGGTAATCGGCCCGATCCTGGGGGCGGCCATTTTGATCCCGCTCTCGGAATACAGCCGCATTCTTCTGGGCGGTACCGGCAAAGGGCTGGACCTGATCGTTTTCGGAGCTTTGATCCTCTTTATTTCCGTATATCAGCCCCAGGGGCTGGTAGGATTCCTTCGCAAAACAGGAAAATCATAGCATGGAAATTCTCAAGGTGAAGAACCTGACTATGAAATTCGGCAGCCTGGCCGCAGTCGATGAGGTCAGCCTTGCGGTGAAAAAGGGAGAAATCATCGGGCTCATCGGCCCCAATGGCGCCGGTAAGACCACCTTTTTTAACTGCCTGACGGGTTATCTCACTCCGCAAAACGGGACGGTTCAATTCGACGGCCATTCCCTAAATGGAATGCGTCCGAACCGGATCTGCCGGCTCGGCCTGGCCCGGACTTTTCAAATCGTCCAGGTGTTCCGGGAGATGACGACCTGGGAAAACGTCATCGTGGGGGCCTTCTGCCGCACGGCGAATTCGGCCGACGCCTATCAGGAAACGATGGAGATCTTGAAGTTCACGGGACTTTACGAAAAGAAAGATTCTTTAGTGGGCAACCTGACCATTGCCGACCACAAGCGGCTCGAGATCTCCAAGGCTTTAGCCACCAGACCGCATCTCCTCATGCTGGATGAAGCCATGGCCGGGCTCAATGCCACGGAAACGATCGCGGCCATTGACCTGATTCGGAAGATCCGCGACCGGGGAATCACCTTGATCGTGGTTGAGCACGTCATGGAAGTCATCATGTCCCTGTCCGAACGGGTTGTGGTTTTCGACTCCGGCAAGAAAATTGCGGAAGACGTTCCGGAAAAGATCGTTAAGAACCCTCGGGTCATCGAAGCCTATCTGGGGGAGAGGTACCATGCTTGAGGTGAAAAAAATCAGCGTAAGCTACTTGGGAGTGCCCGTTATCCGCGAGGTTTCTTTCAAGGTGGAAGAAGGACAGATGGTTTCCATCGTCGGCTCCAACGGCGCCGGGAAATCGACCCTTTTGAAGACGATTTCCGGGCTCCTTCGTCCTCTGAGCGGGGAAATCACCTTTCTGGGAAAAAGGATCGATACCCTGCCTCCCTTTGAAATCACTTCGGCCGGGATCTCCCATATTCCCGAAGGCCGGAAGGTTTTTGCCAAGCTGTCGGTTTTGGACAACCTGCTGGTAGGAGCCCATACCCGAAACTCGCGGACAGAGGTCGATAAAAGCCTTGGGGAAATTTTCGCGCTTTTTCCCATCCTGCGGGAGAGGAAAGACCAGAAAGGCGAGACGCTTTCCGGCGGAGAACAGCAGATGCTGGCCATCGCCCGAGGCCTCATGTCCAAACCGAGGCTCATGATGCTCGATGAACCCTCTTTGGGGCTGATGCCGTCTCTGTCCGTAAAGGTGATCGAGATCCTCAAGCGGATCAGCGCAAATGGGACTACGATTCTTCTTGTGGAACAGAAGGTAAAGGACGCCCTGGAGCTTGCCGACCGGGCCTATGTTCTTCAGACCGGCGTTGTTGTCCAGGAAGGCAGCGGCGCGGACCTTTTGAAGAGCGACGCCATCCGCAAAGCCTACCTGGGGATGTGAAAAATCGTATTCACCGCGGAGAGCGCAGAGGGCGCAGAGTTTCCCAGGATGCAAAAGGAGAAGGGAAATGACCAAGGGGAACGAGAAAATGAAATCGCCTTTTTCCAAGCTTCATCACCTGTCCGTCGTTGTGAAAAACATGGAAAAGGCGATCAAATTCTATGAAGCAATAGGGATCGGCCCCTTTGAAGACTATCCCCCCTTGACAGAATATATAAAACTCAACGTTCCCGACGAAACCGGATTCTTTAATTTAAAATTTAAGGTCGCGCAGGTGGGAGATATCCAGATTCAATTATGCCAGCCCGGCGAGGGAAAGAGCCCCTACAAAGATTTCCTGAAGAAGAAGGGGGAAGGCGTTTATCACCTGGGCTTCGTGGTGGACCAGGTGGATGATTCGGAAGCCCAGCTCAAGAAGCTGGGGCTCAAAGTGCTGAGCAGCGGGAGACGCGCGGATGGGAGCGGATTTTCTTATATGGATACCGCTCAAAAAGCAGGAGTCACCTTGCTGATTCGACAGAGCAAAGGAGAAAAGCCGAAAGAGACCAAGTGAGGATTTCTTTAAAAGCAGAGCCGGAGCACGCCGCGCATGCCCGATATCGGGCGCGAGGCTTCGCCCCGCTGCAAGAGAAACCATAAATTTTCTAACCCGAAAAAAAGCTTATCCTTCTGAAGAATCCAGAGGGAAAAAAAGGAGATCGAGCCATGAACGGGTATGCCGGAAAATTGCTGAGAGTGAATCTCTCTAAGGAAAAGATTTCAAAAGAGGAAATCTCCGAGAGTCTGAAGAAAGATTTTTTGGGCGGCCGGGGGTTTGCCGCCAAGATATTGTGGGATGAGGTCAAAAAGGCGGATCCGCTGTCCGAAAAGAACAAGCTTATCTTTTCCACCGGCCCCTTGACCGGACAGGCAATCCCGAGCTCGGGAAAGATGGTGATCGCCTCGAAGAGCCCGCTCACCGGAGGATATGGGGACGGCAATATCGGAACGATGGCCTCGGTTCACCTTAAAAAAGCGGGGTACGACGTCGTGGTTGTTGAGGGGAAATCGGAGAAACCCTGCTACCTTTTAATTGAGGATGAGAAGGTTGCAATCGTAGAGGCTTCCGATCTTTGGGGGAAGAACACTTTCGAAGCGCAGGACCTTCTGGAGAAGAAACATGGAAAGAATTCAGGAATCCTTCTCCTCGGCCCCGCCGGAGAAAACCTGATCCGTTTTTCCACGGTCATGTCCCAGAAGGGAAGGGCCGGAGGGCGGGCCGGCATGGGCGCGGTGATGGGGTCCAAGAAGCTGAAGGCCGTGGTGATCAAGGGGACCGGAAGTGTCGCCAGCTTCGACGAAAGCAGGCTGCAGGAGATGGGGAAAAAAGGATATGCCGAAATCAAGGGAAAGGACAGCTACGATTTCTGGATGAGGCAGGGAACCATGCAGGCCTTTGACTGGGCCAACGAAAACGCCTGTCTTCCCACGTACAATTACCGGGAAGGCGTTTTTGCCCTTTCCAAGGAAATGGACGGCTATCTGGTTGAAAAGCTGCATGCGGGCCGAAAGGGCTGCCCCATGTGCAACATGCAGTGCGGCCATATTATAAAGGATTCGAGCGATAAGGACTCGGAACTCGATTATGAAAACGTTGCCATGCTCGGGCC
>Ga0316601_100001550_pt1 | contig 11342 bp, 12 predicted proteins | sample OWC_soil_day5_no_FD_207663 | JGI IMG/M metagenome (GOLD analysis project Ga0316601, IMG submission 207663) | Wetland soil microbial communities from Old Woman Creek delta, Ohio, United States - OWC_soil_day5_noCT | ecosystem: Environmental > Terrestrial > Soil > Wetlands | place: USA: Ohio...
ACGGTGTAGTCCGCGTAACGTTCTATCTTTTTCAAGCGTGCCTTCATGTCGCGTGCCCGTCGGACCAGTTCGGCGGCGCCAGACCCCTGCTCCTCCCCCGCATACACGCCGTTGATGTACGGAGGGCGGTGGTCCGAACCCGTGAAGACAAAGATGACCTTCTTGCCCAGGAGTTTGAGCACACGGAGGTCCCAGTTCCAGAATGTAAAAAATCCCGTCGGCGAGGTGAAGATGAAGGCGTCATGGCGGAGAGCGGCCTTCGCGAAGAGAAGAAGCCTGAAGAGTTGCCCCACCCCGATCCACCACGCCTTCAGGGGAATGTTCCAACGGCTCAGGTCGCACTGCTTGCGCCAGGCCAGCTTGATCCATCGCATTGCAAGATTGTCGTTCCGTCGGGCCGCCTCATGGTAATAGCGGAAGTCGTCCGGGCCGGAGAAGAAGGTGCACTCCACGCCGAGTTCACGAAACCCCCTCGTCAGGTTCGTGAAATATCCGGCAACCTCGACCATTCCGATAAAGATCCTCACCTTAGAGGGCGTCCTCGAGTTCTTTTTTGCCGGGAAAATTCACCAGTACCCCCAGGTCCTTGCCCTGGAACACCACCATGCTGCCCACGGCCACGGCCGAGGCCCCCCCTTTCCTGACCACATCCACGATATGTCTGACCGTCCCCGCGCCACCGTTGGCGATCACCGGGATTTGCACCTTCGATGTGACCGACGCCGTCAGCTTGATGTCGAAACCGGCCCAAGTGCCGTCCTGATCCATGGAGGTCAGCAGCAGTTCTCCTGCCCCGAGCCGCTCGAGCTCTTGCGCCCATTCCAATGGATTCCTGGAAACCTTCCTTGTCCCCCCGTGGGTGAATACCTCGTACCGCCCGAAAAGATTTTTCCGGGCGTCGATCGAGCCGATTACGCTCTGTGAGCCGAACTTGTCCGCCACCCGGCGGATGAAATCCGGCGCCTCGACGGCATGACTGTTGATAACAACTTTTTCGAAGCCGATGCCGAAGATCCTGCCCACATCCTCGATGTCGCAGACCCCGCCGCCATAGGCCAGGGGCATGAAGCATTCGTTGGCGATGTCTTCAAGTATCGTGAAGTTCGGCCTGCGGGATTGCCGGCTGGCGGTGATGTCCAGAAAAACGAGTTCGTCCACTTCCAGCTCGTTGAAGATCCGCACCGTATTGACCGGATCGCCGATGTAGGTGTAAGCGTCGAACTTGACCGTCTTGACGAGACTTTCGTCATTCAGCAACAAGCAGGGGATTACGCGAGTTCGCAGCATGCTCACAACCGCGCGAAATTCCTGAATAGGCGCATTCCGAAGGTATGACTCTTCTCGGGATGGAACTGGGCCCCAAAGATGTTTCCGTTCTGTACACCGGAGTCGAAGTGGAAGCCGTAGGTGGTTTTCAGGATGGAGTGACGGTCATCGTCGCACTTCACGAAATAGGAGTGGACAAAGTAGAAGCGGACCTCCTCGAACGACCCGAATCCGGCGGTCAGGGGGCTTTCGGTGTGCTTCTCGACGATGTTCCACCCCATGTGGGGCACCTTGAAACGACCGGTGTCGAGTCGCCCCTTGAATGCCAAGGTCCTGGCAGGGATCCACCCCAGGCCGGGCAGAGACCCTTCTTCGCTCGAATCGGTAAGGAGCTGCATGCCGAGACAGACCCCGAGGATCGGCACCTTCTCGACCATGGCCTTTTTATTCAGCAAATCCAGTAATCCCTGCTGCTTGATCCGGGTCATGGCCGTATCGAACGCTCCCACGCCGGGCAGCAGAAGTTTGTCGGCCCGTTCGATTCCGGCAGGCTCCGCCGTCACCACGGCCTGCACGCCGATCTTCCTGAACATGTTGACGATCGAGCCGAGGTTGCCCATGCCGTAGTCGACGACGGTGAGCATCAGACACCCGTTTTCGAGGTGTACTTGATGTAGAAACTCATCGGAACCAGGTCCATCTTGGCCATGACGTAGAAGAACGGGCGGAGCTTCTCGAAGAGCGACTTGTAGGTGGGATAATCGCGATAACTCTTGGGTGGACGACGCATCACGCGCTCGAACTCCTCGTCGCCCAGGCCAAGGCGCTTCTTGAAATACTCCAGCAGGTCGTCTTCCAGATGCGGAGGTTCGGAGTAGCGTTGCAATGCCTCCTGACGCGACATTTGACCACTTCGAACCGATGCGGAAAGGCTGAGATTGCGGAGATCGATACCGAATTTCTTTGGAAGATAGTAGCTGTGGTTGAACGCGGTCATGCGGTTCTCAAGATGGTGGCCGCTGTAATACATCCAATCACAATCCTTTTCTAGGAAAGCGCGTGCATCTTCCTTGCGATATGCCATATACCAGAAGGGCCTGACCTTCCGGATCCGTTTGAACACGATCCACTTCATGAACGCGGCAAAGTCCATCAGCGGATACGTCTTCATCGGCAGGCGGCCGAACATGGCGTGAACCGACCGGATGTATTTTCCGTCGAAATAGATGTTTGCCAGTGGAGCCACTCCCTCGGTCATAAAAGAGTGCCCTTCGAGGATATATTTCACCCCATGTTGGCTTGCCGCCCGATAGAGGACTTCGGCCAGAGCCAGATCGGTGGGGCCATCTATCTCCGGCGCGTCGGCCAGAAAGAAGGATCTGAAGATGTCGTCGATCTCCTTGTTGTCCACAACATAGGTGAAAAGATCCACCTTTAGTCTCTTGAGGACCTTCTTGATGTTTTCCGTCGCGATGGCGCTGTTCCAGGTGTTATCGTAGTGGGCCGCCAGTGGCCGAAGACCCCACTCGACGGCCTTGTAGAGCATGTAGGACGAGTCGGTGCCGCCACTCACGCCTACAACGCAATCATATTTCCTACCCTTGCCATCCTTCTTGATCCTTTCGACGATGGCCGCCAACCTTGCTTCGCCGGCAGACGTCCCGGTGGCGTACTGTTCCTTGAGATCGTCGATCATCGTGCAATAATTGCAGATCCCATGCTCATCAAACGAGATGCTTGGCACACGCTCGTCGTATATGCATCGGCTACATCTTGTCACGGCTCTGTCCTTTAATCCGGAACGGGGTTCCCCATCCCTTGGAGTAGGAGGGAATATCCCTGTTGACGAGGCTGTTGGCACCGATTACCACATAATCGCCGATCGTCACCCCTTTGGTAATGATGACGTGTGGGCCGATATAGCAATGGTTTCCGATTCTTACCGGAGCCTTCGTGATATCGCTTCCGAAAATGACCCGGTCGATCGTGTCGTGAGTGTAGATGTGCGAGCCGGCGGAAATATCGCAATCGTCGCCAACCTCCAGGCCACCGGACCCGTCCAGAAGAGTGTTCGGTCCGATCCAGCAGTTTCGCCCCACCTTGACATCCCCGAGAACGACGCAACTGTCGTAAACCGAGGATCCCTCGCCGAAACCGTAGAAACGCGCCTTTTCCCATCGGTCCACGAACAATTCGGCAATCGGAAGCAGGCGTTTGAACGAGTCGTATTTTTCCCGGCGAAGGATTTCATGGAGGCGCTTCAGTAGTTCGAGCAGTTCCGCCTCGCGTTCCCCGCCCCCATATGCCGATAGATCAGGCTTCCCGCTCACGATCGTTCCTTTCCGCAAGCATCCACGACGGCTCGAATCGCCGCGTGAACCTGCGCCACGTCCACTCCCTTGAAACAGGGCAGGGTGACGGTGCTCTCCTGCAAGCGCATGGAATTCGGCTGGACGTCACCGTAGACGCGGCGGTAGTAGTTCGTCCCGCTCAAACAGTACGTCCCCAGCGTCGTTTCGACACCCCGCTGCTTCAGACAATGGATCAATGCATCGCGATTGGACCCCGCAGGCACCAGGAAGACCAGTGATTGGACATTGTGCACCACCCCCGGGGTGGTGCGCTGGGATAGGAAGCCGAGTGGCTCCAGATCGCGGATGTAGGCATCTCGGGTCAGGTTTCGGTCCCTGACGATGTCGTCGAGCTTTGCGAGCTGCTTTATCCCCATCACCGCCTGCAGTTCGGTCAGCCTGAAGTTGTATCCGTAATCGACGAAGTCGGTCTTCCCGTTTTCCGGCACGGCGCCGTGGGCCAGTTTGATCTCCAGTTGTTTTGCCCAGACGTCCCGGTTGGTGGTGATGGCCCCACCCTCGCCGGTCGTCAGCAACTTGCGGGGATGGAAACTGAAGCAAGTCAGGTCGGCAATATTGCCGCAGCGCACCCCGTCTTCGCTGCTTCCGATGGCGCAGGCGGCATCCTCGACCAGCGGGATTCCATGCTTCCTGCAGATCTCCCGGATCGTGTGGATGCCGGAAGGGTTTCCAAAGGCATCGACGAAAATGACCGCCCGGGTCCGCGGCGTGATCTTCCGCTCCAGCTCTTCGGGCAGCATGTTGAAGGTTTCCAAGCTGACATCCGCGAACACCGGCGTGGCGCCGACATCCTCCACGACGTTGGCTGTGGCCGGAAAGGAGAAGTCGGATACGATCACCTCGTCTCCCGGCCCGATCTTCATCAACCGGAGACACATCCACAACGCCGTCGTTGCCGAGGTGGTCAGAAAAACGTGCCGGGCGCCGGTGTAGCGCCCGATCTCCTCCGAGAAGGCCGCGACATGTCTTCCGCGGGTGAACCATCCGCTTTCGAATATCTCGCGAAATTCCGCTTCGATGTCGTCGAAGACTATGTAAGGCTTGATGAGCCTGATCATGTGGCGATCCGGATATGCTCCCGGTACCATGCCACCGTCTCCCGAAGCCCCGTTTCGAACGGCGTCAGGCGAAACTCGATCAGGGACCGGACTTTTACATTGCTGGCGTTATGGCATTCGACGTCGGACTTGCGATCCTCCTTGCGGAGGATCTCGCCGCGATAGCCCATCATCTCCGTCACCTGGCGGATGACCTCGCGGATCGAGATCTGCCCCTCCGTGGAGATGTTGACGTCGTCGCCTGTCGCCAGTATGTCGAACAGACGCACGATGGCGTCCACCGTGTCTAGCACGTAGATGAAATCCCTGGTTTGCTCCCCGGTGCCGTGGATCTCTGGCGGGATCCCGTTCAGGATCCTCCATACGGTGATCGGGATGACTCCGGCCAGGAACCCCTTGTAATTCTGACGCGGCCCGTAATTGTTGAACGGCCTGACGATAAACGCATCGAGTTCGAACATCCGGACGTAGCTCTGAACCGCGAGGTCCGCGGCGGCTTTTCCGGCCGCATATGCCGTGGTGGGGTTGCGGGGGTGCTTCTCGTCCATCGGTTCATAGACGGCCGTTCCGTAGACTTCCGAGGTCGAGAAGTGGCACAGGGTCGTGAAGGCCTTCCGACGCTGCAGTTCGAGCAGGTTCAGGACAACGTTAACGTTGGTGCCGAACGCATTGGCCGGATTGACGAAGGAGTAGTTGAGGGCCTTGGTGGCGGCGTTGAAGACGACATCGACATCGTGGCGCTCGAAGATATATTCCAGCGAGGAAGCGATCTCCGCGTCGTCCTTGTACAGGACGGCTCCTTCCCGCAACGCATCCGACAGATTCTCCTCGTACCCGAGGAACAGGTTGTCGATGACGACGACCTCCCGCGCACCTTCCCGGATCACCCTGTCGACCAGGTGGCTCCCGATGAACCCGGCGCCGCCGGTCACCAGTACAGAGGCCCCTCTGAGCGAATGTCTCACGCTTGTTGCCCTCGTATAATTTCCTGCACATTCTGTGCGATTTTCATGGCGTTGTAGCCGTCGAGATCCGTCGGAATGCCGGCGGCATCCCCGCTGCCCGCATAGCGGATAAAAGCCATCAATTCCCTCAACAGCGCTTCTTCGGGGCGAATGTCGATGGTCTCCTCCTGGGACGTGATCGATACTTTTTCGTAATACTGCTCCAGCGTCTGCTTGTTGATCAGGACCTCCTTGCGGAGCAGGTTGCAATCGATGTATTTGTCCCCGGCGGTCACGCTGATCTTGCGGATGCGCTTCTCGGTGATCCTGCTGGCGGTGATGTTGGAGAACGAACCGTTGTCATGGGCGATGGTGGCACGTGCGAAGGCGATCATGCCTTCTTCCATCACGCCGTAAGCCGACACCTGCCGGGCGGGACCGTTCAGGTAGAGCGCCAGGTCGATATCGTGAATCATCAGGTCCGTTACCACATCGACATCCGTGATGCGGCTGCTGACCTTGTTGGTACGGGAAAAGTCGATGTTGATGATCCGCTCCGTGCCGGCAAGCACCATCTTCAAGGCCAGCACGGCGGGATTGAAGCGCTCGATAAAGCCGACCTGGATACGCAATCCCTTTCGTTGCGCAAGGTCGGTGATCCCCGCGCTGGATTCGAGCGTGTCGGTCAGCGGCTTTTCCACGAAGATCGCCGGGACATGATCGCTGACCCGCCGGATATATTCGTAGTGGGTCGAGGTGGGGGTTGCCAGGACCACCGCATCCACCATCTCCAGGTCGGCGTCGAGGTCGGATGAAACGCGGCAACCATACAGGGCCGCCAGTTCGCCGGCCCTGTTGATACTCGTGTCATGGACGAAGCAGAGGTCGACGTTCTTGAGCATCGACAGGACGCGCAAGTGATTCTGGCCCATGTTGCCCAGGCCGATCAGCCCTGTTTTCAGCGGTTGTGCGCTCATTTCATGTCGCCTTTGCTCGTTACCTTGCGTCCCATCTTGTCCACAAAGCAGTAATGACGGGCCGGATTGCCGACAACGCACGAGTATGGCTCGACGTCCCGGGTCACCACACTTCCCGCTGCCACCAGCGCGTACTCGCCGATGGTGACTCCGCAAACGATGGTGGCGTTGGCGCCGATGCTCGCCCCCCGCTTCACCAGCGTGCGGGTCACCTGCCAGTCGACATTGAATGCGCGGGGAACCCGGTCGTTCGTGAACACGGCGTAAGGACCGACGAATACGTCGTCCTCGAGGGTAACACCGTGATAGACCGAGACCCCGTTCTGCAGTTTACACCCGTCCCCCATGGAGACCTCGAAGTCGATATATGTGTCCTTGGAGATGATGCAATTTTTCCCGATCTCGGCATTCTCCCGGACCTGGGCGTTGATCCAGATCTTGGTATTATCCCCGATCTTCGCACTGGCGGCCACGTTGGCGGAGGGATGAATGAACACGTTAGTACCCACGAATCACCCCCACGATATGATTTTGCTGCTCCTCCGTCAGGAACGCGCTCATGGGCAGACTCATGATCTCCCGGGTCACCGCTTCCGTTACAGGGTACGACTGCGGGGTGCAGGAAACATCCCTCAGCGCCTCCTGGCGGTAGAGCGGGATGGGGTAATGGATCGCAGTCGGCACTCCCCGGCTATTGAGGTGTGCGACCAGTTCCTCCCGTTTGGTGGATCGCACGGAATACTGTGCGAAGACGGAGGTGCGGTCATCGCGGATATCCGGAGTGACGAGACCGGATCCTTCCAGGAGTCGGTTGTAGCGTTCGGCGACAATGCTCCGCTCCCGGATCTCCTGGTCGAAATGCCTGAGTTTGACACGAATCACGGCAGCCTGGATCGTGTCGAGGCGACCGTTGATACCGATATGCGCATGCTTGTAGCGTTCGGACTGGCCGTGGTTCATCATTGACCTCAGACGTGCGGCGATCGCGTCGTCGCTGGTGAACGCGGCACCGCCGTCCCCATAGCAACCGAGCGGCTTGGACGGAAAAAAACTGGTGCAGGCGATGGTGCTGAGATTGCAGCTTTTCTTCCCTTTATATTCAGCCCCGAAGCTCTGGGCGGCGTCCTCTATTACCACCAGCCCGTTCCTTGCCGCTACTTGGTTGATCTCGTCGAAATCGGCCGGCTGCCCGTACAAACTGACTGGGATGATCGCCTTTGTCCTGGGAGTTATCTTCGCTTCGACCAAATCGACGTCGATGTTGTAAGTCCGCGCGTCGATATCGGTGTAGACCGGTGTGGCACCCAGGAGTGCGATCATCTCGGCCGTGGCGATGAAGGTGAAGGGGGTCGTGATGACCTCGTCGCCCGGCTTGATGCCGATAGCCATCAGCGCCAGCAGCAGGGCATCGGTGCCGCTTGAACAGCCGATGCAATGGGACGCCCCGGTAAATGCAGCCAGCTCCTTCTCCAGATCGGAGACGTCTTGCCCCAGAATATACTGAGAGCTGTCGAGCACGGATTGTATGGCGCGATCTATCTCCTGTTGATACCTTCGATACTGGGCTTGCAGGTCGATAAAATGGATTTTCCTCTGCGGTCCCGTCATCTGCGGAATCCCCTTCCCTGCTGAAATTGAAGTCCCATCAGGAGGTGCAAGGGTGTGGCGATCCGGATCACTTCTATCGACGGCATCGCGCCTCACCTATCCATGCGATTATTTTTCTTCAGCTCCCTGTAAAAAATCTTCCCGACGGACAGCTTCTCAGGCAAAGGGGCGTCCTCATCAAGGTCAAGACAGCGAAGGACACCCTGCTCGCCTTTCTTGTACTGGAGACCGCTTTCCGGGCAGGAATAGATCCCGTCCGGATCCGGATCCTTGAGAACGTGGCCATGACGGCTCATCCACCCCTTTTGACGCGCAGGTACCCCGATCATGAGAGCGTAGTCTGGGACATCCTTTGCGATCACCGCACCGGCCGCGATAAATGCATACCTGCCGATTGTAATCCCGCACAGGATCGTCGCATTGGCCCCGATGGAAGCACCGCGCCGGATTAGGGTTTTTTCGTAGAGAGACTTCCGGACGATCTGGGATCGAGGATTGGTCACATTGGTCAAGACACATGATGGTCCCAGAAAAACATCATCCTCAATGACCGTCCCTTCATAGACAGATACGTTGTTCTGCACCTTGACGTGGTTCCCGAGGAGTGTTCCCCCGGCGATTGAAACGTTTTGTCCGAGATTGCAGTATTCACCGATCTTCGCCCCCTTGAGGATGTGCGAAAAATGCCAGATTTTCGTTCCTTTTCCGACCTCGGCCCCTTCGTCGACATAGGATGATTCATGGACAAAGTACTCCATCATTCTCTCCTTCTAGATCCTGGAAGAATTACGGTTTTATCAACATCGGATGAGCATGGGGGCTGTCGTTGCCCACAGGCACGGAAGTCCGCAATTTGTTCACAAGATCGATCGACGGGCGGGTTTCCTCGACTCCGAATCCCCGGCCTCTAAGTATATCCCGGTAGACGACCGTGTGGAGATCGGTGAAGCCTTCGGTGAATTCGATCTCTTCCTCGTCAACGGTGATGGAGCGATACGTGAACTTCCCTTCCCTTGTGGCTCTCACGGGAAGGTCCTCCCGCCCCACCGAGAGAAACCAGCGTACGTGTGCCTTCTCAAGCTCCAGGAAACCCGCCATCCTGCGGTCGTCGGCGATATGCACTTCATGGTGTTGCACGCCGCCGAAAATCCAGATCAGCATGTCGAAGAAGTGGACGCCGATATTGGTGGCGATTCCGCCGGATTTGCTGACGTCCCCTTTCCAGGAGGCGAAATACCAGTTTCCCCGGGAGGCAATGTACGTGAGGTCGATGGCATGCTTTTTCCCTGCCGGGGCCTGACGGATCTTCTCCCGAAGAGCGATGAGGGAGGGATGAACCCTAAGCTGGAGTATATTGAAGATCCTCTTTCCGGATTCCCGTTCCAGCTCGGCGAGAGCGTCCAAGTTCCAGGGGTTGAGGACGAGCGGTTTCTCGCAGATCGCGTCGGCCCCGATTCGCAGGGCGAAGCGCACATGGGCATCGTGGAGATAGTTGGGAGAGCAGACGCTGACATAGTCGATGCGCTTGCCGCCTCCCTGCCGGCGCAGCTTTTCGGCATGCCGGTCGAATCGCTCAAACTCGGTAAAGAAGGCCACGTCGAAGAAATAATTGTCCAGGATACCGACAGAATCGGATTTGTCCAATGCCGCGACGAGTCGATTGCCGGTATCCCTGATGGCTCTCATGTGCCGCGGTGCGATATACCCGGCTGCCCCGATCAGGGCGAAATTTCTCGTCAACGCCATATCGCTCATTCGCTATTTCCTTTCCACATTTCCCGGAAACCATGCCGGGCCGATTTCGCATTGATCCCCATATCCGCCAACGAGAATAGACCCCCTTGCAGGTTCGATCGTCGATCCGCAAATTTATCCGACACCAAGCATGGAGGATCCAGCCTCCCACAGTTTCAGGATGGGTTTGAATCCTTTCGTGCCCTGCAGCCGCTGGAATTCTTCCTTAGTGAGAACCAACGTCCGGATTTTCCGCCCGATGTACTCCTCCGTCTTTGCGACGAAGTCTTCGAGCTGGCCCCTGTCGATATCCCCGATCAGGACCACGTCGATGATCCCGTTGTCGGCACCCCGCGCGTAGTCTCCCACCAGGTAGGCGACTTCGAGGTTGCCGAGGCGGTCGACCACGGACCGGACCAGTTCGTCGATCCCGGTGATCTTCCGCACCATAGAGGAAAGTTCGGGGAACAGGGGATGGCTTGTGTTCGCACGGTATAGAACGTTGCGGCCGTCCCGCTCGGATACGAGCACCTTGTGGCGGCTCAGGATGCCGAGTTCCGTGCGGACCGCATTAGGGGATACGTTGAACTCGTTGGCGAGACTCCGCAGATACGCGCGAACCCCAGGATTTAGAAACAGTTTCACCAGGATCTGCACCTTGGTGCGAGACGAGATGACGCCTGTCAGCATGTCCATATATGATCCATATTTCGAATCATTAACGTACACCAATATTGTACATTTATATCCGCCCCGGCGGTCAGCGTCAAGGATTTTTCGAATGAATAGCGAGCCCGCCGCAGCGTGTCCCTGGGGTGTACGGAGGATGGATGACAACTGGTCCGTTTTCCAGAAAGATGCGAATATGGAAACAGTCCCCATGCGCGGGCTGATCACCGGGTATCCACCTCCTGGTGTGGGTTCGACTTATCCCGGAGGATATTCATGTTCGGAAATTTGATCAATTTCCAGGACTTCAAGAGCGCTTTCCGGCTCGCGTCGAAATCGGAATTCCGTCGGTTGCATCGCATGCTGTTCGGCCGCAGGGAGACCCGGGTCCGGGAAGCATGGACCCGTCTCGCGAATCCGGAGAGCGGCATGTGGGAAGTTCCGGCGGTCCAGGCTCGATGGCGCCGGATGGTAACCGGAAACGATCGGGTCGGCTTCTACGACCATTTCTTCTCGAAGTACATGAATGGACAAATCCCCCGCGTCCTCTCGCTGGCGTGCGGTCCGGGGGAAACGGAGATCCGGATCGCGAAGACGGGGAGTGTACGCCGGATCGACGGATACGACATTTCCAGGGAACGGATCGATTTCGCGACGGCGAGGTCGAGGGAGGAAGGTGTCGCTGAGATCGCGTTTTTCCATGTGGCGGATGTG
>Ga0316601_100001551_pt1 | contig 11340 bp, 6 predicted proteins | sample OWC_soil_day5_no_FD_207663 | JGI IMG/M metagenome (GOLD analysis project Ga0316601, IMG submission 207663) | Wetland soil microbial communities from Old Woman Creek delta, Ohio, United States - OWC_soil_day5_noCT | ecosystem: Environmental > Terrestrial > Soil > Wetlands | place: USA: Ohio...
GCTCGACCTGGTGCGTGAGGTGGTCAACCGGCACGGCATCGACTGCGAGCTGTCCTGGGGACAGCTCCACGTGGCCGTCAAGGAGCGCCAGCGGCGCGACCTCGAGGAGGAATGCGAATCCCTGGCGCGTGACTACGGCTACCGCTCGGTGCGCTTCCTGGAACGTCCGGAAGTCGAGTCGCTGCTGGCCACCAAGCGCTATTGCGCGGCGCTGCACGATGCCAACAGCGGCCACTGCCATCCGCTCAAGTACGTGCGCGGCCTGGCGGGTGCTGCCGAACGGTCCGGCGCGACCCTCTTCGAGTCCACGCCGGTGACGCGCATCGAGCGCGGGCCGGTGGCCACGCTGCACACGCCGCAGGGACGCGTGCGGGCGAAGTTCGTGGCGCTCGCCGGCAACACTTACCTCGAGGGGCTCGTTCGCGAACTGCAGCGCAAGATCATGGCCGTCGGCACCTATATCGTCGCGACCGAGCCGCTCGGTCGCGAGCGGGCCGAGTCGCTCATCCGCGACAACCTGGCCGTGGCCGACGTCAACTTCGTGCTCGACTATTTCCGGCTGTCGCGCGACCACCGCCTGCTCTTCGGCGGCCGGGTGAGCTATTCGGGCCTCGATCCGCTGGGCACGGAACGCGCCACGCGGGCGCGGATGCTCAAGGTGTTCCCCCAGCTCGCGGATGTGCGGATCGACTACGCCTGGGGCGGTTACGTGGACATCACCGTCAACCGCGCCCCGCACTTCGGCCGGCTCGGTTCCAACGTCTACTTCCTGCAGGGCTTCTCCGGCCACGGCATGGCGCTGACCGGGGTGGCCGGCAAGCTCGTCGCGGATGCGATCGCGGGGCAGGCCGAGCGCTTCGACCTGTTCGAGCGCATCCCGCACATGGACTTCCCCGGCGGCATGGCGCTGAGGCGCCCGGCCCTCGTGCTCGGCATGCTCTGGTACAGGATGCGCGACCTGCTGTAGCCGGCCCGGCAAACCGTGCACCGGCCGGGCACGACGTACACTGTGCGCCTGGCCCGGACGAACCGCAGGGAATGCCGCATGTCACCCACTCGTTTGCCCCTCCTGACCGGCAGCGTCTTGCTGGGCGCGATGGCCTCGGCAGCGCTTGCAGATCCACCGCAACCAGCGGCCCCTCCCGACCGCCCGCGCATCGGCCTGGTGCTCGGCGGCGGCGGCGCCATGGGCGCCGCGCACATCGGCGTGATCAAGGTGCTCGAGCAGCTGCGCGTGCCGGTGGACTGCATCGCGGGCACCAGCATGGGCGCGCTGGTCGGCGGCGCCTACGCGAGCGGCATGTCGGCCGCCGAGCTCGAGCGCTTCGTCACCTCGATCGACTGGCAGGGCGTCTTCGGCACGCAGCAGGTCCGGAGCTTCCAGCCGGTGAGCGTCAAGCGCGAGAACGAGACCGTCTCCAACAAGCTCGAGTTCGGCCTCGGTGAGGATGGCCTGATCGCACCGGGCGGCCTGATCGAGACGCAGCAGATCGAGTCCACCATCCGCAACATGGTGTTCAGCCAGGCGGGGGTCACGGACTTCGACCGGCTGCCGATCCCTTTCCGCGCGGTGGCCACCGACCTGAAATCCGGCAGGATGGTGGTCTTCGACTCCGGCGAGCTGCCGGTCGTGCTGCGGGCCAGCATGTCCGTACCCGGCGCCTTTGCGCCGCTCGAACTCGGCGACTGGCTGCTGGTGGATGGCGGCATCACCCGCAACCTGCCGGTGGACGTCGCGCGCGAGTCCTGCGCCGACGTGGTCATCGCGGTGTCCGTGGACACCCCGGAGCCGACGGTGCAGGAGATGAAGTCGGCCACCGGCGCGGTCGGTCGCATGGTGGACATCCTCATCGAGAGCAACGAGGACGCGTCGATGGCCTCCCTCGGCGAGGACGACGTGGGCCTCGGCATCGTGCTGCAGGACGTGGGTTCGATGGACTTCATGAAGGCCAGGGAGGCGATCACCCAGGGCGAACGGGCTGCTTGGCAGATCGCCTCGCAACTGGGACGGCTGTCCGTGCCGGACGCCGACTACTCGAGCTGGAAGTCGGCCGTGCGCGCTGCAGCGGGGGTGCCTGCCCAGCGCATGGTGGCCGGCGTCCGCTTCGAAGGCGTGGACGAGGACACCGCGGCCTGGCTGTCCTCGCTGATACGGACCGAGCCCGGGGAACCGCTCGACGAGACACAGATTGCCGAGGATGCGCTGCGCATCTACGCCTCCGGGCAGTACGAGTCGGTCGCCCACCGGGTCGAGGGCGACAGGCCTGCCACGGTCGTCTTCACCCCGGTGCTGAAGTCCTGGGGACCCAGCTTCCTCGCCTTCGACTACGGCATCGAGGCGGGTTCGGGATCGAGGGCAGAGGTGGTGGTCAACGCCCTCGTGCGCCGGACGTGGCCCGATGCGGGCGGGGCCGAGTGGCGCGGCCTCGCGCAGCTCGGCGCCGAGAGCAAGCTTGAAACCGACCTGCGGGTGCCCCTCGGTGCCACGCGGCGGACTTTCGTCATGCCGAGGCTGGCGTGGATGTCGGAACTCGAGGACTTCTTCCTGGACGGTTCGCGCATCGCGACCTACGAGTTCCGTAATACCCGCGGCGAGCTGCGCTTCGGCGTGGAGATGGGGACCTGGGGCGAAGTCCAGGCCGGCGTCTTCCGGCGCCAGGACGACACCGTCCTGAACATCGGCGTGCCGCAGCTGCCCGAGGAGAAGGGCTACGACGACGGCGGCTACCTCTTCGAGTTCGAGCGGGACACCCGGGACTCGGATGTCTGGGCCACCCGGGGCTCGCGGCAGCGTCTCGAGGTGATCGTCTCGGAACCCGCGCTGGGCGCGACCGACGCCTACGAGACGGCCTTGATCGAGTGGAACGAGTCAGGTGTCTGGCGCCGGAATGCCCTCTTCTTCGCCGACTTCGCCGGCGGCACCGCCTTTGGGGGTTCGCCGGCCTTGCAGCAGTCGTTCCGCCTGGGCGGGCCGGGACAGCTCTCGGCCCTGCAGCGGGGCGAGCTGCGCGGCACCGACTTCGTCTACACGCGCCTCGGCTTCGGCTGGCGCGTGCCGGGACTCGACTCGTTGCTCGGCATGACGCTGTTCGCCGGCGCGGCCTTCGAGGCGGGCGCGATGTGGACCCGGGTCCTCGGCGAGGACCCGGACGATACGCGCCTCGGCGGCCAGCTGTTCCTCGGTGGAAACACGCCTTTCGGGCCAGTCACCGGCTCGTTCGGCTTCGGCGAGTCCGGCGACTACGCGGTGTTCATCGGCATCGGCCGGCCGGTGCGCGGCCGGTGGCGTTGAGTGGCTGGATGCGGGCGGGCCGTCCCGCTGGTCGTGGCGCGTCAGCCTGGCGGCAACCGCGAGACGAAGTCACTCACCGCCTCCAGGTCGGCGTCGGAGTAGGCCTTGATCGCCTGGACCATCTCGGGGTTGGAGTTGCCCCGTTCGCCGTTGCGAATGGCCCTGGCCTCCCGCAGCAGGTACAGGTAGTGCTGGCCGGAGAGGCGCGGGTAGAACCTCGCCGCGGCACCCTTGCCGAACTCGCCGTGGCAGGTTGCGCAGTCGCGCGCGTAGAGCTGCCCGCCCCGCTCGATGTCGTCGCCCGGGCCCCTGCCATTGTCCGGGGTGACCGGCTGCGCTGCCAGGTAAGCCGCAATGTCGGCGATGTCCTGTGCCCCGATCACGTCCGCGCCCGAGAACGGCACCATCTTGTGGTTGGTGCGGCGTCCGGCGCGGATGTCGGTGATCTGCTTGATCAGGACCGGGGCGTGTTGCCCTGCAAGCCGCGGGTAGCTTCCGTTGACGCGCCCGGCGCCGCCATTCCGATGGCAGCCCTCGCAGACCTCGAACGTGATCGCCCCTCTCGCGGCATCACCGGCAGCGCCCAGTGCCTGCAGCTTCTCGCCTTCCATCTCGTTCCAGACCTGGCCGCCGTGCCCGGACTCCTCGGCCCGTGGCGGCGGCCCGGACTCCGCACACGAGGCGAGGACCGGCAGCGCCAGCAGCGACACCACGAGCAGACGGGTCTTCATCGGCACCTCTCGCAGCCGGTCGTTGCCGGCCGCTCACAGTCCGGCGATGTACTCGGCCACGGCCCGGATCTCTTCATCCGTCAGCCGCTCGCTGATCCGCCGCATGAGTCCGCCCTTGTCGTTGGCGCGCTGGCCGGACCTGAAGTCGAGCATCTCCTGGATGGTGTAGGCCTGGTGCTGCCCTGCAAGGCGGGGATAGCGCACGTTTCCCTCGCCCTGCAGCTGATGACAGGCTTCGCAGCCCGGCACGCCGGCGCCCTCATTGCCGTCCTCATAGATCCTGCGGCCCGCTTCGGCCAGTTCCGGATCCAGTACGACGCCCGGGCCCGGCACCTGGGCCGCGTAATAGGCTGCCAGCTCCTTGATGTCGCGTGCCTTGACCTGCGACAAGAACGGCTCCATGACCTCGTTGCGGCGCCGTCCTTCCAGGAAGTCGGCCAGCTGCTTCTCCAGGTAGGTCGCCTGCTGGCCGGCCAGTTTCGGAAACTGCGGCACCACGCTGTTGCCGTCGGACATGTGGCAGGCCTGGCAGACCGTGGTGGCCAGGGTCTCGACCGGATCCGGCGCGGCCAGCGCCGGGGCGGCGCAGGCCAGCGGCACGGCCATGAACCAGGAAGCGCCCCGGACACGCCGGTCGCGCCGCCCGAACCACGCCTCGCCCCGCCTCGCTGCGCTCATCGGTGCCCCGGTCACGACAGGATGCAATACGGTACGCGGGTGATCCGGGGGAGATCCAGCGCTTTCACGGGCAGGAGGCGCAAGGACCGCCTGCGGACGCGTGGCCGCGCCAGGCGCACGCGCCGGCCCCGGCTCCGCGGCCCGGCTGCTAATTCCTTCGCGGCGCCTGCGCAAGGATGCGCGCCATCAGCGCCGGATCGTCGGGCAAGAGCCTGGCCGCAGGGAGGCGCACCAGCAGTTCCGCCCATTGTGGCTCCTTCGCCAGCACGCTCGCGAAGATCGGCATCGCCTCGGCCTCGCGCCCGATCGATGCGAGCGTGACCGCCTGCCAGAAGGGCAGCTCGAGGACTTCCGGCGCGAGCCCCGCCGCGCGCGCGTACTGTTGCAGCGCGTCATCGACCGCGTTCGAAGCCATCAGCTCGTCGCCGCGGTTGGCGTGGTTGTACGCGCGCTGCAGTCGCACGAGCCGCCGCAGTTCCTGCAACGGCTGCGGATGATCGTCCACCCGCAGGTCGAACACCCGGTCTGCCCCCGCCCACGGCCGCCCGGTGGACTGCCCCTTCACGACCAGGAGCGCCGCCGACTGCCGTCCGCGGACGTCGCCGCCGGCCGCTTCGCCGGCCTCGAGCGCCGCCAGCATGCGCTCGGCGAGATCGCCGCCCGCCTTCTCAAAGGCCTCCGCCATCGCCGGCCAGACACGATCGTTGGCCATCATGTTGGCCTGCACCGAGTACTGCGCCCCGACGCGCTGGCCCGCATGCTGGATGCAGGTCTTGCCGGTATGCGCGGCCACGCGCCCCTGGGCATCGACGATGGCCACCTGCCGCACGTCCCGCTGCGGGTCCGCCTCGACCAGGGATTGCAGCGCGTCCGGCGCGGCCTTGCCCTCCTTCAACAGTGCCAGCGAGCGCAGGCCGTAGCCGGGATCGACGAACGACTGCGTCGCGATCGCCCCGACCCCTGCTTCCGCCCAGGTGACGATCGAGCCGACCGAGAACCAGTGCGACTGCACGGCCACGCCCATCTCCCCGGTGCTGGCGTCACGGGCGACGATGGAATACGTGTGGACGAGTGGATCCGCCAGCGCGTTGCTGCCGATGACCGTCGACAGGACCATTGCGCCGGCCTTCGAGACCTTGCTCATGGACATTGCCCTGACCCCGTGAATTCCGCGAGATGAACTGGACCGTGGTCGGTGGACCCGCGTTCAGCGCGGCCGCAGCCGTCTCAGCGCCTCCAGCACCGGCACTGCCGCAGGCTCCTCCAGCAGGGACTCTACACCGACGCTCAGCTTGCGCTGCCAGTTGGCGTACTCGCTGCACGTGCCCGGCACGTTGACCGGGTCCGTCATGCCCAGCAGGTCCTCGGCCTGCACCGCAACGAGCGCGGAGGCCGTCGAGGCCAGGAAAGCATATACGGCCGCGGCGAAATCCGGCTCGAAGCGATCGACCGGCCAGCGCGGACGCACGCCGGCCTCCGCCATGGCGTCCACGAGACGCTGGCGGTCGAGCTCGCGCTCCGCGAACAGCCTGCCGAGGTCCTGCCCCTCCGGGTACATGCCGAGCTGCGCGCGCAACTCGATGTCGCTGCCTTCCCACCAGGCGCGCAGGCTCGGCAGGTCGTGGGTGGTCACCGAGGCCAGCACGTCGGGGCGCCAGTCCGCCGGCGACTTGAAGCCGCCCGCGGCATCCCGCTCGAAGTAGAGCACGGTGTATCCATAGACCCCGCTGTCGGCCATGGCCCGGCCGACCTCGGCCGGTACGGTGCCGAGGTCCTCGCCGATGACCAGGCAGCCATTGCAGCGGCTCTCCGTGGCCACCGCGTCGAAGAGCCGCCCGACCGGGTAGTGGACGTAGCCGCCCTCGCTCGCGGCAAAGCCCCGCGGGACCCACCACAGCCGGTACAGCGACATGACGTGGTCGAGCCGCAGCGCGCCGAAGTGCCGCATGTTGTCGCGCATCATCCGCGCGAATCCGCGAGCCTCGTCGCGCGACATCACCCGGGGATCCGGCGGGGCCAGTCCCCAGTCCTGGCCCTTGAGCGCCAGCGCGTCCGGCGGCGCGCCGATGCTGGCGCCCTCGCAGTACGCCGCGCGGTTCGACCAGGTCTCGGAGCCGCCTGGGTCCGAGCCCACGGCATAGTCGCCGTAGAGGCCGATCCGCATGCCGGCCTCGAGGGCCACGCGCTGCGCGCCGGCCAGCTGGCTTTCCGCGATCCACTGCAGCCAGGCGTGAAACTCGACTTCCTCCGCGGCGTCATGCGCGAACGCGGCGACCGCCGTCGAGTCGGGGTCCTGGTAGCGCTCGGGCCAGCTCGGCCAGCCTCCCAGCGCGTCGTGCGTCGCGCGCATCTCCGCGTCCAGCGCCTCGAACAGGGCATGGCGTCCGACCGTGTCCGCCCGCTCCGCGAGGAACTCCCGGAACGCGCGGGCGCGTGGCGTTCCACCGGCCACTTCCGCCGTCCGGAACCGCTGGTGGAGCCGGCGAAGGACCGGGAGCTTGCAGCGCGCGACGCCCGGGTAGTCCACGAGGTCGAGGGCGCGCAGCCGCGCCAGTTCCTGCTGGAAGGCCGGCGCCGCGATCGCCGCCTGCGCCTCGGGGCAGTCCACGAGGTCCGGCACCGCGTCGATCGCGATGTTGAGGACGTTGAGGCAATGGCGTGTCGAGGGACTGTACGGGCTGCACTGCGCGGGGTCGGCGGCGAACAGCGCGTGCAGCGGGTTCAGGCCGATGAAGTCCGCGCCCCGCGCCGCCGCGGCGCGCGCAAGCTGCGCCAGGTCGCCGAAGTCCCCCACGCCCCAGTTCGACCTGGAGCGCAGGGTGTAGAGCTGCACGCACAGGCCCCAGGGCCGGGCGCCCGCCGCGAGGAACTCCGGCCTGTGACAGCGCGAGGGCGTCGTGACGTCGCGCGGGGGCCTGCCGGCCGCTTCCTCCAGCGCCGCCGCAACCGCGGCGGCGTCCTCGACGTCGATGCCCATCGCCGCGAGGATGGCCGCGCGGGTGCGCAGGCTCACCTCGCGCGGCTCGCCCCGGAAGTCGAGGTAGCTGTGTCCGAGCCCGCGCGCCTGGGCGAGGGCCGTCAGGTCCTTGTGGATCATCCGATGCGCTCCAGCACGACGAGGCTGCGGCCGCGCAGCCTCATCGGGTGTTCGGTCGCGGGCCCGTCCGCAGGTTGGCCGGGCGACGCCGTATCGAGGCAGGCCCGCCAGCGGCCGGGTACGTCGCCAGGCAGGCGGAATTCGATGTCCTCGATTCCGGCATGGAGGACCACCATCAGGTCGCCGGGCTGGTCCTCCGCGGCGCCGAGCAGCACGCCTAGGCAGCGCAGTCCCTCGTCGGCCCAGTCGTCTCCCAGCATGTCGCGGCCCGCGGGGTGCAGCCAGCGCACGTCCGGCTGGCGTCCCTCCCGCGGCGAGCCCTTGAAGAAGGTGTCGCGCCGCAGCTCCGGACGACGCAGCCGCAGCGCCGCCAGCGACCGGATGAAACCGCAGTTGTCATGACCCTGCGGCGCAGCTGCCGGGTCCCAGTCGAGCCAGCTGGTCTCGTTGTCCTGGCAATAGGCGTTGTTGTTGCCACCCTGGCTGCGCGCGAGCTCGTCGCCTGCCTGCAGCATGGGTACGCCCTGCGACAGCCACAGCGTCGCCAGGAGGTTGCGCATGTGCCGGGCGCGCGACTCGACGACGGCCGGATCGTCCGACGGACCCTCTACCCCGTGGTTGCAGCTCAGGTTGTCGCCGTGGCCGTCGCGGTTGCCCTCGAGGTTGGCCGCGTTGTGGCGATGGGCATAGCTGACGAGGTCCGCCAGCGTGTAGCCGTCGTGCGACGTGACGTAGTTGATGCTCGCCTGCGGGCGCCGCCCGCCGGCACGGAACAGGTCGCTCGAGCCCGCGAGGCGCTCGGCCAGCGCGGGGACGCGCCCGGGGTCGCCGCGCCAGAATGCGCGCACGGTGTCCCGGTACCGGTCGTTCCACTCGGACCAGCCGGCTGGGAATCCGCCGAGGTGGTAGCCGCCCGGCCCCAGGTCCCAGGGCTCGGCGATCAGCTTGACGTAGGACAGGATCGGGTCGGAGCGAATGGCGCCGAAGATCGCGGCATGGGGGTCGAAGCCCGCATGTCCACGTGCCAGCGCGGTGGCAAGGTCGAAGCGGAAGCCGTCCACGCCCATCTCGCGCGCCCAGTGGCGCAGGCACTCGAGGATCAGTTCACGGACCGCCGGATGGGTCGCGTTGACCGTGTTGCCGCAGCCGCTGTGGTTCTCGTACATGCGCGCGTCGCCGGGCGCCAGCCGGTAGTAGCTGGCGTTGTCGAGCCCCTTCATCGAGAGCGTGCGGCCGCCGGCGCCTGACTCGGCGGTGTGATTGAACACGACGTCGAGGATGACCTCTATGCCGCCGGCGTGCAGCGCGCGCACCATCTGCCTGAATTCGCCGACGGCGTCGCGGACGGCGTACTGCGGGGCCGGCGCGAACCACGCCAGCGGGTTGTAGCCCCAGTAGTTCTTCAGGCCCCGCTCGAGCAGGAACGGCTCGCTGACGAAGGCCTGGCAGGGCAGCAATTCGACCGACGTCACGCCGAGCGACCTGAGGTGGGCGATGACCGACGGCACCGTCAGTCCCAGGTACCTGCCCCGCCATTCGGGCGGCACGTCGGGATGGCGCTGCGTGAAGCCCCTGACGTGCAGCTCGTAGAGAACCGTGTCCCGCCAGGGCACCGCGGGAGCGCGCACGCCCTGCCAGTCGAAGGCCAGGTCGACGACGCACGACCTGGGCATGCACGAGGCCGTGTCGCCTGCGCGCGGGCCGCACTCCGGGTCATCGTCGAGCAGCGGCGAAGACCGCAGTGGTCCTTCGAGCGCACGTGCGGCGGGATCGACGAGCAGTCTCTCCGGGTTGAAGCGGTGGCCGTCGCGCAACGAGAACGGGCCGTGGGCGCGGAAACCATAGAGCGTTCCCGGCGCCGCCAGCGCAGCCGGCAGGAAGCCGTGCCAGACCATTCCGGTCCGCGCAGGAAGCGCGTGACGGCCGGTCTCGCGACCGCTGACTGCATCGAACAGGCAGACCTCGATGCGCTCCGCATGCGCGGAGAACACGGCGAAATTCACGCCTTCGCCCGTCCACCTCGCGCCGAGCGGCGCGGGCAGCCCGCGCGTCATGGGCGTTGCCGCTGCGCCCGGCGCCGATGACACCGTCGCATCCATGCCGCTCAGCCGCCCGCCTGCCGGTAGAAGACCGCCGCCAGCGGCGGCAGCGTCAGCGTCAGGCTAGCCGGAAATCCGTTCACGCCGTCCCCGGTGGACAGCCAGGGGGCCATCGGGTGCTCCGACCCGCCGTAGGCGCCGGCATCCGAGTTGAAGACGCAGCCGTAGGAGCCATGCGACTCGACACCGACGCGATAGTCCACGCGCGGCACCGGCGTCGCGTTGAACAGGCAGACCAGCAGCGGCTCGCCGGAACCGGGCCGCCCCCGCCGGAATCCCCAGACGCTCTCCGCCGCATTGTGCAGCTCGAGCCAGCCAAAACCCTGCGGGTCCCAGTCCGAGCCGTACAGTGCGACGGACTCGCGGTACAGGCGGTTGAGGTCGCGGAGGCAGCGCTGCAGGCCCGCATGCCCGGGATCGCCGAGCAGTCCCCAGTCCAGCGACTCGCCATCGCGCCACTCGTGGCGCTGGCCGAACTCGCCGCCCATGAACAGCAGCTTCTTGCCCGGGTGCGCGGTCATGTAGGCCAGCAGCGTGCGCAGGTTCGCGCGCTTCTGCCATTCGTCTCCGGGCATCTTCCCGAGCAGCGACCCCTTGCCGTGAACCACCTCGTCGTGCGATAGCGGCAGCATGAACCGCTCCGACCACGCGTACATGAAGGAGAAGGTAATCAAATGGTGCTCGTGCCTGCGGTAGATGGGGTCGAGCGAGAAGTAACGCAGGGTGTCGTTCATCCAGCCCATGTTCCACTTCATGCCGAAGCCGAGCCCGCCCTCTTCCAGGGGCCGCGTGACGCCGGGAAAGGCGGTCGACTCCTCGGCAATCGTCAGCACCCCGGGATGGTAGTGGCGCAGCGTGCCGTTCAGCTGCCGCAGGAAGTCGATGGCCTCGAGGTTCTCGCGTCCGCCATGGCGGTTTGGAACCCACTCGCCCGGCCCGCGGCTGTAATCGAGGTAGAGCATCGAAGCGACCGCGTCCACGCGCAGCCCGTCGAGGTGGTACTGGTCGAGCCAGTACAGGGCGTTGGCGACGAGGAAGTTGCGCACCTCATGCCGCCCGAAGTTGAAGATCTTGGTGCCCCAGTCCATGTGCTCGCCGAGCCGCGGGTCGGCGTGCTCGTAGAGCGCGGTGCCGTCGAAACCTGCCAGCCCGCTCTCGTCACGCGGGAAGTGCGCCGGGACCCAGTCGATGATCACGCCGAGCCCTGCCTGGTGGCAGCGGTCCACGAAGTACATCAGGTCCTGCGGCGACCCGAAACGCGCCGTCGGCGCGTAGTAGCCCGTGACCTGGTAGCCCCAGGACTCGTCCAGCGGGTGCTCGGACACGCCCATCAGCTCGATGTGGGTGTGGCCGAGATCCAGCACGTAGGGAACGAGCTCGTCGGCCGCCTCCCGCCAGTTCATGAACGGCGGAAGCCGGCCCTCGCGCTTCCGCCACGAGGAC
>Ga0316601_100001553_pt1:0-10000 | contig 11339 bp, 6 predicted proteins | sample OWC_soil_day5_no_FD_207663 | JGI IMG/M metagenome (GOLD analysis project Ga0316601, IMG submission 207663) | Wetland soil microbial communities from Old Woman Creek delta, Ohio, United States - OWC_soil_day5_noCT | ecosystem: Environmental > Terrestrial > Soil > Wetlands | place: USA...
CGCGTGATGCGACCACGATCGAGCGCGTGACGATCACGGGCGTCGACGAGCGGCTCGCGGCGACGCTGCGCGTGGAGCTCGCGACGAAGCCGGGGACGCCCCTCGCCGAGGCACCGCTCGCGGAGGATCTGCGCCGGCTCTGGAAGCTCGGCGTCATCGCAGATGCGAGCGTCGTCGTCGGCGCTGGCGAAGTGACGTTCGCCTTGTCCCCACGCCCGACGATCACGAACGTCGTGCGCAAGGGTGGCGACACGCTCGCGCAGCAGCGCTTCCGTCAGCTCGAGGCGACTCCGTTCGAGCCGTCGCGGATCCATCGCATGACCGAGGCGCTGCAAGAGTCCTACGTGCGCGAGGGCCGCCTCGATGCCCATGTCGAAGCGCGCCAGCGCGCGCACTCGACTGGCGTCGACGTCTGCGTCGCGGCGAACCCCGGACCGCGCATCACGATCGCGAAGCTCGAGTTTCCCGGCGCGAAGGCGGTGTCGAAGAAGACGCTGCTCGGCGCGCTGCACGGCAAGGACGCGAACGTGAACCGCGTCGGCGGCGCGTTCGACGAAGCCGCGCTCGAGTTCGACAATCTGTTCTTGCTCAACGAGTACTGGGAGCGCGGTCACCTCGACGCGAAGGTCGGCAGGCCGACGGTGAAGCGACGCGGCAAGCGACTCCACGTCGCGATTCCGATCGACGAAGGGCCACGCTATCGGATCGGCACCATCGACGCGCCGGTCGCGGTGCCGCTGCGATCGGGCGCGGTGTTCCAGCGGTCGAAGGTCGTCGAGGCGACCGAGAAGATCCGGACGGCGCTGGCGCCCTACAACGTCTACCCCTCGACGCACATCGATCAAGACACGCGCCGTGTCGACATCTCGTTCGTCCTCGAATGGAGGTTCCCATGGGACGCGCTGCGTTTCTGGCTCTCGCGATCGCGCTAGCCGCGTGCGCGAGCAAGCCGCCGGTGATCTTCGGCGAGCGCATGCCCGCAGGCTGCACGAAGACGAGCCGCTCGGAGCGCTGCTTCGGCTGGATCTTCGATCGGACCCTGATGGCCTTCGCGTTCAAGCCGTACCACGACGAGCAGATCCGCGCGTACGTCGCGTCGATCGGCGCGCGGATCGCGATGGCGAACCACGACAAGCGCCGGTGGACGTTCCGCGTCCTCGACGACGACATCCCGCAGGCGTACGCGGGCTTCAACGCGACGATCTACATCACGCGCGGCGCCCTCGCGATCCTGCGCGACGAAGCGGAGCTCGCCGCGGTGATCGCACACGAGATGGGCCACACGATCGCGGGCCATCATCGCGAGGCGATCGCGGAGATGGTGCGCGACGTCGGCGAGACCGAGCTGCAGAAGTGGCGTGACCTCCGCTACGCGCGCGACGACGAGATCCAAGCCGACGAGCAAGCGGTGGTGTTCCTCGCGCGCGCCGGCTACGACGTGAACGCCGTCGAGCGCATGTTGCGCGCGCTCGGAGGCTACGAGGGTGGTGGCGACGAAGATTCGTCCGACGATCGGCATCCGGTCTGGCGCGAGCGCATCGCACGTGCGGCGGCGCTGGCGACCCGGCATCCCGCCGGCGAGCGCGCGGTCGAGCGCTACAACGCGCGCGTGGCGGCGCTCGTCATCGGCGAGGATCCGAAGTCGGTCGCCGTGCTCGGCACCGTCGCGGTGTTCGGGCGCGCCGGGTTCGCCGTCGAGCTCCCCGCCGAGACGAAGTCGTTCGTGTTTCGCGGCATGGTGATGTTCGTGATGCCGAACGAGATCGTGGGCACCGCACAGCTGATCGATCGCAGGTTCGTGAAGGACCTCAAGAACACCAACTCTCACACCGAGGTGAAGCTCGTCGGAGACCAAGCCCTCGCGATCACGATCGTCAAGGACGAGAAGACGAAGCACGCGGACCGCATCGCGAAGTCGCTCGTGGCGAAGTCGCGCACCCCGCGCGTCGAGGAGCTCGCGCGCCTGCACCCGGTGCATTTCGATCCGACGAAGCCGCGCGCGATCTGGGCGCCTTAGTTGGCCGGAGGGGAGTCGGTGCCGTCTGGCGCCACGACCGCGCAGGCCTTACGGAGAGACGAAGATCGGGTTCGTCATCCCGAACGGCTTGCGCCCACGGTGCACGGGCTCGAGCGTCGCGTCGCCGTACGCGGCGACCACGACGAACCCGCCCGCCGCACGCGGCTGCACCGGAATCGACCCGGTCCAGCGAATCGTCGCGTCATTCGGATCCGCATCGCCGGGCATGATCGGGATCGTGTCGACCGTCGTGCCGTCGACGACGACCTCGATCGTGTCGACGTCGATCCACGTCGCCGCGCGCACGACGACGTCGACATTCATCGGATTTCCCGCACCGGTGATGGTGTCGCCGGGCTTCGCGTTTCCGATCTGCGCGCTCACGTAGACGCCGCCGCTCACGATCGAGTGACCGGCCGCGAGCTGATCGCGCACGTGCTCCTTCGTCAGCGCGCGCGGGTCATCGGTGCCGAGCGCGATGCACGTACGCGGATAGCCGACCGGCGAGCCGGCGAGGTCGTGACTGTCGGAGTTGCCGACGGCGAACACCTTGCGGCCGGCCTTCAAGAGGCCAAACCAATCCTCGATGTCGGTGACGCGCTTGTCCTGCCACGCCGCATCGTTGAGCACCTCGACGAGCGTGAACTTCGTGTCCCAATCCCCCTCCGACTCGACGAGCCCGTTCGCCGGATCGAAGCCGACGTAGTCGAAGTAGTTCGCGCCGCCGCGCGGGTGATTGATGATGACGACCGGCTGCTCGGAGCGCGCGCGCACCGTGTCGAACACGACCGGCGGTGCGAGCGTCTCGAACGGGATGTCGGCGTTCTCCGCCGTCGGGAACGTCTGCCACCTCGGCGCGCCGCCGTTGACAGCTGCGGGATCGGGGACGAGCGGGAATACGCCCATGTGTCCCCAGACCTCGAACGACGTCAGCTCGAGCGAGCCGAACGCCGCCGCGAACGCCTGCATGCCGAGCGCCTGGATCTCCGACGAGAAGTCCGCGACGTATTCGTGATCCGAGCGCACCGGCAGCTCGAGCCCGTCGGTGACGGCCTGCGCGAGCTTGCGGAGGCTGTCGTCGCCGGAGTCGTTCGAGCGCCACGTGTGGATGTGAAAGTCCGCGCACTGCACGCCCGTCGTGTCGACGGAGTGATCCATCGCCGCGTTGACCGTCGTTGTCTGATTCGCGGTGACCGTCACGGTCTGGGTGACGAGCTCGTATTCGTAGCCGCGCGACACGATGACGTCCCAGGTGCCGGGCGGCACGTCGAACGTGACGTCACCCGTGGTCGCGAACGCGACGTGCAACCGCCCGTCGGGGATCCGCAGCTCGCCGTAGTGCTTCGGCACCGTCGGGACCGACTGTCCGGTCGGCGGACGAATCTGTACGCGGACCGGGACCGGCGCGCCAGCCTCGCGCGCGATGACCTGGACCTTACCGGTCGAGGGCAAGTCGATCGCGACCGGTCCCGCGCCCGTGCCCGCGCTCGCCATCCCGAGCGCATCGCCGTACCGGAACGCTTCGACGTGCACGTCGGCGTCCGCGGGCACGTGCAGCGTGAACGCGCCGTTCGCGTCGGTGAGCGCGCGCGTGAGGTACTTGTTCGCCGTGTCGAGCGCGTGCACGTGGACGTCGGCGAGCGGCACGCCGGCGCGCCGCACGGTGCCGGTGATCACGCGGTCCGGTGTGCCGCGCACGCGATCGACCGCCGCCACGATGCCGTCGACGCCCGGCCCGCCGATCACGATCTGCGCGTGCACGCGATCGAGCGATCCGCATGCGGGCATCGTGAAGCCGGAGCCGAACGTACCGAGGAAGCCCGACGTGGACAGCGACGAGCCCAAGTTACCGTCGGACGAGATGTACGCCCAGCTCGTCGCGCGATCGTCGACGAGGGCGACATACGGCGAGCCGCTGATGTCGCTGCCGAAGCCGTTGCCGGGCGTGAACGCGGGCGTGCGCTCCGTGTACATGAGTGCGTGCATGATGCTCGGCAGGTCCTTCTCTTCGCCGCGCGCCGACGTGAACCGGTAGCGGACGTCGACGTGCTCCGCGTCCGGTTGCAGCTCGTAGTCGATCGTCGCTTCGATGTCGGTCAGCGGGTCCGAGAACACCGCACCGACGAGCGACTCGAAGAACGGCAGCGGGTGCAGCTTGCCGCGCGCGCGCACGATCGCGGGGCCGCCTCGCGAGCCATCCGCGATCACCGACACGCTCTCGGTCACGACCGTCGAGCGGCCGGTGAGGATGAACAGCTCGCCGAAGTTGTTCGGCGCCACCATGCGCCCGCCGTCGACGACGGCGAGCCCGACCGGCCGACCGCCCCACGGATCGTAGAGATCGCTGTCGCCGGCATCTTCGATCACGAGCGCGACCTTGTGGTTCGCGAGCACGAAGTCGCCCGCCTTCCACGTGATGAGGCCGCTCGGCACCGGCGGCAGATCTTCGGCGCGCACGCGGCCGGCGCGCGCTTCGCCGGGTGCCGCACCGAGCGGCTCGGCGTGACCCTGCGCATCTCCGTCGGCGTACGGCTTCGGAGTGCCGGGACAATCCGAGTCGTCACCGCACGCCGCGACGACTGCCACGATCAGCAACCACCTCATCGCACCGACGGTAACAAACTCGTCGCGCGCTGGTCCGACCTAATTCTGTTCACTTCGCGCGACCACTGCCGACGACGACGATCGACCACGACAGGTCGCGCTTCGGCTGTGCTTGCGCGGGGTTCGCCATCCGCTCGATCCGTACGAGCTCGCCCTTCTTCAGCTCGATCGTCGCTTCGCCCGGCGTTCGTGCCTTGCCGTCGCTGATCTTCCACTGCAGCGGCACGCCGCCTTCACGCACGACGACGATGTACGTGCCGGACTCGCCGGTCCACCGCAGCAGGTCGACATCGTTCTTGGTGTCGAGGTAACCGCGCAGCTCGTACGTCGGCACGAGGGGCGTCGCATCGGCCTCCATGTTGTTCGGCTCGATCTCGCCCGCATCGGCGCGCTCTTCGATCACCGAGAGCTCGTACGCGTCGCTGACGTTCTCGACCGGCAGCTTCTGATCCTTCGCCGGCGTCTGTCCGACACCGACGACCACGGGCCCGTCGATCACGCGGCGGTGCAGCGCTTCGCCTTCGCCGACACCGCCTTCATCGATCACGGTGCTGTGACCGCTGGTGTCGTCGACGGTCAGGTTGACGTCGATGTTCGGCAAGCCGCTCACCATCACCGTCACGACGCGCCGCCCGTTACCCTCGACGCGATAGTGGTCCTTGTCGCCTTCGTTCGCGTTGATGCGTTTGCCGAGGAAGCCCTTCACGCCAGCGCCGATCGCGATGCGATTCGCGCTCGCCGGATCGTTGTTCGGCTCGCGCTCTTCGCGCACGAGGCCCGGTGGCCTCAGCAAGTACCAGACGATCGCAGCCGCGGCACCGAGCGTGACCAGCAACATCGCGAGCCACACCCAGACGCGCCGCCGGCGAATGCTCGCCTCGTAGGCGTCGATGTCGGAGCGCCGCAGCCTGACGTCGCTGCCCGCATCGTCGTGCGTGTCGAAGACGAGCGTGCCGCCGCCGAGCTTCTTCGAGACCGGTTTCTGTCCCGTCGTTTCGGAGACGGTCTCTTGATAGACCTCCTCGATCGCTTCGCCGAGCTGCTGCGCCGTCTGCCAGCGCTCCGACGCGTCGCGCGCGAGCGCCTTCCGGCACAGGTGATCGACCGCGGGTGGGATGCCCAGCTTCGGCGCGCGATTCGATGGCGCATCGGGGTCCGCCGTCAGGTGCTTCGTCAGCACGCCGACCGCGGTCGTGCCCGTATAGAGGTGCTGGCCCGTCAGCACCTGGAACATCAACGCCCCGAACGAGTAGATGTCGCTGCGCGAATCGACTTCCTCGCCGCGAATCTGCTCGGGAGACATGAAGTACGGCGTCCCCACGATCTGCGAGCGCTCGGTCTCGCGCTTCGGGACGTTGCGTTGGTCGAGCTTCGCGAGCCCGAAGTCGAGGACCTTCGCGTAGTCGTGTCCCGCCGTCGAGCGCGTGATCAGCACGTTCTCGGGCTTGAGATCGCGGTGCACGACGCCGTACTCGTGCGCTTCCTGCAGCGCGCCGCAGATCTGTGCGAGCACCGGCGCCGCGCGCGCCCACGGCATCGGCCCGTCGCGATCGATGATGCGCCCCAGATCCTGGCCGCGTACGTACTCCATGATCAGGTACAGCGCGCCTTGCGCCGTGCCGAAGTCGAAGACCTGGACGGTGTGTGGGTGGTGCAGGCGCGAGACGGCGGCGGCCTCGCGCTCGAAGCGATGGACGACATCGAGGTCGTCGGCGAGATCGCGATGCAGCACCTTCATCGCCGCGACCTTGCCCATTCGCAAATGCTCGACGCGATACACGACGCCCATGCCGCCGCGCCCGATCACCTCGAGCACGCGATAGCGACCGTCGACGACCTTGCCCAGCCACGCTTGATTCGAATCGGAGACCCGACGGTCTTCGGTGAACGACCGCGTCTGCCCGGTCGGCTCTTTGACCGCCGCTTCGAGTGCGCTGGCGCGCGTCATGTCGGCGCCGCACTCGCGGCAGAACCGGCTCGGCTCGGCAAACGACGTGCGACACCGCGGACAGACGAAGCGCTGCGCGGGTGTCGAGGCCATCGCTCGGCGATCATACCCCGCTCAGTCGGTATCGGCGATCGGTCTCCACTTCCAGACGTTGCCGTTGACGGTCAGTAGCCCCGCGCTCGTCGATCTGCGCGGACCAGGCAACCGTGTCGTCGCGTCGCTGGTCCCCGGTGTCAGCGGAACCGCCGTGCCGTCGCGCCCACCTGTTCGGGCGGGGGACGCAGCGACGTCGACGGGACCGTGCAACGAGATGTCGATCTCGTGTGTCGCTCCGGGGACGAGCGCGAGCTCGCCGGCGGGCTCGCCCTGCAGCGTGACGCGGGGCGCTTCTGCCGACGCGAGAATCCGGATGCCCTTGCCGGCGGTGAGGTCCGTAAATGCCGCAGCGATGTCGTCTGCGCGATAGGTACAGCCGTCGGCACCGGCGACCAATCGACTCGCATCGCTCGCGCCCGCGATCGTCGCGATCGTCACCCCCGGCAGCTCGATGCGCTGCGCGAGCCGGCCGTCGATCACGGGTTGTCCCTTCGCGCGGAGCGCCGCGATCGCGTCGACGAGATCCGTCACCGGTTCGAGATCTCCCGGCAACGCGACGATCGGCCACGTCGCGCGATCGCCGAGCGCACCGAGGGTCGCCTCGAGCGCTGCGCGATTCTCGCCCATGCCGCCCAGCACGAGCACCACGTCGACCTCGTCGAGCTTCGCGCGCAGGCGACCGAGCGCCGCGAGCGTCGATGGCGCCGAGCCGCCCGCGTCCGCGATCACGCCGATCGTGATCGCACCGTCGCGCTCGCGCTTCATCGTATGACCGGCGAGCTTCCAGTCGCCGAGTGTTTCCTCGGCGAGGTTCGGTCCCGAGGGCGAGGCGCAGCGCCACGGCGCGAGCGCTTGCTCGCCCGCTTCGATCGCCGCGATCAACGCCGGCCCGACGCGCGTGCTCGCCGGAGGCGTCTTCGATCCGCCGCACGCGGCGAGCAAGATCAGTCCGTAGAGCCGCCGGCCTGTGTCCACAGCTCGAGAATCTTCGGCGAATAATCGAACTTGCGCAGCACGTGCGTGTCTTTTCGTGCACGCACCGCCTTGAAGTTCTCGATCGCGAGATCTTTGTTGCCCTGCGCCGCGGCCGCGAGCCCGCGCAGGAGGGACACGTCGATCGCTTCATCGGTATCGAGGTAGTCGATGTCGATGTCGAACATCAGCGTCTCGATCAGCTTGATCTCGCCGCTGCGCCACGCCGACCACGCGCGCGGGATATTACTCGCCGCGCGCTGCGCGGCCTCGCGCCGCGCCGCACGCCGCGTCTTCGCGTCGGGATCGACGGGAGGCATCTTCGATGCGGATAGCCGCACGTTGAAGATCGGGACTTGGATCGCTTCGTCTTTCTCGAGCCCCTTCTTGTCGAGGAAGTTGTAGCGCCGCAGCATCTCGGCCTGCGACTTGTCGTTGAAGTACGCGGCCGCGATGCTCTGAAACGACTCGCTGCCCGCCGCCTTGTGCTGCACGGTGAACGGAATCTGCAGCTGCGTGCCGGCCGGCAACCGATCTTCTGGCGACATGTTGTTGAACTCGGCGAGGAACACGCCGCGGCGCGCGTCGCCGAGGAACGTGGCGGCGAGCGTCTCGAACGTGTCGTTCGGCGCCGTCGTGATCTCGCGATTGACGGGGATCTTCAGCCGCTCGCCGGGCTTGAGCGGCCGGCTGTGCGTGATCTTGTTCTCCACCATGATGAAGATCGCCTTCTTGCGATCCCCGTAGTACTCGGCGGCGACCAACGCGAGCGTGTCGCCGTCTTTCACGCGGTAGGTGATCGTGTCGACGGTCGCGTCTTGCGCGCGAGCGGGCGTCGCGAGCAGCAGCAGCGCGAGGACGACCCGCTTCACTTGTTCTCCACGTGCGCCTTGCCGCACGCCTCGGCGGGAAACGTCTTGCCCGGCGCGGCGGTGCCGCCGTTACAGAAGTCGACGGCGACGAGCTGCGCGTTCTCCATCGCGCTCGACGGGACGTCGATGGTGCGCTCGATCGGTTGATACCAATCGTGGATGAACTGGACGACGTGCCGGCCTTCCGCGAGCTCGGTCGGGGTCTCGAGCGGCGTGATGCCGACCTCCTTTCCGTCGACGAGGATCCGGGCCCACGGATACGCGTGAAACCGCGCGAAGCCGCGCCCCTTGACGATGAGGCCCTTCGTCTCGGGCGTGGCGCCGAGCGGCGCGACGTGGATGAGACCGAGCATGAGCGCGAGCATGCCGAACGTGACGATGTGCGCGACCATGCCGGCGCGCATGGCGTGGCGCGCTTGCATGTTCGTCGGTCCGGCATGCACGTTCGTGCCGCCGAGCACAGCCGGGTTCAGATACTCCTCGGCTTCGAGCTCGGTGATCACGTTCTGCGCGCGCAGGAACATCACGAGTCGAGCGTGGTGATTCATCTCGACGTGCTTCGCGAGAAAGCGCTCGAGCGCCATCGTGATGTGCTGCGCGCTGCGCCAACGATCGCGCGGCTGCTTCTCGAGGCAGCGATCGATGATGCGCTCGAGCTCGCGCGGAATCTCCGGGTTGAGCTTGCGCACGCCGACGTGCTTCTCGAGCCGGATCTTGTGCATCGCCGATTTCTTCTCGTCCTCGACGAACGGCTTCTTGCCCGTGACCATCTGATAGAGCACGACGCCGAGCGAGAAGATGTCGCTGCGTGCGTCGAGCTTGTCGCCGAGGACTTGCTCGGGAGACATGTACGCGGGCGTGCCGATGCCCGTGCCTGCCTCGGTGAGATCCGCGAAGCTCGTGTCGCGCGCGATCCCGAAGTCCATCACCTTCACGCCGCCGGCGCGCGACAACATGATGTTCGCGGGCTTGATGTCGCGGTGCACGATGCTGCGGTAGTGCACGTAGTCGAGTGCACGCGCGACCTGCATCGCGATGATCGCTGCGACGTCGTACGGAAGTCGTCCGCACTTCTCGAGGAGATCGTAGAGATCGATCCCCTGCACGTACTCCATCACGATGAAGAGCGCGCCGCGCTCTCGATGGAAGTCGTAAACGTGGATGATGTTTTCGTGTTGGAGGTTCGCGAGGCTCTTCGCTTCGCGCTCGAACCGCGTCACGACGTTCTCTTCGTTCGCCGCGGAAGACTTCAGCGCCTTGATCGCAACCGTGCGTCCGAGCGGATCCTGGATGGCGCGATAAACCACCGCCATTCCTCCAGAAGCCACCTCTTCAACGATGCGGCAGTTGCCGATACGTTCGAGCATGGTACGTAGCGGAGCGTAACGGATCGGTGATGGTTGGGGTCAGGTCTGGTCTGCGTCTATTTTCGTTTAGACCGGAAACCGCTGACGAGGCGCTGGGTTGGGCAGGATCAGCGGATCTTGCCAG
>Ga0316601_100001555_pt1 | contig 11337 bp, 8 predicted proteins | sample OWC_soil_day5_no_FD_207663 | JGI IMG/M metagenome (GOLD analysis project Ga0316601, IMG submission 207663) | Wetland soil microbial communities from Old Woman Creek delta, Ohio, United States - OWC_soil_day5_noCT | ecosystem: Environmental > Terrestrial > Soil > Wetlands | place: USA: Ohio...
CCGGCACGCGGCGTCGCAAGCTGCCGCGCAATCCGTCGCCCGCGCCCGCGCGATAAAGCGACGGGCCGCGGCATCCGAAGAGACGGCACGATGGAGTCGGCGGAAACCAACGTTCGGGAGCGTCGCGCGGGCCGTGCGGTTCCGGCTGGCGCAACGGTGCGTGTGACGGCTGGCTTCTACGAGGGGCTCGAGATTCCGATCGACCGCGAGTGGCTCGTGATCGGACGCGGTCGCAGCGCCGAGATGACGCTCGCCGAGCCGACCATCTCGCGCGCTCACGCCGCGATCGGGTACGACGGTCGCGGCTTCTTCGTCCAGGACCTGCGCAGCACCAACGGAACGCTCGTGAACGGCGAGCGCCGCGAGCGCGCGTCGTTGCGCGACGACGACGAGATCCAGATGGGACGCCTGCGGTTGCGCGTGCGACTCTCGCCGGGCGCGAGCGCGGATGCGCCGCCAGGCGACGCCTGACAGACGAACACCTCGCGACGTGACCCGTTGCAGGGCCGTCGACTTTTGCCGCCCCTCAGGGGCTTCCCTACATTGAGCGCACCCCTTTCCCCACCCATCGAAAGAGCGAGCCGTTCGTCTTCATGATCCAGTCCGCCTTGCGCAAGATCCTCGGCACCAAGAACGACCGCGAACTCAAGCGGATCGTCCCGCTCGTCGAGCGCGTGAACACACTCGAGCCCGCCTGGGTGAAGCTTTCCGACGCGCAACTCCGCGCCAAGACGGCCGAGTTCCGGCAGCGCCTCGAACAGGGCGAAGCGCTCGACGCGCTGCTGCCCGAGGCGTTTGCGACGGTGCGCGAAGCGGCCAAGCGCACGCTCGGCCAGCGCCACTACGACGCGCAGCTCGTCGGCGGCGTGGTCTTGCACGAAGGCAAGATCGCCGAGATGAAGACCGGCGAAGGCAAGACGCTGGTCGCGACACTGCCCGCCTACCTGAACGCGTTGCCGGCCCGCGGCGTACACATCGTCACCGTCAACGACTATCTCGCCAGTCGCGATTCCGAGTGGATGGGCCAGGTCCACCGCTTCCTCGGCCTCACGGTGGGCGTCATCATCCACGATCTCTCGGATGAACAGCGGCAGGCGGCCTACGGCGCCGACCTCACCTACGGCACCAACAACGAATACGGCTTCGACTACCTGCGCGACAACATGAAGCGAGCGCTCGCCCACTGCGTCCAGCGCGACCTCTACTACGCGATCGTCGACGAGGTCGACTCGATCCTGATCGACGAAGCGCGCACGCCGCTCATCATCTCCGGTCCGTCCGAGGAGAACACCCAGGTCTACGGCGTCGCCGACCGCGTGGTGCGCCAGCTCACGGCCGGCACCAAGGGTGACACCAACAAGGAGATCGAGGAGACCGGCGACTACTGGTGCGACGAAAAGGACCACGTTGCGGCGCTCACCGAGGACGGCGTCCGCCGGGTCGAGAAGCTGGTCGGCATCGATAATCTCTACGACCCGCAGATGCTTCCGATGCTGCACGCCGTGAATCAGGCGCTGATCGCACACACCCTCAAGAAGCGCGATGTCGAGTACGTGGTGAAGCCCGGCGAAGAGGGCAAGCCCGAGGTGTTGATCGTCGACGAATTCACCGGACGTCTGATGCCGGGCCGGCGCTGGTCCGACGGACTGCACCAGGCGGTGGAGGCGAAGGAGGGCATCACCGTCCAGAGCGAGAACCAGACGCTCGCCTCGATCACCTTCCAGAACTACTTCCGCATGTACGACAAGATCTCCGGCATGACCGGCACGGCCGACACCGAGGCCCCCGAGTTCGCCAAGATCTACGACCTCGACGTGCTGGTGATCCCGACCAACCGCCCGATGGTGCGCGAGGACCTCTCGGACGTGGTCTACAAGACCAAGCGCGAGAAGTTCGACGCGGTGGTCGAGGACATCAAGGAGCGCCACGCGAAGGGCCAGCCGATCCTGGTCGGCACGATCGCGATCGAGACTTCGGAGATGTTCGCGGCGAAGCTCAAACGTGCTGGCATCAAGCACAACGTGCTGAACGCCAAGCAGCACGAGCGCGAGGCCGAGATCGTCGCGCAGGCCGGCGCCAAGGGCGCCGTGACGATCTCCACCAACATGGCCGGCCGCGGCACCGACATCCTGCTGGGCGGAAACCCCGAGTACCTGGCGCTCGCCAAGTGCGGCCACGATCGCGAACACCCCGAGTTCCTGCACTGGCAGGCGCATTTCGAAAGCGCCTGTGCGAAGGAACGCAACGAAGTCATCGCGGCGGGTGGTGTCCACATCATCGGCACCGAGCGTCACGAGAGCCGACGCATCGACAACCAGCTCCGCGGTCGTTCGGGCCGCCAGGGCGACCCGGGCTCGAGTCGCTTCTATCTGTCGCTCGAAGACGACCTGCTGCGCCTGTTCGGCTCCGAGCGCATCTCGGGCTGGATGGAGCGTTTGGGTCTGGAAGAGGGCGAAGCGATCGAGCATCGCTGGATCAACAAGGCGATCGAGAACGCCCAGAAGAAGGTCGAGGCGCGCAACTTCGACGTTCGCAAGCACCTGCTCGAATACGACGACGTGATGAATAAGCAGCGCCAGTCGTTCTACGGCCGGCGTCGCGTCGTATTGGCACGCGAAGACGTACACGACGAAGTCGTCGAGATGGTGGAAGGGGTGCTCGTCGCGCAGCTCGACTCGCATTGGCCGGAGAAGGGCGACCCGGAGGCCGAGCAGGTGACCGCGCTGGCGCGGGCGATCGAGGTGCAGTTCGGCGTCCGCTTCGACCCGGCCGAGCCGCCCTTCGCCGGGAAGATCCTCGACAAGGAGGCGCTCGGACGCGCCGTCTTCGAGCGGCTCGTCGCGGTGCTCGACGAAAAGGAACGGCGCTGGGAGGCGCTGCGCGAGAAGTACCCGCAGGTCAACCTGATCACCCATCGCCAGCTCGAACGCGACGTGGTGTTGCGCACGCTCGACCGCCTGTGGAAGGAGCATCTGTACGCAATGGACGCGCTGCGTGACGGCATCCGCTTCCGTGGCTACGCCCAGCGCGACCCCAAGGTCGAGTACGCGCGCGAGGGCTTCACGGTCTTCGAAGAGATGAACGAGCGGATCGACAGCCAGTCCGTCGAGGAGATCTTCAAAGTCTGGATCGACGAGAGCCGGCTCGAACAAGCCGCGCGCCAGATCGCCGCGCAGGCTGCACCCACGCCGTCGCAGGCCGCCGCCGCACAGCCGCACCCCGCGCGGCTCGGCAGCCCGACTCCGCTGGCGCCGCACGCGCGCTCCGGCGGAACGCCGTCGACCAAGATCGGCCGCAACGATCTGTGCAGTTGCGGCAGCGGGAAGAAGTACAAGCGCTGCTGCGGCGCCTGACCGGCGCCGCGGAAAAGTCGCGCGGCGCTGCGGAACCTCCAGCACGCCGCGCGCGTTTGCTATCCCTCGCCGCCCGTGAAGCAAGCCGAACCGATCGTTCCCGGTTTCCGGTCCGCCGGCGTGCGCTGCGGCGTCAAGGCGCGCGGGCTGGACCTCGCGCTGATCGCGAGCGACGGTCCGGCGCACGCCGCAGGCGTGTTCACGCGATCGACCGTGGTGGGCGCGCCCGTTGCGCTCTCCCGCGAGCGTGTCCGGCGCGGCGTCGCGCGCGCGATCGTCGCGAACTCGGGCTGCTCGAACGTGGCGATGGGCGCGCGCGGAATGCGCGACGCGCGCGCGATGACGGCGCTCGCGGCGCGCAGCGTCGGTTGCCAGCCGGACGAGGTGCTCGTCGCCTCGACCGGCGTGATCGGGCACCCGCTCCCGATGGAGAAGATCGAGGCGGGCATCCTGGCGGCCGGCCGGGCGCTGCACCCGGAGGGTCTGCCGAAGGCCGCGCGTGCGATCCTCACCACCGACCGCGCGCCAAAGTGCGCCTCGCTGCGCACGCGGATCGACGGGCGCACCGTGACGCTCGCGGGGATCGCCAAGGGCTCGGGGATGATCGAGCCAAACCTGGCGACGATGCTGTCGTTCCTGCTCACCGACGCCGCCGTTGCGCCGCCGCTGTTGCGCAAGCTGCTGCGCGCGGCCGCCGACGAGAGCTACAACCGCGTCACGGTGGACGGCGAGACGTCGACCAGCGATACCGTGTTCCTGCTCGCCAACGGCCGCGCGGGCAACTCGTTGCTGCGGGACGCGGCGAGCGCCGGCGCCAGGCACTTCGCCGGCGCGCTCGGCGAAGTGACCCAGGAACTCGCGCGCGCGATCGCGCGTGACGGCGAGGGTGCGACCAAGCTCGTCACGGTGCGCGTCTCGGGCGCCAGGCGCGCCGACGACGCGTTGCGAGCCGCCAGGCGCATCGCGAACTCGCTGCTGGTGAAGACCGCGCTGTTCGGGGGCGACCCCAACTGGGGACGCATCCTGCAGACGGCCGGCGCCGCGCGCGTCGCCATCGCGCTCGAGCGCGCCGAAGTGCGGCTCGGCGGAGTCGCGGTATTCCGCAACGGTTCGCCCACGGGCGCTGCGGCGAGGCGGCGTGCGGGCCGCGCCCTCGCGCGCAAGGAGGTCGACGTCGAACTCGATCTGGGCGTCGGCCGCCACGCGGCCACGGTCTGGACCTGCGATCTCTCCTACGACTACGTCGAGATCAACGCCGAGTACACGACCTGATCCGGCTCGCGAGACGCCCGCGAAGGGACTGCGAAGCGCCCTTCATAACTGCTCGATTTTCCTCGCATTGACGCCGCGGCGCCGGCTCTGCTATCCCCGCCTCACTTCACACGCCTCGGTTCGCCCGAGCGGTGTCTGCGGTGTTCGCACCGGGGACCTCGGGGACCGCGGGACGCTGCACGCCGGCTTCGATGCCGGAGTGCCGCGCGCCCGCCGACCGGGGCGGAGGAACAACCGCGAAGGAGATCCGCATGGCGGAGACCGCTCCGCCGGGCACCCAAACGCCCGGCTCCGATGTCCCGATCAGCGAGATGGTGGCCGCGTACACGCCCATCCCGCTCACCGTTCGCGCCCTGCTCGACGCAGGCGCGCACTTCGGCCACCAGACCTATCGCTGGAACCCGAAGATGAAGAAGTTCATCTTCGGCGAGCGCAACGGCGTTCACATCGTCGACCTCGACCAGACGCTCGAGCGCTTCCAGGACGCGCTCGAGTTTCTGCGCGAGACCACCGCGGCGGGTGGCAAGGTGCTCTTCGTGGGCACCAAGCGACAGGCTGCCGCGCCGGTGCAGATGGAGGCGCTGCGCGCGAACCAGCTCTTCGTCAACAACCGTTGGCTCGGCGGGACGCTCACCAACTTCCGTACCGTGAAGAAGTCGCTCGATCGCTTCAAGGAGCAGCTCGTGCTGCAAGCGGACGAGGCCGCGTGGAACGAGTTGTCGAAGAAGGAGCGCTCGCGCATCTCGCGTGACGTCGAGCGCTATCGGAAGTCGCTCGAGGGCCTGCGCGAGATGAGCAAGCTCCCGGCCGCGATCTTCCTGGTCGACGTCAAGCGCGAACACATCGCGGTCTCCGAGGGACGCAGGCTCGGTATCCCGATCGTCGCGGTGGTCGACACCAACTGCGATCCCGAGGGCATCGATTTCGTGATCCCCGGCAACGACGACGCGACGCGCGCGATCAGCCTGTATTGCGGACAGGCCGCCGACGCCTGCATCGACGGCGCACAACTCCACGAGGCGCGCATTCGCTCGGAGGCCGTCGAAGAGGCGACTGGACGGCGCGGCGAAGGGGAGGCTCACACGACGGGCATCGGCCGCGTGGTGGTCGAGATCAAGCAGCCGCCGCGCCGCGGCCGCGGCGCGCGCCGCGGCGGGACGCGCAGCGCGGGTGCCGACGCCGAGGAGGCCGAGGCGCCGACGGTGATCGTGACGAACGTGCCGCCTGCGCCCGCGCCCGCGCCCGCAGCGAGTGCGCCTGTGGTCGAGAGCGGCAGCGAGCCGAGCACGGAGTAGAGCAGGACGTTGCGCCGCGGGGTGCGACCTCCCGACGAGGAGACGAGCAGTGGCGGAAATCTCGGCTGGAGCGGTCAAGGAGCTGCGCGAGCGGACCGGCGCCGGCATGATGGAATGCAAGAAGGCGCTCACCGAAGCGAACGGCGATGCGGAGAAGGCGGTGACGCTGCTCCGCGAGCGCGGCCTCGCCAAGGCGGCCAAGCGTGAGGGTCGGGCGAGCAACGAGGGCACGGTCGCGATCGCGTTGACCGGCGAAGCCGGCGCGATCGTCGAGATCGGTTGCGAAACCGACTTCGTCGCGCGCACCGACGAGTTCCAGCAATTCGCACGCAAGCTCGCTGCGGTCGCGGCCCAGACCGGCGCGGAGACCGGGGAGGCACTCGGAGCTGCGACGCTCGATGGCGAGTCGGTCGCACAGCGCATCGGGGCCGTCGCCAGCAAGCTCGGCGAGAACGTCGTGTGCAAGCGCGTCGCGCGACTTGCCGTGCCGGGCGGTCTGGTCGGCGGCTACGTACACGCCGGTGGCAAGCTGGGCGTGCTCGTGTCGTTGCGCACCACGGCGCGCGGCGCCGTGGCCGAGGCGATCGCGAAGGAAGTTTCGATGCACGTCGCGGCGGCGGATCCGTCGCCCCTCGCGCTCGATCGCAGCGGTGTCCCCGCCGATCTGCTGGCCCGCGAACGCGAACTCTTCGCCAAGCAGGCCGCGCAGACCGGCAAGCCCGAGAAGGTGATCGAGAAGATCGTCGAGGGCCGCATCAACAAGTTCTACGCGGAGGTCTGTCTGCTCGAGCAGCCGTTCGTGATGAACCCGGACCAGAGCATCGGGCAGATGCTCGCGCAGAAGGGCAAGGAACTCGGAGCGGACGTCGCCGTGACCGGCTTCGTGCGCTTCCGGCTCGGGACCCCGGGCGAGGCGTGAAGGCCAGGTACCGCCGCATCGTGATCAAGCTCTCCGGCGAGGGACTCGCCGGAGAGGCGGGATTCGGGATCGCGCCGGCGGTGATTCGCGGGATCGCTGCAGAGATTCGCGAGGTGCACGGCCTGGGCGTGCAGATCGCCATCGTGATCGGAGGCGGCAACATCATCCGTGGCGTATCGGCGGCCTCCGAGGGCATGGACCGCGCCACGGCCGACTACATGGGCATGATGGCAGGCGTCATCAACGGCGTTGCGCTCCAGGACGCGCTGGAGAAGGAGGAAGTGCCCACGCGCGTCCTCTCGGCGCTCACGATCCAGGAAGTCGCCGAGCCCTACATCCGCCGCCGTGCGATCCGCCATCTCGAAAAGGGCCGCATCGTGATCTTTGCGGCGGGCACGGGCAACCCGTACTTCACCACCGACACGGCAGCGGCGCTGCGCGCGGCCGAGGTACACGCCGACCTGATCATGAAGGCCACCAAGGTGGACGGCGTGTACGACGCGGATCCCCAGAAGGTTCCCGCAGCGCAGCGCTTCGAGCAGCTCTCCTATGAAGAAGCGATTCGGCGCAACCTCCAGTTCATGGACCAGACGGCGATCCAGCTGTGTCGCCAGAATGGCGTTCCGATCGTCGTGTTCGACATGACGGTGCGTGGCAACATCCTGAAGGTCGTCTCGGGCGAGACGATTGGCACACTGGTCACCGAGTGAGCAGGAGAGGAGAACATGGCCGTCAGCCTCGACCAGCTGATCTCCCAGGCGAAGGAAGCGATGGGGCATTCGCTCCAGCACCTGAAGGACGACCTGCGCAAGGTCCGCACCGGGCGCGCGAATCCGTCGCTGCTCGACAACATTCGCGTCGACTACTACGGCACCCCGACGCCGCTGAACCAGATGGCGAACCTGAGTGCGCCGGAGCCGCGCCTGATCGTGATCTCGCCGTACGACAAGAGCGCGCTCCATGCGATCGAGAAGGCGATCCAGGCCTCGGATCTGGGACTCACGCCCAACAACGACGGCAAGCTCGTGCGGATCCCGATTCCGCCGCTCACCGAGCAGCGACGCAAGGAGCTGGTGAAGCACGTTCGCAAGCTCGCCGAGCATCACAAGCTCGGTGTGCGCGATGCGCGCCGCGAGGCGCTCGCCGCGCTCAAGCAACTCGAGAACGACGGCGATCTGCCCGCCGACGATCGCGCCCGCAGCGAAAAGAAGGTCCAATCCCTGACGGACGACTTCGTCAAGCAGGTGGACGGGCAGGCCGACCAGAAAGAACAGGAGATCCTGCAGGTCTAGGCATGCACGAGCGGCGCATCCAAGCCGAGACAATTCCGCGTCACGTTGCCGTCATCATGGACGGCAACGGGCGTTGGGCCGAGCGCCGCGGACTCGACCGCGTGCAGGGTCATCGGGCCGGGATCGAGGCGGTGCGCGCGACGGTGCGCGCCGCGCACGAACTGGGCGTCCGCTTCCTCACGCTCTACGCCTTCTCCACCGAGAACTGGAGCCGCCCGAAAGGCGAAGTCGACGCGCTGATGGGATTGCTCGAGCACTATCTCGCAGCCGAACTCGAAGAGCTGGATCGCAACGGCATCCGGCTGCGCGCAATCGGTCGCCTCGAGCGACTGCCCGAGCTGGCCCGCGTGAAACTGAAGGAGGCGCTCGAGCGCACCCGCGACAACAGCGAGATGACGGTGGTCTTTGCGCTCTCCTACGGCGGTCGCACCGAGATCGCCGACGCGGCGCGCAAACTCGCGCGTGACGTCGAGTCGGGCAAACTCGATCCCGAGCAGATCGATGAGAAGACCTTCGGCGCGTACCTCTACGATCCCGAGATTCCCGATCCCGATCTGCTGATTCGTACCGGCGGCGAGGCGCGCGTGTCGAATTTCCTGCTCTGGCAGATCGCCTATGCCGAGCTGCATGTGACCGACGTGATGTGGCCCGACTTCCGCAAGAACGATCTGGTCGAGGCGGTCTGGGACTACCAGCAGCGCGAGCGCCGCTACGGTCTCACCTCCGCGCAGGTGCAGCGCGACGGCAAGGAGTCCGAGGCTTGAAGCGCATCGCGATTCTCGGCAGCACCGGGAGCGTCGGCGAGCAGTCACTCGAAGTGGCGGCCGCCTTCCCGGAGCGCTTTCAGGTGGTCGCGCTCGCGGCGGGGCGACGCGTCGAGAAGCTGGCCGAACAGGTGCGGCGCTTCCGGCCGGCGCTCGTCTCGGTCGCCGAGCCGGAGGCAGCGCTGGCGCTGAAGAGCGCGCTCGGTGTCGAAGCCCCCGAGATCGCCGTCGGCGATGCGGGCCTCGACGCCGTCGCGACGGCGGACGCCGACCTCGTCGTCTCGGCGCTGGTCGGCGCGGTGGGCCTCGCCCCGACGCTCGCGGCGATCCGCGCGGGTCGCGACGTCGCGCTCGCCAACAAGGAAGTGATGGTGATGGCCGGCGCGCTGGTGCTGCGCGAGGTGAAGGCGCGCGGCGTGCGCCTGCTGCCCGTGGACAGCGAACACAGCGCGATCTTCCAGGTGCTCGCCGGCCAGCGCCAGCAGGACCTTCTCCGCATCGTGCTCACCGCGTCGGGCGGCCCGTTTCGCACCTGGACCGCCGAACGCATCGCGCGCGCCAGCGTCGACGAAGCGCTCGCGCACCCCAACTGGTCGATGGGGCCGAAGATCACGATCGACTCGGCGACGCTGATGAACAAGGGGCTCGAGGTGATCGAGGCGCGCTGGCTCTTCGACACGAGCCCCGAGCGCATCGACGTCGTGGTGCATCCGCAGTCCGTCGTGCACTCGCTGATCGAACTCTGTGACGGCTCGGTGCTGGCGCAACTCGGCGTTCCCGACATGCGCGTGCCGATCGCCGTGGCGCTCGCCTGGCCGGAGCGGCTGGCGCTGCTGGGCGCCGCGAGCGGACTCGCGCGCGAGCTGCCGCCGCTCGACCTCGCCGTCGCCGCGCGCCTCGACTTCGAGACGCCCGACCGCAAGCGCTTCCCGTGTCTCGATCTCGCCTACGCCGCGCTGCGCGGCGACGAAGCGGCGCCGGCCGCGCTGAACGCCGCGAACGAGGTGTCGGTCGCGGCATTCCTCGCGCGCGAGGTTCCGTTCTCCGCGATCGCGGCGACCAACGCTGCGGTGCTCGAGGCCCATCTCGCGCGGGGTAGCGCGCCTCGCTTGCGCACTCTCGATGACGTACTCGAAGCCGATGCCTGGGCGCGCGCCCGCGCCCGGGCGCTGCTCTCTGCGGGGGTCGCTGCGTGACGGCTCTGTCCTTCGTGTTCGCGTTCGTGCTGATGCTGGGCGTGCTGGTCTTCGTGCACGAACTCGGCCACTTCCTGGTCGCGAAGCTCTTCGACGTGAAGGTGTTGAAGTTCTCGCTCGGGTTCGGCCCGGCGATCGGTATCGGCAGGTGGCGGCTCGCCTTCACGCGTGGCGAGACCGAGTACGTGGTGGCGTGGTTCCCGCTCGGCGGCTTCGTGAAGATGCTCGGCGAAAATCCCGAGGACGAAGTGCGCGAGGCAAGCGCCGGCGAAGTCGCGGAAGGCGTTGCGCCGCCCGCGGCGGATGGCACAGGGGGCCAGGCGCTCTGCGCGATGCCGATCGATCCCGCCGACATCCCGCGCGCGTTCAACAACAAGCCGGTGTGGCAGCGATTGCTGGTGCTGTTTGCCGGGCCGGGCATGAACCTGCTGCTGCCGGTGGTGATCTTCATCGGCGCACTCGCGGTCGGCATGCCGCGCCCCGAGCCGGTGATCGGCACGATCGAGCCCGGCTCGCCCGCAGCGAAGGCGGGTCTGGCCGTCGGCGACCGCGTCGTCGCGGTCGGCGGAACGCAGGTCCAGTGGTGGGACGACGTCGAGGACGACCTGCGCGCACGCCCCGGCGAGAGTGTGGCGATCCGCGTGCAACGCGACGCGCAGACGATCGACACGTCGCTCTCCCTCGAAGATCGCACGGGCATGGACGCCGTGGGCGCTCCCGCGCAGATCGGCTGGGCGGGGCTCGGCCACTCGCGCCTCGCGGCGGTGGTCGGCATCCCCACGGCGGATGCGCCGGCGAACGAGACCGAGCTTCGCTCGGGAGACCGCGTCGTCGCGGTGGCAGGCGAAGCGGTCGAAGACTGGGTCGGCTTCGCGTCGCGCTACGCCGGGGCCGGCCGCGGCGGCACGGTAGCCGTGCGCGTCGAGCGGCTCGAAGGCGGCCAGACGAAGCCGAAGACGCTCGAGCTGAAGCTGCCGGCACTCGGCAGTGTCGAAGCGCTGGGCGCGGTGCCGGCGACGGTGCTGGTCGCAGGCACGACACCCGGCTCGCCCGCCGATAAAGCGGAGCTGCGCGCGGGCGACTTGATCGTGGCCGTCGACGGCGCGCCGGTCGGATCCTTCGCGGCGTTCTCGGAGTTGGTGCGCGCCAGCGGCGGTCGCGCGCTGCAGATCGCCTACGCGCGCGCTGGCGAGCGGCATGAGATCCGCGTGCAGCCCCAGATGCTCGAAGCAGACACGGGCTTCGG
>Ga0316601_100001556_pt1 | contig 11333 bp, 15 predicted proteins | sample OWC_soil_day5_no_FD_207663 | JGI IMG/M metagenome (GOLD analysis project Ga0316601, IMG submission 207663) | Wetland soil microbial communities from Old Woman Creek delta, Ohio, United States - OWC_soil_day5_noCT | ecosystem: Environmental > Terrestrial > Soil > Wetlands | place: USA: Ohio...
AGCGACAAACTCGGCGCGCGCATCCTCGGGATCGAGACAGCGGACAAGATGACCGATCGCCAGATCGCGGCGAAAGTGCGGCAGCGCTTCGCCCCGCCGCCAACGGCACGGGAGCGGGGTCGGAACGCGTGAGCTATCCTCGGGAGGCGGACCATGCCGGGTCGCTACGGGCGCCTCGTGGTCATTCTGATCCGCACGTCGAAGTACGACGATGACGGGTACGTCGTGCGTCACTGGCGGGGCACCCTCCCCAGCAATACGCTGAGCTGCCTGCACAGCCTGACCGAGGACGTCGTCCGCTCGGGAGGGCTCGGCGCGGTCGAGGTCCGCGTGGAGGTGATTGACGAGATCGTTTCCCGGGTCGATCCGGCGGCGCTCGGCCGGCGACACCGGCGGGACGGCACGAAGGTCGTCGTCGGACTTGTGGGTGTGCAGACCAACCAGTTTCCACGCGCGCAGGATCTCGCCCGTCAGTTCAAGGCGCAGGGATTCGATGTGATCATCGGGGGCTTCCACGTAAGCGGCGCGATAGCCATGTCGCCCACCACGCCGCCCGAGTGCCAGCAGATGCTCGACGCCGGTGTCACGCTGGTGCTCGGCGAAGCCGAAGGCCGGTGGGGTGCCATCCTTCGCGACGTGCTGGCGGACCGGCTCCAGCCCGTTTACGACTACCTGGCGATGCCGCCCGAGCTTGCCGACATGCCGATGCCGCGGGCCTCGCGCGCCACGCAGAAGCGGTTCGTCATGACGCACGGCGGGACCATCGACGCCGGCCGCGGCTGTCCGTTCTCCTGCTCGTTCTGCACCGTCATCAACGTCCAGGGCCGGCGGATGCGGTCGCGCCGGGCCACAGCTGTCCTCGATCAGGTTCGCGAGAACTACTGGCTGAAAGGTCGCACGGGCGTCCGTCACTACTTCTTCACCGACGACAACTTCGCGCGCAATCCGCAGTGGGAGGCAATCTTCGACGGGCTGATCCGCCTGCGCGAGCAGGAAGGCATGCATGTCGATTTCATGATGCAGGTGGACGTGCAGGCGCCGAGGGTCCAGGGGTTCGTGGACAAGGCGGCACGCGCCGGGTGCGTGCAGGTGTTCATCGGGATGGAGTCGGTCCGCGACGACAACCTGCACGCCGGCTGCAAGCCCCAGAACAGGGCCGCAGACTACCGTGAGATGGTCGCCTGCTGGCACGAGGTCGGCGTGGTGTGCCACGTCGGCTACATCATCGGGCTCCCGTGCGACACGTATGAGCGCGTCATGGAGGACGTGCGCACGCTCCGCGAGACCCTGCACGTCGATCAGGCGTCGTTCTTCATGCTGGCCCCGCTGCCCGGGTCGCGCGACCACCAGGCAGCCGTGCGTGCGGGGGTGGCGCTGGATCCCGACTACAACAACTACGACTCGTTTCATGCCGCCGCGCCGCACCCCCGCATGAGCAAGCAGGAGTGGGAACACGCGTTCCGCGACGCGTGGGTCGAGTTCTACTCGTTCGAGCACATGCGGCGGTCGCTGCTCGCCCAGAACCCGCACACCTACTGGCCGGTTCTCAAGAACCTCATCTGGTACCGGGCCGCCATGATCGAGGGTGCGCACCCCATGATCACCGGGTTCCTCCGCCTGAAGGACCGGCGGTCGCGGCGCCCCGGCTTTCCGATCGAGCGCCGGTGGGCGTTCGCCAGGCGCCGGGCCCGGGAGACGGGCCACCTGGTTCGCGAGTACGCGCGGCTTTACCGGGAGATGAGGGAGCTGTGGCTGCTGACGCGGATCCGCCGCGACGACTACTGGTTCCTCGGCGATCTGCACGGCCTGGGTCCGCGGTCCGTGCAGGCCGCGAAGCTGACATGGGGCCGCGTCCATGCCGCCGTGGCTGTGCGCCTCTCCTCGATGCAGGAACGTGTGGGTTTCGGAGCACAGATCCTCAGCGCGACGCTGACCGAACGGCTCGACGCCATGCGCGACGTGCTGGGGAGCCGGGAGGCAATCATGACCGGCCTGACGGCCAGCCGTGCCGACGCCACCGATGCCTCGTTCGACGCCGTCAGGGGCGGCATCGGCCGGGCCGACGGAGGGCGATTCGTGCAGGCCGCACTGGCAGACCTCCGGCTTCCCGAGTTGCCGGCGGCGCCATCACGGTCGTGGTGGAGGAGGCAGGTGACGCGGCTCAACCCGGTCTCGCTGGACCAGTTCGACGATGACGCGGCAAGGGCGGAGCACCGGCGGCCAACCCGCGGTGCCGTCGCCCGGTTCGAACGCTGGTGGGGAAACCCCGTCAGGCAGGCGTGGAACCTCGTTCGCGCCGTCCGGCAGTCCCTCGTCTTCCTCGTCGCCATGCACGGGGAGCGGTACTGAGACGGTCGAGAGAAGGTCCCGGCCCCGCGAGCCGCCATCCCGCCGTTGAGACGGGAGTGTTCTCAACAGCACAGACGGCCGCCACCGATCGGCCTACGCTGGTGGTCAGTAGAAAGACGGCTGCGACTGCCGCGATCAGGACGGGGGGTATGCCGACCGACGGCCGTCGACCCTGGCTGCTGTCCCTGGGAGCATGCTGGTGCTCGAGGCCCTTCGTCGGAAGCGCCGGCAGTCAGCCGGACAGGCGAGCACACCACTGGAGGAGGATGAGATGTCTGTAGCGAAAGTGTCTGAGATCAGCGCCACGTCGACCATCGGTTTCGAGGACGCGATCAAGCAGGGGATCGCCAGGGCGAACAAGACGCTCCGCAAGGTCCGGAGTGCGTGGATCAAAGAGCAGCACGTACGCGTCGCCGACGAGGCCATCACGGAGTATCAGGTCAACATGATGGTGACCTTCGTCATCGACGACTGACGGCCGCTCGTCCGGCCGGTTCCGCCTGCGGGCCGCTGCGCGTGTGCAATGCGGGACAGCGCGGTTGCCGGGCGTACGCGACACTGCTGGTGGCCATGCCGGACGGACTGGCCAGGGAGCAACGGCAATGAACGAACAGGCGAAACAGGCGGGTGACTATCGTTTCGTGACGGGACTCGCACTCGGCAGCCTCATCGGCGCGGGCCTGACGATGCTGCTGGCTCCGCGGGCAGCCGCGGAAATCACGGAGCGGGCGGCCGGCTCGGCGAAGCAGCTCGGCGACGCCGTCTCCGAGCGTTATCGGGACGCCAGGCTCCGCGTGACAGACGCGGTCGACGGGCTCACCCGCAAAGGCCATGGAGTCCGTGACGGCGTCCTCGACACGGTCGTGCACGGCGCGCAGGAGGTCGAGCGCGGCGCGCAGGGCATCCAGCGGATCGCGACCGACGCCAAAACGCCGAAGGCCGTGTAGGACATTCGCAGACAGGAGAAGACCGATGCTTACGATTTTGATCGTCGTCCTCGTGCTGATGCTGCTGGGCGCCCTGCCCAATTGGCAGCACAGTCGGAACTGGGGCTACTTCCCGAGCGGCGGCCTGGGGATCGTGGTGCTGATCCTGGTCGTCCTCCTGCTGACCGGACGGCTGTGAGGGCTCCGGACACCGTGAACGGATCGGACCCGGCTGACTTGGCGGCCCGGCCGGGCGGCAAGACGACGGCGCGCCGGACCCGGGGGCGCGCGATGGCGATGCGCCTCGCCGTCGTCGCGGCCCTGCTGGTGACGCTGTTCATCGGCAGGCTCTGGGGTGCCTCCGGCAGGTGGGAACTCGATCGGGCGCTGCGGGATGCCGCAGTGCGCGGCGACCTGCTGGAGGCGCACGTCTCGCTCCTCGGCGCGCATGTCAGCCTCTGCAACGCCGACGTCAGCGAGATGAACCAGCGCCTGGAGCACGCCCGCGAACGCGCCGGGCGCGCCGGCTCGCGCCTCGGCGAGACCAGCCCAGGCGATGAAGGGCTTCAGCGCCGCCTCTCGGCCTTCGGTGCCGGGCTCGACGAGGTGCAGCAGCTGGCGGCCAGGCTGACGCGAGGCGCGGACGGCGCCCCGCGCGCTCAGCGCCCGGCGTCGCCGGTGAAGATCAGCGAGAAGCCCTGAGGAGGCGCGAACCGTCGCGCCCTGGCGGTCTGCTGCTCGTGCGACTCCTCGCACGCCGTGCAGCGGACGGCGAAGGGCAGCGCCTGCAGCCGCGGCTTCGGGATCTCGCTGCCGCATTCGGCGCAGTCGCCGTACTCCCCGGCGCCGAGCCGCTCCAGCGCTTCCCGGACCCGCTGCAGCGTCTCCCCTTTCATCTGAATCAGGGCGACTTCGATGTGCTCCTGGTAGTCCGCCTCGGCGTGCTCGGTTTCGTCGAGCCCTTCGGCGGGCCTTTCCGCGGGCAGCTGGCGGACCTGTTGTCGAAGCAGGTCCTGCAACTCCCGCTGGCGGTCGTGCAGCATCGCCCGCAGGTCCCGCTGACGTGCCTGGCGTGCGACGGAACGGGCGGAGGTCGTCCGCGGGGTGGTCGCCATGGGTGGGGCCGTCCTTTCGTGAAACGCCGATGCCCGACCGCGACAGGATGCCCGACCCCGGGTGCGCGCGTCTGTTCAATTCAGCACAGCGCCGCCCGGGAGGGGTACGCCACGCTGACGCATGTTCCACCTGATCACCACGGTGAAACGGGGGTCGGCGTCCTCGCTGCCCGGCACCTGGCCCCGCTATCCGAGCGTCGACGCAGCCCGGGCGGCGGCAGCGGCCCTGCTGCGCGAAGATCGGGTCCAGCGCGTCATGATCGTCCGGGACGACGCTCCAACGGGCTTCGTCGAGTGGCGGGATCGCTAGGGGCCATGCGGACGTTCCTCAGCGGCGTGGCCACGCTGGTCGGAGCCATGATGCTCGCCCTGACGGTGCCACTCGTCATCCTGGCCGCGGGCACACCCCTGGTGCTCGTTGTCAGGCTTGCGCTCGAAGTCGCCCTGGCGCGCTAGTCAGTCGTGCAGGACGATGCTCAGCAGCGAGTCGTTGATCTTGAGCCCGCCGTTGTACTCGATGAAGCCGAGCTTCTTGAACTTGTTCATGAAGAAGTTCACGCGCGAGCGCGTCGTACCGACCATCTCCGCCAGCATTTCCTGGGAGATCTTCGGCAGGACGCGATGGGGGATGTCCCGCTTGCCGTAGCGGGCGAGGAGGAGCAGCGTGCGGGCCAGCCGCTTCTCGCTGGAGTTGAAGAGCTGGTCGACCAGGTCGGCTTCCACGCGGATGTTGCGCGCCAGAATGTAGGCGAGGAACCGGTCAGAAAGCGCGTGCTGCTCGTGGAGCAGGCGGATCATCTGCTGTTTCTCGATCACGAGCACTGTGCTCGCGCTCGTGGAGACGGCCGTCGCCATCCGGAGGGGTTGTCCCGCGAGGGCGCCCTCGCCGAAGAAGTCGCCCGGCCCCAGCATCGCCACGATCGCTTCCTTGCCGGCGCGGGAAATGACCCGGAGCTTCACGCCGCCCTTCTGGATGTAGAGGACGCTGTCGCACGGGTCGCCTTGCGAGTAGATGACCGCTCCGCTCTCGTGCTCCACCACTCTCCCGGAGACCCCGCCCGACTTGAGAAACGCCTGGAGATCGAAGGAACCAGGTTTCGGGGCTTTGAGGCGTTCGGCTTTGGCACTCATGTGGTGCTCCAGTTCATGGCAGACACCCCTCGTGAGCCTCCGCCGCTTAGCGGGGGGATGCGAGCCTTCCGCACACCATTAGGGCGGTCATATTATGCCACCCGGGAGGGCGCGTGTCACCACCTGCTGGCGTGACGGGAGACCGCCGGACACCGACGCGCACCACACCCGCCGGCGGCCCGCTCAGAGGGGGTCCTGGGCATCGTAGAGATGGCTCCGGACGGCGTCGCGATGCTCGGCCGCCGCGCCGAGGTCCATCTCGTCGCCGGCCGTGACGGCCTCGGCCAGCGCCACGCCGACCTCCGCTTCGCCGGCCGCGACGACGGCCGCGCCCGCGCGGCGCAGCGCAGGGGCATCGCGGAGATGCGCGCACCGCACGAGCACGCGGAGGTTGGGGTTGAGCAGCCGCGCCTGCCTGATGATCTCGACGGCGTCCTCCACGTCGGCGCTCAGCACCAGGCTCCCGGCCGTCGCGATGCCGGCCTCGTCCAGGGTCCCCGGCCGCAGGACGTCGCCGTAAATCGCGGCGATGCCCCGCGCGCGCAGCCGCCGGACCGTGTCGAGGTTCAGATCGACCACCGTGACGTCCGCGCCGCGTTCGGCGAGCAGGCGGTGGACGATGTTCCCGACCGGACCGTAGCCGACGAGGATGCAGCGGTTCGGGTCGATTGGCCGGGGATCGCCCGGGGCCGGCGGCCTCGTCCCGGAGCGCGACACGGACCACCGGCGCGCGCGGCGGTAGACGGAGGGATTCAGGGCAATCGAGATCATCGATGCGGCCACGAGCGCGTTCCAGCCGGCATCGTTGATGAGTCCCAGGCCGCGGGCGACCGTGCCGAGGATGAAGCTGAACTCCCCCACCTGCGAGAAGGCGGCCCCGACCGGGACCGCCATGGTCATCGGCTTGCCGAGCAGGCGCACGGTCAGCATCGCGGCCAGCGGCTTGATCACGACGACGACGAGCAGCACCGCCCCGATCTCGAGCGGAGCCTGGATGAGGCTTCGCGGGTCGAACAGCATCCCGATCGACACGAAGAACAGCACGGCGAACGCGTCGCGCATCGGCACCGCGTCGCCGGCCGCACGGGCCGCGAATTCGGAGCGTCCCACCGTCAGCCCGGCCAGGAACGCCCCGAGGGCCATCGACACCCCGAAGATCCGGGCCGAACCCACCGCGATGCCGACGGCCAGCACCAGCACGGCGAGCGTGAAGAGTTCCCGCGAGCGGGTCCGCGCGATCCGTTCGAGGGCCTGCGGGATCACCCAGCGGCCGAGCACGACGACGGTGGCCACGAGGCCGAGCACCTTGAGCGAGGCCAGGCCGAGCGCGGCCCCGGCGGCACCGCTGCCGCCGCCTCCCCGGGCGTAGGCGATCGGCAGCACGAGCAGGATGGCGACCGTCAGGAGATCCTCCACGACGGTCCAGCCGATGGCGATGTGCCCGATTGGCGCGTGCAGGTCGTGGCGCTCGTTGAGGACCATGGCCATGACCACGGTGCTGGCGACGGAAATCGCCATGCCCAGGATGATCCCGGCCGCCCAGTCCCACCCGAGCAGGCGCAGGAGCGCGGCCAGCGCCGCAGTGGACATCGCGCTCTGGATCAGGGCGCCGGGCACCGCCACGCGCCAGACCGCCACCAGTTCGCGCAGGTGGAACCGCAGGCCGATCCCGAACAGCAGGAGGATCACGCCGATCTCGGCGAACTGCTCCGCGGTCGGCCGGTCGGCGACGAAGCCCGGCGTGAAGGGCCCGACGATCACGCCAGCCAGGAGGTAGCCGACGATCGGAGACAGCCTGAGACGGTGGGCGCCGTAGCCGAGCACCAGAGCCGCCGCCAGGCCGCCGGCGAACGTCATCAGGACGCTGAGATCATGCACGTCAGGAATCATAACAACCTCGAGGGCAGAGGGCGACCGCGGAGGAGCTGGCGGGCCCTCGGGACGGCTAGGACGATCCACGGGCGATGTCTCCGGATGTCGAATGGGTCGCCACGCGAGAGCAGGTGGCGCAGATGACCGCGTTCGAGGCCAAGCGCGCCGGGGAACTGGCCGAGCAGAACATGGCGCGCATGGGGATCACCTGGGTGTCGTTCGGCGGAGAGCGGTTCGAGTACCGGCCCGAGCGGCCGGGCAGGCACTACGCGCTCATCGCGGCGGCAATGCGGGAGAAGGTGCGCCAGAATCCGGACGTCAGGAGGGCGCTGCTCTCAACCGGCGACCTGGCGCTGAAGCCCGATCATCGCGAGGAGGCCGCCGCCCGCGCGGCCTGGCGCTACTGCGACATCCTGATGCAGATCCGCGGCGAAGTCCGCTGACCCCGCCCGGCGTCAGTCGGGCTCAGGATCGGATGGCGACCGCCGCCGTGTGAGCCTGTTCAGTGCGGCGAGGCCGGCGCTCGCGATGAGGAGGCTCCGGAGGCGGCGGAAGAAGGCGAGGGAGAACCCGGCGGCCGCCGGCAGTCCGAGCGCAACGAAGATCACGGCGAAGGCCCCTTCGGAGGCCCCCACCTGGAGCGGCACGAAGAAGAAGGCCACGGTGGTGAACTTGGCGGCCGCCTCGATGATCAGAGGGTGGATGGCCGGCGCGGCCAGGCCGAGCGCGTACAGGATCCACGCAATCTCCAGCACGAGCGCGGCCTGCGCGCCGATCTCGACGAGGACGATGACGGCCGCGCGCGCCGGCCTGTCGCGCAGCACGCCCAGCAGCAGATCTTCCATGCGGTTGATCGCCGGCACGTCGGGCTTGAGCCTGCCGCGCAGCGCGCCGATGCGCCCGAGCTTCTCGATCACGGAGCCGATCAGGTAGACGCGGAGACCTATCGCCACGACGGCCGTGACGAGGAAGGCGGCGCTGACGTAGAGAAGGCCTGTCGCCGCGCCGGCGGCCGCCGGCGGCAACGTGGCGGCGCGCAGGAGGTACAAGAGCGCGGCCACGCTCATCGCCGCGCTCAGGATCAGGTTGATGAGGTACTCCGTGAGCGTGGCCGCGAAGCCCTCGGTGAGCGTCAGGCCCCGGCTCTTGAGGAGCCAGGCCTTCGTCGGCTCGCCGAGGAACGGCCCCGTGAACGTCAGCGACTGCATCGCGTCGCCCGAGAGGCGGATCCAGAGCGCGTCCCGGAACGACACCCGCCGCCAGCGCAGGATGGAGAACCTGAGGGCGACGGCGCGCATCACCTGATAGAGCACGTAGCAGATCAGGATCGGCAGGGAGTGCCACCCCAGCTGCGCGAAGGTGCGCAGGATCTCGCCGGGGCCGAGGCGCCACAGGAGCAGGCCCAGGACGACCGTCCCCAGCAGCAGGAAGAGGAGGCGAGTCATATGCGTGTCGCTCCCCGGTGAACGCAGCGCTGCGCAGCGCCGACGGCCCGGCCACTTGCCGCATTGTATCCGGTGCGGGCAGCGGGTCCGGCCGCGGAGCACCGGCATGGGCGGCCGCGCGCGCGATGATGGCGGACGCCACCGGGGCGGGCGCCGCTGAAACCCACGGGATGCCCAACGCGCGCACGGCGCGAAGTAGACATCTTGACAGCAACGAATGGAAGCATCATGATGCCTACATGAGGACGACGCTCACGCTCGACCCGGACGTCGCGCAGCGCCTCGCCAGCGAAACCCGCCGCACCGGGAAAAGCCTGAAAGCGCTGGTGAATGACGCGATTCGACTCGGGCTGGGACTGACGGGGAAGCCGCCGAAATCCCCGCGCTTCAAGGTGGAGCCGCACGCCTTCGGCCTGCGGGCAGGCATCGACCCTGATCGACTGAATCAGCTGATCGATGAACTGGAGGTCGACGACGCTGCCCGGAGGCTCAGCCGATGATCGTCCCGGACGTCAACCTGCTGGTCCACGCCTACAACAGTGAATCGCGGGTCCACGAGGCCGCCCGCGCCTGGTGGGAGGCGCTGCTCAACGGCACTCGGCCCGTGGGCCTGTCCTGGGTGGTGATGCTCGGGTTCATCCGACTGACCACGCACCGGCAGATCCTCGCCCATCCGCTCACGGTGTCGGTCGCGTGCGCCCACGTCAGCACCTGGCTCGCCCGGCCATGCGTCGCCATCCTCCATCCCGGCAACCGGCACGCCGATGTGCTGTTCGGGCTCCTGGAGCATCTCGGTTCCGCAGGCAATCTCACGACCGACGCGCACCTTGCCGCGCTCTGCATCGAGCACCAGGCCGAGCTGCACTCCACCGATGCCGACTTCTCGAGGTTCCCGGGACTCCGCTGGAGAAACCCGGCGGCTATGCCCTGACGGCCGTGCGCTGGTGGTGACAGCGAAGACAAGGCCGGTCCGGGTGCACGCCGGCTACTCAGAGTCTCTCGATGACGAGCACCTGCTTGCCGAACTGCAGCGCTTCGTCCTTCGATGGCTTCCAGATGTCGAACCGGTGGTCGAACCGCTTGTGCATGCGGTCCCAGCAGGTGTAAACGCGCGAGCCGATCCGGAACCGTGTCCCGAACGGGAACTTCCGGGGACAGGCCACGAGCCCGTCATGGACCTCGCGGCCGCTGGCGGTGATGAACGGGTCGCCCCAGGTTTCATCCGGCGAGGACGAATACGCCGTGACGACTGCCGTGAACGGCGCCGGGCTTGCCGTCGCGGGCAGCGACGTGTCGTTTCCGGGCGGTGCGCTCGTGAGCACGATGACGCCGGCCAGCACGCTGCAGGCCAGCATGCCGACAAGTTGCGCCGGTTGATAGAGTCTCATGCCGGGTCCTCGACTTCCTTCAACAATGCCAACCCGCGTCGCGGCCGTTGCCGCCCGCCCTGCTCCCGGTACGGGGATCCCCCGCTCGAGGAACGCTCAATCCTGCTTGTCGGGGAGATGCCTTGCGGGCTTGGCGGACGCTCTGCCCAGCGCAACGGCGCTCGACAGGGTCCAGAGCGGGTTCTTGTTCGGTGTCTTCAGTATACCATCCCGCGGCCGAACCCCCGCCATGAAGCGGTAAGTCATTGATACAATGACAGTTCCGCTCCTCCATCGCGCCGGGTTGGCGCCGGCTCGATGCGCCCGGAGGGTGGGCTCAGGTGCGGCGTGCCTGACCGGCGGCCAGGGCGGCGACGGCTTCCTTCACCCGTTGCGGCGTCATCGGAAGCCGGAAGAGCCTCGCGCCCGTGGCATCGAAGAGCGCGTTGCCGAGGAGCGCGGCCACGCCCGTAATCACCGGCTCCCCGCATCCCTGCGGCGCCAGGTCCGCGTTGTCGACCAGAACGGTCTGGATCTCGGGAACCCACGAAAACCGCGTGATCTCATAGCTGTCGAAGTTCCGGTCCTTGACGGCCCCGCCGTCGAAGTGGATCTCCTCGGTGAGCACGGACGACAGGCCCATGACGACGCAGCCTTCCATCTGTGCCCTGGTGTCCTCGGGGTTCACGACCTGGCCGAGGTCCTGCGCCACCGTGACGCGCTTGACGCGGACCTGCCCGCTCACCTTGTCGACGGCGATCTCGGCCATGGCCGCCACGCAGGTGTTGAGGTAGTCGAGCAGCGCAGCGCCGTGCCCGCGCCCGCTCGGACCTTTCGCCGGCGTCCACCCGAACCTGCCCGCCGCGGCCTTCAGAACCCTGATGAGGCGAGGGTTGGACAGGTTCTTCAGCCGGAATTCCACCGGGTCCATTCCCGCCCTGGCGGCCATGATGTCGATGTGCGACTCGCGCGCGAAGATGTTCGTGTTGCTGCCGGGGCCCCGCCAGGCGCCCGTGGGAAACGGATGAGGACCGCCGCCGCCGAAACTCCCGGTGGCCAGGGTCCGCAGGTGAGGAACGTCGTAGATCATCTGCGAACTGCGATCGCCCGCAAAGACGGTATGGAAGT
>Ga0316601_100001558_pt1 | contig 11333 bp, 9 predicted proteins | sample OWC_soil_day5_no_FD_207663 | JGI IMG/M metagenome (GOLD analysis project Ga0316601, IMG submission 207663) | Wetland soil microbial communities from Old Woman Creek delta, Ohio, United States - OWC_soil_day5_noCT | ecosystem: Environmental > Terrestrial > Soil > Wetlands | place: USA: Ohio...
CACCGAGCAACCGCGTAACTCCGATGCCATAGCAGCCCATCAGCATGCGCTTGGACTGACCATCCTCGTCGATGAAGCTGAGATTCATCTGCTCGGGATACGGCAAGCCGGCAAAGACGTGACCGACTTCGATCCCGCGCTGGATCGCAAGCACGCCCTTGCCGTCGGGCGACGGATCACCGGCGACGACGCTGCGCACGTCCGCCACGACCGGCTCGGCCAGATCCCTTCCCCAGTTGACGCCGGTGTAGTGGTAACCCTCGTCGTTGGCACCGCTGACGAAGTCGCTCATCCTGGCCACGGTGCGGTCAGCCACGACGCGCACCGGCCGGCGCGTGCCGATCGGACCCAGGTACCCGGGCTTGCAGCCAAAGGTGTCGACGATCTCAGCCTCCGTGGCGAAGCGAAAACCGCCTTTCAGGCCATCGACCTTGCCGACCTTGATCTCGTTGAGTTCGTGATCGCCCCGAATCAGCACCAGCCAGATTTCCGCCGGTGCCAGCTCATCTCCCGTCGCAGAGTCGACCGCCAGCACGATCGACTTGACCGTCCGCGCGAGCGGCAATCCGAGGAATGCGGCCACGTCTTCGCACTTCTCCTTGCCCGGCGTCGCGGTCTTCGCCAGCGGTTCGGCCGGCGCCGCTCGCGTGGCGATCAGCGGCAAGGCTTCGGCCATCTCGACGTTGGCCGCGTAGTCCGACGTCGGGCAATAGGCGATCGCGTCTTCACCGGTGTCGGCGATCACCTGGAACTCATGGCTGGCCTTGCCGCCAATGTTGCCCGTGTCCGCCGCCACGGCGCGGAAAGTCAGGCCCATGCGCTCGAAGATGCGGACATACGCGTCGTACATCGCACGGTAGCTCGCCATCGCACCGGCTTCGTCGCGATCGAACGAGTAGGCGTCCTTCATCGTGAATTCGCGCCCGCGCATGACACCGAAGCGCGGGCGCCGCTCGTCGCGGAACTTGGTCTGGATGTGATAAAGGTTGATCGGCAACTGCTTGTAGCTGCGGATCTCTTCGCGGACGATGTCGACGACGACCTCCTCGCTAGTCGGCTGCACGACGAAGTCGCGGTCGTGCCGGTCCTTCAGACGCAGCAGTTCCGGCCCCATCTTGTGCCAGCGGCCGGACTCCATCCACAGCTCGGCCGGCTGGATCACCGGCATCAGCAGCTCCACGGCACCCGCGCGGTTCATCTCCTCGCGGATGATGGCCTCGATCTTCCTGATCACGCGCAGGCCCATCGGCATGTAGGTGTAGATGCCGGCGGCAAGCTTCTTGATCATCCCCGCGCGCAGCATCAGGGAATGGCTGAGGACCTCGGCGTCGGCCGGCGCCTCTTTCAGCGTGGAAATCAGAAACTCTTTGGCGCGCATGGAAAGACCGGACTTTTCAACGTTGTGATCGCGAAAATGCGACCCCTATAATGGGCCGCAGATTCTAAAGGTTCAGGGGTTGGCATGCTGGACAAGGACGGGTACCGCCCGAACGTCGGCATCATCCTGCTCAACAGCCGCAACGAGGTCTTCTGGGGCAAGCGCGTCAAACAACATTCGTGGCAGTTTCCGCAAGGCGGCATCAAGCATGGAGAATCGCCCGAGCAGGCGATGTTCCGTGAGCTCTGGGAAGAGGTAGGCCTCAGGTCGGAGCATGTGAAGATCGTCGGCCGCACGCGGGACTGGCTGCGCTATGACGTGCCTGAGCAGTGGATACGGCGCGACCTGCGCGGGAACTACCGCGGGCAGAAGCAGATCTGGTTTCTGCTCAGGCTCATGGGTCGCGACTGCGACGTCAGCCTGCGCGCGACGACGCATCCGGAGTTCGACGCATGGCGCTGGCACGAGTACTGGGTGCCGCTCGATGCCGTGATCGAGTTCAAGCGCGATGTCTACCAGCAGGCGCTGATCGAGTTGTCGCGTTTCGTGTTCAGGCCGGGGCGACCGCATCAGAAGGCCTCGCGGCCACGAAACAGTCGTTTCGGCGCGAGCGCGGAAACAGGCTCGGATGCGGCCTCCGCCACGCTGCAAGCCGCCGCTCAGACCGGAGGAGACTCGGCCTAGCCCGTGCTCAAAGCAGCACGAGATTGTCGCGGTGTATGAGTTCCGGCTCGTCGATGTAGCCCAAGGTGGCCTGGATTTCACCGGTGGGCTTGCGCGCAATCTGGCGCGCGTCACCGCTCGCATAGTTGACCAGTCCGCGCGCGATTTCTCGCCCGTCCTGCGAGACGCAGCCGACGACATCGCCGCGCTGAAACTCCCCAATGACTTCGACGACTCCGATCGGCAGCAGGCTCTTGCCACCGGACGCCAGCGCGCGCGCGGCACCGTCGTCGACGACCACGCGTCCCTTCAACAGCAGATGGTCGGCCAGCCATTGCTTGCGCGCCGTGAGTACAGCGGTGGACGCCATCAGTTCCGACCCGATGGCCTCGCCGGCGGCCAACCGGAGCAGGACATCGACCTCGCGGCCGGACACGATGATTGTGAGGGCGCCGCTGCGGGCCGCCCGCTTGGCAGCGAGGACCTTCGTCAGCATGCCACCGCGCGCGATGGCGGATCCCGCACCACCCGCCATGGACTCGAGCGCGGGTTCGCCCGCGGTCGCGGTGCGGACAAGCCTGGCCGTCGGATCCCGGCGAGGATCGGCTGAAAACAGTCCCGCCTGGTCGGTCAGAATCACGAGCGCATCGGCCTCGATGAGGTTGGTCACCAGTGCGGCCAGCGTGTCGTTGTCGCCGAACTTGATTTCATCGGTTACGACGGTGTCGTTCTCGTTGATGACCGGCACCACGCCGAGTTCGAGCAACGTGAAAAGCGTAGACCGCGCATTCAGATAGCGTGCGCGATCGGCCAGGTCCGCATGCGTCAGCAGCACCTGAGCCGTGTGCAGGCCCAAGGCCCGAAACTGCGTTTCGTAGGCCTGCGCCAGGCCCATCTGGCCGACGGCCGCCGCAGCCTGAAGTTCGTGAATCTGCTGCGGACGGCGCGCCCAGCCGAGCCGCTGCATGCCTTCAGCGATGGCGCCGCTCGAAACAAGAACGACCTGCCTGCCCTGGGCCCGCAGGTCAGCAATCTGGCGCGCCCAGCGCGCGATGGCTTCGGCGTCGAGACCGCGGCCTTCGTTCGTGACCAGGCTGCTGCCGACCTTCACCACGATCCGCCGCGCCCGCTGAAACCCGGTCACGACCCGACCTCGTCCGTAGCACCGCCGTCGACTGGCACGGGCACACGTTGCACCCGTTCCTCATCGAGGAACTTCTGCACGGCGGCGACCAGATCGCGGCAGCCTTCCCCCGTTGCCGCAGAAACCGTGAACACGGGAGACTTGGTACGGAGCCGTCGCTTGAAGTCCGCCACGAGCGCAGCGCGGTCTGTCGTCGACACGAGATCGATCTTGTTCAGCACGAACCAGCGCGGCTTGCGTGCCATCGTCGGGTCGAACTTCTTCAGTTCCGCCGAGATGATGCGGGCATCCTTCACGGGGTCGGCCGTCCCCTCGGGGCCGACGCAGTCGACGAAGTGAAGCAGCAGGCCGGTTCGACGCAGGTGTCGCAGAAACTGGTGGCCGAGGCCGGCGCCTTCCGCCGCTCCTTCTATCAAGCCCGGCACGTCGGCGAGCACGAAGCTGCGCTCGGGGCCGACTCGTACCACACCGAGATGCGGCTGCAGCGTCGTGAACGGGTAATCCGCCACCTTCGGACGCGCATTGGAAACGGCCCGGATGAAGGTTGATTTCCCCGCGTTCGGCAGGCCGAGCAATCCGACGTCGGCCAGGACCCTGAGTTCGAGCCGCAGCGCTCGATGTTCTCCGGGCTCGCCCTTGGTGAACTGCCGCGGCGCGCGGTTGGTGCTCGACTTGAAGTGCAGGTTGCCCAGGCCGCCGCGCCCTCCCGCCGCCAGCAGCGCGCGCTCGCCATCGTGGGCCATGTCCGCCAGTTCGTCCCCGGTTTCTTCGTCGAAGATCACCGTGCCCACCGGCACTCGCAGCTCGATGTCCTTGCCGCCGGCGCCGTAGCAATCGGCCCCGCGTCCGGACTCGCCATTGCCGGCACGATGCAGGCGGGCATAGCGAAAGTCGATCAGCGTATTGAGATTGCGGTCGGCGCGCACCCAGACGCTGCCACCACGGCCGCCATCGCCCCCGTCCGGCCCGCCCTTGGGAATGAACTTCTCGCGGCGAAACGAGGCGCAGCCGTCTCCACCCTTGCCGGCCGTAACCTCGATCCTTGCTTCGTCGACGAACTTCAACGGATCACCAAAGAAAAAGCCCTGCCGCGGACGGCAGGGCTTTCATTCAACCGGATGCCGCCGAGCGACTGCTCAGGCAGCGGGGACGACATTCACGACGCGTCGGTTCTGCGCGCCGCTCACCTCGAACTTGACCGTGCCGTGGGCCGTCGCGTAGAGGGTGTGATCACGGCCCATGCCGACGTTGTCGCCCGCGTGAAACTGGGTCCCACGCTGCCGCACGATGATCGCGCCGGCCGCAATGCCCTGTCCGCCGTAGACCTTGACGCCCAGACGCTTGGCCTGGGAGTCGCGACCATTGCGGGATGAACCGCCTGCTTTCTTGTGTGCCATTTCAGCTCCTGCTCAATCAGGCCGCGATCGAGTCGATGCGCAGTTCAGTGAAGTTCTGGCGATGCCCGGCGTGCTTCTGGAAATGCTTGCGCCGCTGCATCTTGAAGATCGTGACCTTGTCACCGCGACCGTGCGACAGCACCGTCGCCAGGACCGCCGCTCCCGAAAGAAGCGGGTTGCCGGCCTTGAGGTCGCCGCCGTCAACCACCGCCAGAACCTCCGACAGCTTGACTTGCGCTCCGACGTCCGCCGGCAGCGATTCAACCTTCAGCGTGTCGCCGGCAGCAACCCGGTACTGCTTGCCGCCGGTCTTGATAACTGCATACATAATCATCGCTCCTGCGCTCAGCCGGAGCTGAGGCGAAAAATCCTTGATGTTCCTGCTTTTCTTAGTACATCGGGCGCTCGTGCGAGCCGGTGATGGCACAACCGTCGTCACGACCTGCAAGCATCTCAAACGCGCCGACTGAGCCGCCTTCAGGCTTATTCCGTTGCCGGCCTTTACCGAATCCGCCGCCGTTGCTAATCCGGAATTCCGCCAGCCCTAGAACCAGATGACGCCAGCGGGAAAGCTTTGAATTATCACACTTTTGTGGCGGCCCAGTCAAACTTCCCCGGCCAGGCACCGCGAAAGCTACGGCGCACCCGCTGTCGACCGGACTCCACCCGGTGCACTCCTATAATGCCCTGATGAGCCGGGTACCCCAGCCACTGAAAGACGGAGCGCCTCTCGCAGCACAGGCCGCGCCATCCCGACCCGGACTCGATGTCAACGGGCTGGGCGGACCGATTCCGGACCTCGGGACCGTGTTGGCCCCGATCGCGGCCGACATGCAGGCCGTGGACGCCGTCATCCGCGAACGGCTGAACTCCGATGTCGCCCTGGTCAATACGATTTCCGACTACATCATTGGTGCGGGCGGCAAGCGGCTGCGCCCGGCCGTGGTGCTGCTGGTTGCGCGGGCGCTCGGTTACAAAGGCACAGCCCATGTGTTGCTCGCCGCGGTCATCGAATTCATCCACACCGCGACCCTGCTGCATGACGATGTCGTCGATGAGTCGGATCTGCGGCGAGGGAGATCCACGGCGAATGCGATGTTCGGGAATGCCGCCAGTGTCCTGGTCGGCGACTTCCTCTACTCCCGCGCGTTCCAGATGATGGTGGACGCGGGGAACCTGCGCGTCATGCGGATACTCGCCGATGCAACCAACCGCATCGCCGAGGGTGAAGTCCTGCAGTTGATGAGTGTCCACGATCCGTCCGTCAACGAGGCACGGTACTTCGAGGTCGTCGAGCGAAAGACCGCGACTCTGTTCGAAGCCGGCGCACGAATCGCGGCCGTGCTCGCCGCGGCCGATGCCACGACCGAGCAGCGATGCGCAAGTTATGGCGCGTCCCTGGGCCGCGCGTTCCAGATCGTGGACGACATGCTCGATTATTCCGGTCACACGGAGGAGATCGGCAAGCGGCTGGGTGACGATCTGCGCGAAGGCAAGGTGACGCTGCCGCTGATCCATGTCCTGCGTAGCGCCGCACCTGAGCAGCGCGAACTCGTCGTGCGGGCGGTGCGGGACGGCAACGGCGACTTCGAGGCCATCGCCCGGATCGTCACGGACAATGGCTCGATCGCCTATTCAGGCCGCCTCGCTGAGCGTGAGGTCGACGCCGCACGGCAGGCCATTCGCCATCTGCCGGCCTCGGACCATCAGGAATCTTTGTTACACTTGCTGGCTTTCGCGATTGGGCGTGATCGCTAGCGGTCCAGAGCGGCACGTACTGACGTCGGGGTGTAGCTCAGCCTGGTAGAGTACTGCGTTCGGGACGCAGGAGTCGGAGGTTCAAATCCTCTCACCCCGACCAATTTCCTCCCTCATCTCCTGATCGGGTAACGCGGCTGCGGCACGTGGACGAGTTGCCCCTTTGGATCACGCTGGCCGGGCTCGTCGTCCTGCTCCTGGTTTCGGCCTTCTTCTCGATTTCCGAGACAGCGCTGATGGCGCTGAATCGCCTGCGGCTGCGCCACCTGGTCCGCGAGGGCCACCGCTCCGCCCGCCGCGTGCAGTCACTGCTCGACCATACGGACAAGTTGCTCGGCACGATCCTGCTGGGCAACAACCTCGTCAACGCTGCGGCGACAGCGCTCGTCACCGCCATGACGATTCGCCTCGTCGGTGACAACGATTGGGCGCTGCTCGCGGCCACGGCGGCGATTACGTTTCTGATTCTGGTCTTTGCCGAGATCACTCCGAAGATCATCGGTGCGACCTTCCCGGAGAAGATCGCGATGCCGGCCAGCTACGCCCTGGCTCCTCTTCTGGTCCTGTTCAGGCCGGTGGTCTGGTTCGTCAACCTCTTTGTCCGGTCGATGCTCCTTCTATTGAGAATTCCACCCGGCAGTCGCGAGGGCTCGGGCCATCGTCTCTCCACAGAGGAGCTGAGGACGCTGGTACTGGAAGGCGGAAATTTCATTCCCGGCAAGCACCGCAGCATTCTGCTGAACCTGTTTGAACTGGAAGAACTCTCGGTTGACGACGTGATGATTCCGCGATCACGGATCGAGGGCATCGACCTGCAGCAATCGCGCGATGAAGTGCTGGCCCAGCTCAGAACCTGCTACCACAACAAGCTCCCGGCCTACGAAGGCGACATCAGCCGGACGACCGGGGTGCTTCTGGTGCGGAAGTTGCTGCCGTCGCTGACGAGCAGCGAGTTTTCTCTCGAAGCATTGCGCGCAACGCTTTCGCCCCCGTACTTCGTTCCAAGTGGCACGCCCCTGTTCCAGCAGCTTCAGCACTTTCAGGACAACCGGCAGCGCATTGGGCTCGTCGTTGACGAGTACGGCGAGGTTCAGGGCCTGGTGACGCTCGAGGACATCATTGAGGAAATCGTAGGTGAGGTCGCGACACGCACAACGGCTTCCGTGGGTCGGCTCCACTGGAGTCCCGACGGGACCGCCATTGTCGATGGCAGCATCACGCTGCGCGACCTGAACCGCCGACTCTCGCTGGAGCTTCCGCTCGACGGGCCAAAGACGCTGAACGGGCTGCTGGTCGAACGGCTGGAGGAAATTCCCGATGCGCCTTGCTGCGTGCGCTTCGACGATGTACTGGTTGAAGTGCTTCATGTCGATGAACACGCCGTGCGGAGCGCACGGGTGGCACGAATTGGCGCGAACCACACCGCGCTGGCAGCCACCTGAAACGCTCGTTCGGCTTGCCTTGTTTGCGGGAGTTAAGCTTTACAAATCCGGGCCTTATCGGCAGTATCTTTTTGCTTCGTGAGAAGTGCCTGCCCGCTATAACTTGGGTCTCGTCCGACCCTCCAGGGACCGTAGCACCCCATGTCCGCCGTTACTCAAGGTCCTGCTGCCGCAGGGGCCCTCACCGGTCTCGCGCGTGCCCTCGTTCAGCAAGGAAAGCTGAGGCCTGACCGGGCGGAGAACTTCGCCCGCAAGGCCGCGCAGTCGAACACGCAGTTCATCGATGAACTGACCAACTCGGCCGATGTCACGGGCCTGAGCGCGAGTTCGATCGCCAGGTTCGCCGCCGAGACCTTCGGCCATCCGATGCTGGACCTGAGCGCGCTCGATCTGGAGCAGCTGCCACGCGACATCATCGACAGGAAGCTGGTCGCAGCCGCGCGCGTGCTCGCACTGCGCAAGCGCGGCAATCGCCTCGCGATCGCGGTGTCGGACCCGACCAACTTCGCGGCGCTCGATCAGGTCAAGTTCCAGACGCAGCTGGCGCTCGATGTCATCGTCGTCGAGCACGACAAGCTGCTGAAGCTGGTCGAAGCCCAGTCGCAGTCCGTGGGGCAGAAACTCGAAGAGTTGACGGGCGGCGATGACGTCAGCTTCGACGATCTGCTGGGCGAGTCCCCGGACCTGGCAGTCACTGACGATGCCGCGCAGCTGGAGATCGACGACGCGCCGGTGGTCCGCTTCCTGCAGAAGTTGCTGCTGGACGCCATCGGCGAGGGTGCGTCGGACCTGCACTTCGAGCCGTACGAGAAGTTCTATCGCGTCCGCTTCCGCGTCGACGGAATCCTGCGCGAGGTCGCACAGCCGCCGCTGGCAATCCGCGACCGGCTCTCGGCGCGCATCAAGGTCGTCTCCAAGCTCGACATCTCGGAGAAGCGCGTGCCGCAGGATGGCCGCATGAAGCTTGCACTCTCCGGCCAACGCGCGATCGACTTCCGCGTCAGCACCTTGCCGACGATGTTCGGCGAGAAGATCGTGATGCGGATTCTCGATCCTTCGCAGGCCAAACTGGGCATCGATGCCCTGGGCTACGAGCCCGACCAGAAGGAAGCCCTGCTGAACGCCGTGCAGCGGCCGTACGGCATGGTGCTGGTCACCGGGCCGACGGGATCCGGCAAGACGGTGTCGCTCTACACCTGCCTCAACATCCTGAACCAACCGGGCATCAACATCTCGACGGCCGAGGATCCTGCGGAAATCCAGCTCGCGGGGATCAACCAGGTCAATGTCAATGAAAAGGCAGGCCTCACTTTTGCGAATGCGCTGCGCGCATTTCTACGCCAGGATCCGGACGTGATCATGGTCGGTGAGATTCGCGACCTCGAAACCGCCGACATTGCGATCAAGGCAGCGCAGACCGGACACATGGTGCTTTCCACGCTTCACACCAACGATGCGGCGGCCACGCTGGTGCGACTGCAGAACATGGGCGTGGCGCCTTTCAACGTAGCGTCGAGCGTCATCCTGATCACGGCGCAGCGCCTCGCCCGCAAGCTGTGCACCTGCAAGCAGCCGGTCGAGGTTCCCAAGGACGCGCTGGTCAGCGCCGGTTTCCGCGGCGAGGACCTGAAGGGCGACTGGATCCCGTACAAGGCGGTCGGCTGCGAAAAGTGCAAGGGCAGCGGCTACAAGGGCCGGCTGGGCATTTACCAGGTGATGCCGATCACCGAAACGATGCAGGACATGATCCTGAAGAGCGCCACGGCGCTGGAAATTTCTCGCGAATCAGTCAAGAACGGGGTGCGCGATCTGCGCCAGTCCGGGCTGCTGAAGGTCAAGGCCGGCATCACGTCGATCGACGAGGTACTGGGATGCACCAACGAATGATAGTCGGGAGCGACTGAACGATGGCCACCGGAGCAATTGCGAAAGCCAAACCTCGCGTCGAGGTCAAGGAATCGGTCTTCCAGTGGGAGGGGCGAGACAAGAACGGCCGGGTGGTCAAGGGCGAGATGCGCGCCGGCGGCGAATCCGTCGTCGCAGCCTCGCTGCGGCGCCGCGGCGTCATGGTCAGCAAGATCAAGAAGCAGTCGTTTTCGCGCGGACGCAAGATCACGCAGAAGGACTTGGCGCTTTTCACGCGGCAGTTGTCGACCATGCTCAAAGCCGGCGTGCCACTGATGCAGTCGTTTGACATCGTAGGTCGCGGCCACGCCAATCCCTCGATGGCGCGGCTGATGAACGATATCCGCATGGACATCGAGACCGGCACTAGTTTGAACCAGGCGTTCCGCAAGTATCCACTCTACTTCGATGCGCTGTTCTGCAACCTGGTGGCTGCCGGCGAGCAGGCCGGTATCCTCGAAACGTTGCTGGACCGGCTGGCGATGTACCAGGAAAAGACGATCGCGCTCAAGGGAAAGATCAAAAAAGCGCTCTTCTACCCGGTCTCGATCATCTTGGTGGCAATTTTGGTTACCGCGATCATCATGATCTTCGTGGTTCCTTCGTTCAAGAACGTGTTCACCAGCTTCGGTGCAGACCTTCCGGCGCCAACCCTGATCGTCATAGCCATGTCCGACTTCTTCGTGAAGTACTGGTACATCGTTTTCGGTCTGCTGTTTGGCGGCATTTATTTTTTGGTTCAGGCTTGGAAGAGATCGCCCAAGGTCCAAGCCTTCGTAGACCGCAGCCTGCTCAAGTTGCCGGTACTTGGCGAGATGCTGCAGAAGGCTTCGATCGCGCGCTGGAGTCGCACGCTCGCTACGACGTTCGCCGCCGGGGTGCCGCTGGTTGAAGCGCTGGACTCGGTCGGCCCGGCCGCCGGCAATTACGTCTACAAGGAAGCGACCAAGTCCGTGCAGACGGAAGTCAACGTCGGTACGAGTCTGGCGCAGGCGATGCAGAACACTGGGGTGTTTCCGAATATGGCGGTACAGATGACGCAGATCGGCGAAGAGTCGGGCTCGCTTGACTCCATGTTGTCCAAGGTGGCCGACTACTACGAGCGCGAAGTCGACGAAACCGTAGATGCGTTGGCAAGTCTGATGGAACCTCTAATCATGGTCGTTTTGGGCACACTCATCGGCGGCATCGTCATCGCAATGTACATGCCAATCTTCAAACTCGGCCAGGTCGTCTAGTCGCTCCGCGGCCGCCGGAGCGGTCCAGTGCCGAACGTGCTTTCGGATGCAGAGTTCGTCCTCGCTGCTGCGGTCTTCGGGCTGGCGATCGGCTCGTTCCTGAACGTGGTCATCCACCGCCTTCCGCGGATGATGGAAAGCGAGTGGCGAGCGCAGTGCGCCGAGCTCGAAGGCAAGGAGGCGCCCGAAACCGGGCGCTACAACCTGCTCGTCCCGCGCTCGCAGTGCCCGTCCTGCCAGACGCCGATCCGTGCCAGAGACAACATTCCCGTGTTTTCTTGGCTGATCCTGGGCGGCAAGTGCGCACAGTGCAAGGCGAAGATTTCTCCACGCTATCCGATCGTCGAGGCTCTGACGGCGTGCCTGTCGGCGCTGGTGGCGTGGAAGTTCGGACTCGGATGGACGGCC
>Ga0316601_100001559_pt1 | contig 11333 bp, 6 predicted proteins | sample OWC_soil_day5_no_FD_207663 | JGI IMG/M metagenome (GOLD analysis project Ga0316601, IMG submission 207663) | Wetland soil microbial communities from Old Woman Creek delta, Ohio, United States - OWC_soil_day5_noCT | ecosystem: Environmental > Terrestrial > Soil > Wetlands | place: USA: Ohio...
GAACATGTCCTCGCGGTTCTTCGGATCGACGCCGCCGTCGAACTGCTGCTCGGTGCCGTAGTAGACGCACGGGATGCCGTCCCACGTGAACAGGTAGCCGAGCGCAGAGCGCAGCACGGCCGGATCGCTCTTCTCGAACAGGAAGCGCGGCAGGTCGTGGTTGTCGAGGAAGTTGACCTGGACCTGGTTCGGCGCGAGCCCGATGCCGCCCTCGGCAGACGTCGCGTGCGGGGTCGCCGGGTACGTCGGGCCGACCGAGTACCCCTGCGCGGCACACCACGCATCGGTGGGGTTGCGACCGTTCCGGCTGTTGAGCAGACACTCGAGGTTCTTCGTCGGCTGATCCTGCGCGAACACCGGATCGACACCGCGGTACTTCGCCGGGAAGTTGAACATCGAGTCGAACCGGCCAAACGTGCCGGCCGCGTCGGTGCCGCCCCAGGTGTAGCTGCCGATCAGATCGTCGTTGCCGTCGAAGCCTTCGCCGAAGATGAAGAAGTTCTGCTTGCCGAGATCGCGCGCCTTCTTGCGCATCCGATCGGTGAAGTCTCCCCAGAAGCCGCGGACGTTGCGCGCGACCTCGGGGCGATCGATGTGCTTGACCGTGTCGATCCGGAACCCGTCGAAGTCGGCGACCTCGATCCAGTACTCGAACACCTGGATCAGCGCCTCCTTGGCGTCGGGGTTGTCGGTGTCGAGATCCTTGAGCCCACCGGGGAAGTCGCCGGTCGTCTCCTGCGTGCGGATGAAGTCCTTCGTGTAGTCGCTCTCGTGCCACCACACGTAGACGCGGCCGCGGCGGTTGTACCAGCTCGGATCGTCGAACCACGGCTTGTCGTCGGGCCACTCGAACCAGTCCGGCGGGCGCGGCGGCGGCGTGCGGTTCTTCTCGGGCCAGTCGGTGAACCGGACGTCCGCGGCGCCGGAGAAGCCGAGCGAGGTCCAGCCCTGCACGCCGCGCGCGTCGTAGTCGGGATCCCACTCGATGATCCGCTCGAGGTAGCCCTGGCCGTTCGCGCAGTACGTCATCTCGTCAGCGGTGCACTTCGTCGGGTTGTCGCGACAGATCTGCAGGCAGGTGTGCGAGAAGCCGCCGCCGGAGATCGTGTCGTCGGGCTGACCGTTGCCGTTGATGTCGTAATAGAACAGCTGGCCCATGTGGTTCGTGACCACGTCGAGGATCACGAGCATCCCCTTCTCGTGCGCGCGATCGACGAGCTCGCGGAGCTTGGTCAGGTCGCCGAAATGCGCGTTCGGCCGCAGGAAGTCCTGCGTCCAGTAGCCGTGGTAGCTCGCGAACCCGGCGTCCTCTTCGGTGTTCTTGACCACCGGAGAGATCCACAGCGCGGTCACGCCGAGCGTCTCGAGGTAATCGAGCTTGTCGATCACGCCTTGCCAGTCGCCGCCGTGGTAGCGACCGGGGACCGAGGGCGCGACGTTGAAGTCGTTGTTCGGATCGCCGTTCGCGAACCGGTCGATCATGATCTGGTAGATGACCTGGTCGCGCCAGTCGACCCCGGCGTTGCTCTGATGCGGCCGGTCGGCCGGGTGGGCGAAGTCCGACGCGCCACCGCACGCGGCGAGGGCCAGGGCCAGGAGCACGGGGCGGATCATCGGCGGCATCGGGGAGCACGATTCGTGCCCCAGTTTCCGGCGGGGGATCAACACATTACCGACGGGCGGCGGTCGATCTGTGTTGCCGTTCGCAACGTCTCACGCAGCCAGGAACGACGCCGACGCGCGGCGGCCTCCCCCGACAGGATAGGCTGACGGCCGGAGAGGGCGGATGACGCGAGGCGAGGACGGAGTCCATCACGAGCTCGGCGAGCGACGGAAGGAGCTAACGCTCGTTCACGGCCTCGCGCGCGCCCTCCACGCAGCGCGGCCGCTCGATCAGGCGATCGTCGCCGAGCTCACCGCGCTCCTGCCGGCCGCGTGGCAATACCCGGAGACCTGCGAGGCGCGGATCCAGATCGACGGGCTCGAGGCTCGCACTCCCGGCTACGTGTCCAGTCCATGGTCCCAGCGCGCCGCGGTCAGCGGGGGCCGTGGCGTGATCGAGGTCGTCTACCGCGAGGAGCGACCCGCGGCGCACGAGGGTCCGTTCCTGCGCGAGGAGCGCGACCTGATCCAGACGGTGGCCGAGATGGTCTCCGTCCACGTCGACCGGTGGACAGCGCGCGATGCGCTGCGCTCCGAGGTGGCGCACTTCCGCGCGATCTTCGATCGGGCGCCGATCGGTATCGCGGTGGTGCGGATGGACGCGCGCCTGATCCGCTCCAATCGCGCGCTCCAGGCGTTCCTCGGGTACTCGGAGGCCGAGCTCGCGGAGCTGACCTTCCCCGCGCTCACCCACCCCGACGATGTCGAGACCGATCTCGAGCTATTCGCGTCGCTGCTCGCCGGCGATCGCGACTCCTACGAGCTCGAGAAGCGCTACCTCCGCAAGGACGGGACGATCGTCTGGGGCAACCTGCGGGTCTCGCTCGTCGACCTCGGTGGCGACACCCGGAACGTCATGGGGATGGTCGAGGACATCACCGCACGCAAGGCCGCCGAGGCGCAGCGCGCCCAGCTCGAGGCCCAGCTTCGCCAGGCGCAGAAGATGGAGGCCGTCGGACGCCTCGCCGGCGGGGTCGCGCACGACTTCAACAACATCCTCACGATCATCGCGTTCAACTGCGAGCTGCTGTTGTTCGGCGACGCCGAGTCACCCACCGACGCCGTCATCGAGATCCGGCAGGCCGCCGAGCGCGCGACGCTGCTCACCCGCCAGCTGCTCGCGTTCAGCCGGAAGACGGTGCTCCGGCCGGTCGTGATCGATCTCGACAAGCTCGTCGCCGGGATGGAGAGCATGCTGCGGCGGTTGATCGGGGAGGACGTGACCCTGGTGACGCGCCTCGCCGGTGCCGACGCACACGTCCGCGCGGATGCGGGCCAGCTCGAGCAGGTCCTGATGAACCTCGCGGTCAATGCGCGGGACGCGATGCCGCGCGGTGGCACCCTGACCCTCGAGGTGCGCACGGCCGACATCGGCTTCGTCGAGCTCGCGGTCTCGGACACGGGCGTCGGCATGGATCCCGAGACGCAGGCCCGGATCTTCGAGCCGTTCTTCACGACGAAGGAGGAGGATCGCGGCACCGGCCTCGGGCTCTCCGTCGTGTTCGGGATCGTCGAGCAGAGTGGCGGCCGCATCGAGGTCGCCAGCGAGCCTGGGCACGGAGCGACGTTCCGGATCCGGCTCCCGCGGGCAACCGAGGCCGTGCTCGCGCCGACCAGCGCGCCGATCACCACGCCGTCGATCGGGACCGAGACGATCCTCGTCGTCGAAGACGACGAGAGCCTGCGCAAGCTGGTGCGGGTGATGCTCCAGAGCCAGGGCTACCAGGTGCTCGAGGCCCGCGATGGCGCGGAGGCCCTCGCGCGCGCACTCGACCACCCCGGGTCGATCCAGCTCCTCGTGACCGATGTCGTGCTCCCCGGGCAGCCGGGGCGAGAGATCGCGGAGCAGCTGCGAGTGCGGCGGCCCGAGCTCGAGGTGCTGTTCATCTCCGGCTACAACGACGACGCGCTGGTCCGCAACGGCGTCCTTCACGGCGACATCGGGTTCCTGCAGAAGCCGTTCTCGCCGTCGGCGCTCGGCCGCAAGGTCCGCGAGATCCTCGACCGCTGATCGGACCGCCGCGGCGGACACCACGGCGGCCCCCTCCCTTGGGGCCGTGTACGAACCCTGCACAGCGGCCGGGTGACAGGGGTTGTGTCCGCGGCCTTCGACCTACGCTACGATAGGGGCGTGTCCATGACCGGCGTGCCGTCGACGAGCAGTGGAACCTCCCCCGGCGTCTCGTTGCAAGCGGTGATCGAAGCCGCGCGACGGCTCGACGAGCTGTCCACGGCGCGCGTGATCGGCGAGGCCGCCGAGGCCGTGCACAAGGCGCAGAAGGGCGGACTCCCGCTCGGCACGCTGATGCCGAACGCGATCCTCGTCGCCGCCTCGGGCATCTCGCTGGTGCCGCCGGCGACACCGTCGCTCGCGTACACCGCGCCGGAGCGCCTGCGCGGTCAGGCCGGCGATCGCCGCAGCGACGTGTTCTCGCTCGGCGTCGTGCTGTGGGAAGCCCTCACCCACGAGCGGCTGTTCGACGCGCCGACCGACGACGCCCGCAAGGCCGCGGTCCTCGAGCGCGAGATCCAGGCGGCGTCGGAGCTCAACGCCAACGTCCCGGCGGAGCTCGACGCGATCTGCAAGAAGGCGCTCGATCGCGATCCCGCGAACCGCTTCCACAGCGCCAAGGTCATGGCGGCCGAGATCTCGGCGGTGCTCGACGACGCCGGCTATCCCGATAACAACGACGAGATCGCCAGCTACCTCGCCGCCGCCTTCCCCGCCGGTGCGCCCGTGGCGCCGGCGACGATCGGCGCGGCGCTCGCCGCGAAGCTCGCCGCGGCCCCGGCGAGCACGACACCCTCGACCCGCCAGCAGCTCAACTCGACGATGCACGGCATGGCGCCGATCCGCGAGCCGGCGGCGGCCAAGCCCGAGGCCGTCGCCGCGAAGCCCGAGCCCGCGAAGCTCACCCCCCTCCCGCCGATCGTCGCGACGGCCGAGCCGGTCACCGCGCCGAAGCTCGATCCAGGCAAGACCATCCCTGCCGGCTCCGGCCTGTCCGTGCCCGATCTCAAGAAGGTCGAGACGAAGGTCGATCCCACGAAGCTGGACCCGACCAAGACGATGCCCGGCGGCTCCGGCCTGTCGGCCTCCGATCTCAAGCAGGCCCAGGCGACGGCCGAGACCGACGCGAAGGCGAACGTCGACACGAAGGACGCCGTCCGCGCGAAGTCCCCGTCGAGCGGCCTGTCGCCGACGGCGTTCATCAAGGCGCCGGCGACCAGCGCACCGTCGACGCTCACCGCGGCGCCGGAGATGCCGGCCGCGACGCCCGTCGCGATCGCCGCGCCGAGCACGCCCGACGCCAAGCCCAAGGCCCTGATCGTCGACGAGCCCAAGCCCAAGGCCCTGATCGTCGACGACCCGAAGCCGAAGGCCTCGATCTCGAATGCCGAGACCATCGCGACGCCGGCGCTCGCGGCTGCGTCGCCGGGGGTCGTCGGGCTCCCGGCGCTGCCGCCCGGCGCCGAGCGTTCGTTCGACGATGACTTCTCGACCAACTCGGGCGCCAAGCCCTACGTCGAGGCGGCGCCCGCGCCCGCGCCCGCGCCCGCGCCCGCGCCCGAACCGTCCGCCGCAGTCTCGGTGCCGCGCCCGCGCTCGGCGACCCGCCCGGGGACCAACAAGGAAGGCCGCGACGTCCTCGAGAACTGGGGCTGGTCGACGGACTCGCACGCCGCGATCGACGACGGCGGCCACTACGAGGAGGCTCCGGACAACGGGCGCAAGCGCCTGCTGATCGCGATCGGGGGCGCACTCGGCGCGATCCTGTTGATCGTCGTGATCGCCGTGGCCGCCAGCGGCGGCGACGACAAGAAGAAGGAGCCGAAGGTGGAGGCGCCGGTCGCCGACACCTCGCGACCTGCCGGCGAGCCGGTCGCGAAGGCCGCGGATCCCGCGCCCGCGGATCCGATGCCGACGACCCTGCCCGCGTCCGATACGACCGCGCCGACGCCGGCGGTCGAGCCCGCGCCCGTCGAGCCGCCCCAGGTCGAACCGGCCATGACCGAGGCCGCCAAGGCCGAGGCAGCCAAGGCCGAGGCAGCCAAGCTCGAGGCGGCCAAGGTCGAGGCCGCCAAGGTCGAAGCCGCCAATCTCAAGACCGCCAAGCTCGAGGCCGCCAAGGCCGAGGCCGCCAAGGCCGAAGCCGCCAAGCTCGAAGCCGCCAACCTCAAGGCCGCCAAGCTCGAGGCCGCCAAGGCCGAGGCCGCTACCCTCAAGGCCGCCAAGCTCGAGGCCGCCACCCTCAAGGCGGCGCAGGCCGAGGCTGCCAAGGCCGAAGCCGCCCGGGTCAAGGCGGCGAAGGTCGAAGCTGCCAAGGTCGAGGCCGCGCGGGTCAAGGCCGCCAAGGTCGAGACCGCCAAGCTCGACCCGGTCAAGGAGCCCCAGAAGAAGGATCCGAAGAAGGATCCGAAGATCGCGAAGACCGCGGCCAAGCCGATCGATCCCTACGCACCCGAGAAGCCGGCCGTGTCGAAGGTCGATCCTGCGATCGCGTACAAGACGGGCTTCCAGCAGTACGTCCGCGGCGACACCAGCGGAGCGCTGACGACGTTCAAGGGCTCGCTCGCGACGAACCCGGGCTACCCGCCGACCTGGCGCGGGCTCGGCATGGTCTACGAGAAGATGGGACAGAAGGCCCAGGCGAAGAAGAGCTTCACCCGGTACCTGCAGCTGTCGCCGAAGGCGGCCGATGCCGAGCAGATCCGCACTCGCATGGATCGGCTGGGATCGTGAAGCGCGCGATCTCGTTCGTCCTCCTCGTCGCGATGACGGCCACCGCCGTCGCCGATCCGCACAAGATCCTCGTGCTGCAGACCGAGGGACGCGCCGACGCCGCGACCCGCCTCAAGATCGACGCGACGATCGCCAAGCTCGCCACCGCCGACGGCGCGCAGGTCTCGCCCGGGGACATCACGTTCACCGACGCGGCGGCCGCGGTCGGCTGCAAGCCCGAGGTCGCTGCGTGTCGCGACGAGGTGCTCGGCATGCTCGCCGTCGACGAGGTGATCTACGCGACGACCGCGCTCAAGCCGGGCGGCATCGAGATCGAGGTCCACCGCGTGACCCTCGGCGGCACGATGCGCGATGGCAAGATGCTGCTCGCGACCGGCCAGTCGGCCGACACGCTCGACGGCCTCGCGCCGCTGTTCACCGACGGCACCACGACCGAGCCCGTGACGCCGCAACCGACCGAGCCCGCGCCGACGGTGCTACCGCCCGCGACCGAGCCCCAGCCGTCGCCGATCACCACGCAACCGGCCGTCGCGCCGATCCAGGTCGACGAGGGCGGGAGCCAGATGCGCCGCCGCCTGCTGCTCACCGGCATCGTCGGTGGCGGCGCCCTCATGGTGATCGGCTTCCTGCTGTGGGGAGAGGCCGGCACCATCCAGGAAGAGATCGACACGCACCCGACCAACACTGCGGCGCAGCTCGACGACCTCAAGCAGCTCGAGACGCGCGGTGACTCGTACGCCGCGTGGGGCAACGTCCTGTTCCTCGGTGGCGCCGCGATCGGTGGGATCAGCGCGTACTTCTACGCCAAGCATCGCAAGGCCCGCGCCACGCGCACTGCGCGGATCGGTCCCGCGCTGTTCGACCACGGAGCCGGGATCACCCTCACCATCGGAGGCTCGCCATGAAGATCGTCCTCGCCTGGCTCGCCGCGGTCGCGCTCGCCCTGATCTCTGCGAGCAGCTGCTCGATCAACCACAAGAGTGGCGACTACGAGTGCACCCGGCAGGCGGACTGCGACTCCGGCCGGCAGTGCCTCAACGGCTACTGCATCGTCCCCGGCGGAGCGATCGACGCGCCGAAGCCGATCGATGCCCCCAAGACCGACGCGGCCGTCGATGCCCCGATGAACCAGTGCCCGCCGCAGTGCACCAGCTGCAACCCGGGCACCATGACGTGCAACATCGACTGCGGGCAGACGAACTGCACCGGCAACGCGGCGATCGTGTGCCCGAGCGGCTGGAACTGCGCGATCAACTGCTCGACCCAGAACTCGTGCCAGAACGGCATCAACTGCAACGCCGCCGCGTCGTGCGCGATCACGTGCGGGGGCCAGAGCTCGTGCCGCGGCATCGAGTGCGGCACCGGCGACTGCGACGTCAAGTGCAACGGGCAGGGCTCGTGCCGCGGCATCGACTGCGGCAACTCGTGCGCGTGCGACGTCAGCTGCTCGATCAACTCCTCGTGCGAGTTCCTGACCTGCAGCAGCCCCCAGTGCGACCCGATCGGGCGCGGCTGCACGTCGATGGGCCTGACCTGCGATACCTGCCCGTAGCGCTCAGCGGTACGTCGAGCTGTTGAACCACCACTCGGCCTGGAAGCCGAGGAAGTGGGTCCACTCGCGGTCGTGGCGACGGTCGTCGGGCACGAACAGATCGCGCGCGGCCTCGTTGAGGTGCGCGGCGCGATAGACGATGCGCAGCTGCGGGCGATCGTAGGCGGACGGTCCCATCGGCGAGTACACGAGCATCGGCGCGATCTGGAACACCGCCGGATCCTCGGCGCGCAGCGTGTTCGGGTTGAGCCCGCGCGGGAACCGCGCCTGGTACGACAGGTCGGCGCCGACGTACAGCTCGCGCACGACCTTCGCGAGCGGGCGGATGTCGAGGGCGTACTCCCAGCCGTCGTCGGGATCGGTGCTCGTCGTGTCCGCGTCGATGAACCGCCGCGACAGCGCGCCGAACATGACATTGCCGCGCGCGTGATCCCACGCGCCGGCCGCGCCGAACGTCAGCTCGTTGGCGCGCGTGGTCTTCAGCTCGCTGCCAAAGCTCGTCGGCGGCGCGAGCTCGTCGAACGCGGCGAGGCCCTTCGCGTAGCGCATGTAGGCGTTGAGGTGGTTGCGGTGCGCCGGGTTCTTCGACAGGCCGAACACGCTGACCTGCGCGCCGGCGAGCCAGCCGCGATCCGAGGGCAGCGCCTCGAGCGTGCCGTCCGTGCGCTCGCGCGTGCCCGACGGCAACCCGTGGAACTCGCCGTGCGCCTTGACCTTGATGCTGAGCTGGCCCGGATCGCCGCCGAGCAGGTACGAGCCCGTGCCCGACACGATCATCCGCTGGCGATCGAGCTGGAGCGCGGTCGTCGCACCCTGCGCCGGATCGGGGACGGTGATCTCCTGGAACTGGAACGCGTCGTTCAGACGATTGACGCCGGCGTGGGTGGCGAGCTCGAGCGCGTCGCCGCCGCCATCCTCCCTCTCGGAGGTGCGGAACATCAGGCCGCCACCGACGGTGTTGAGATCGTCGAGCGGCCAGTAATCGAACAGGTAGATGTCGTCACCGCGGTACATCCGCGAGCCGACCCACGCCGTCACGTGCTTGGACGCTTGTGCCTCGAGGTAGACGTTGCGGAGCGCGGGCTGGGCGTCGAAGTCACCGGTGTCGTGGAACAGGGTCGCGTCGAACGCCAGCGTGACCACCGGGCGGATCTTCATCCCGCGCGGCGTCACGAACCCGAACGAGAAGTCGAGCTCGAGGTAGCTCGGCTCGATGATCCGCGGACCGTGTGCGACGACGTTGGCACTCTCGGGCTTGCCGCCGCGCAGATCGGTCCCCGCGACGATCCGACCGTACGAGCCGAATCGGAGCCCGCGACCCGCGCGATCCGCCTCGTCGGCGGCGACGTCCGCTGGCGGCCACGGATCGGCAGGCGGCAGGTAGTTCGGATCCGCCGGGGGCGCGGGCGCCTCTGCGGGCGCCGGCGCGGGCGCGGGTGCCGCCGGAGGCGCGGGCGGCGGCTGCTGCTCGAGCGGCTGCGGCTCCCCTTGCGGGACCGGCTCCGGTGCGGGATCCGGCTGCGCGAGCGCTACACCGCCCGATGCGACCCACGCGCCGATCACGGCCTTGAACAACAGTCGGCGGACGCGCATCCGCGCGGACACGAGCATGATCCATGCCCGCGTCGCAACACGTGATGTTCGGGATCTAAGCGAGGCGCGGGCCGCGGTCGTTGCGATCGGCAACTCCCCGTCAGGGCATCGGGCGGCGAGGTTCCTCGCTGCGCCGCTTCTTCTTCACCTTGCGGGTCCGCTTCGCCGGCGCCTTCTTGCGCTTCTTCTTCGACGTGGCCTTCGCCTTCGCGGGGGCCCGCTTCTTCTTGAACTGCTGTGCCTGGGTGGCCCCGGCGCGCGCGATCGTGGGCTCCACGGTTCCGGCGAGGAACAGCGCGAGCAGCACCACGAGGAGACCCCGCCGCATCGCCGTCTAGCTAACCGCATCGCCGGGCGTCGGACAACGCAAACCCGCGTTGCCGTTCGCAACGGGCGGCGCCGGCGCGGGATGTGGGGGCCGCGGCGCAACTGTCGAATGTCCTGGACGGGTCCGGGCGATCGGAGGAACCCTCCCCTGGCATGACCCTTGATGCCCGTTCGGGCGTGCGCTCCCTGGCTGTCGTTCTCGCTGTGGTCCTCGCTGGCTGCCCGTCCGCGCAGAACCCCGGCGGCGGCGACGACACGCCGCCGATCGATGCGGGCACCGACGGCGGCAGCACGTGCGAAGCCAAGCCGACGTGCTCGATCACGATCACGTACACGGGCCCCGGCGCGAGCGTCTCGCTGCGCGGCGACTTCGCCCCTGATGGCTGGACCGCGGGCGTCGCGATGACCAAGACGGCCGCGGGCTTCGAGGTCACGCTGCCGGTCACCGACCAGCAGATCCTCGTCTACAAGCTGGTCGTCGACGGCAACTGGATCGCGGATCCCGAGAACCCGCGGCGGTCTCCCGACGGCTTCGGCGCCTTCAACTCGGTCCAGCGCGTCGATTGCGATCAGTGTCCTGCGCGCGCACCGATCGATTGGCGCGATGCGGTCATGTACTTCGTCATGATCGATCGGTTCGCCAATGGCGATCCGGCGAACGATGCGCCGGTCTCGGGCGTCGAGGGGCCAGGCAACTACCTCGGCGGTGACTTCGCCGGCGTGACCAAGAAGATCGAGGAGGGCTACTTCACCGACCTCGGGATCAACACGCTGTGGATCACGTCGCCGATCGACAACGCCGACAACGCGAACCCCGGCTCGGATGGCCACGCGTACTCCGGCTATCACGGCTACTGGCCCAAGGATCTGACGCAGGCCGAGAGCAAGCTCGGCTCCGAGGCGGAGCTGAAAGCGCTCGTCGACACCGCGCATGCCCATGGCCTCCAGGTGCTGATCGACTACGTGATGAACCACGTGCACTCGGCGAGCCCGATCTACGCCCAGCACCCCGAGTGGTTCTGGCCCAACGACAACGGCTTCGGTGGCAACTGCGTGTGCGGCTCGGGCTGCAGCTGGGACAGCGATCGCCTGCGCTGCTGGTTCGACCCGTTCCTCCCTGACTTCGACTTCCGCAATGGCGACGCGCGGCGGTGGTCGATCGAGAACGCGGTGTCGTGGGCGAAGCGGATCGGGATCGACGGCTTCCGGCTCGACGCGGTCAAGCACCTCGAGACCGTGTGGCTCACGGACGTGCGCGCGCGAATCAACGCCGAGGTCGCGTGGGATCAGCGGTTCTACATGGTCGGCGAGACCTTCGACGGCAGCCGCGATCTGATCAAGTCGTACGTCAACCGCGACACCATGCTCGACGGTCAGTTCGACTTCCCGCTGCGCGGCAACATCCTGTCGACGATCCTCCGCCGCGACGGATCGATGACCGACCTCGCCGGCTTC
>Ga0316601_100001560_pt1 | contig 11332 bp, 1 predicted proteins | sample OWC_soil_day5_no_FD_207663 | JGI IMG/M metagenome (GOLD analysis project Ga0316601, IMG submission 207663) | Wetland soil microbial communities from Old Woman Creek delta, Ohio, United States - OWC_soil_day5_noCT | ecosystem: Environmental > Terrestrial > Soil > Wetlands | place: USA: Ohio...
AGATCGAACATGCAGACTGCCGCGGTCGCGGCGCCCGGCACCACGCTGAAGTAGACCGTGGTCGACGAGTTGACCATCATGTACAGGCCGACGCCCGCACCGCCGGCCTTGCGATCGATCTGCTCCTTCGCGTGGAGGCACTTGTGCAAGACGCGCAGCAACCGTGCACGCTCGAGGCTGCCGAACGCATCGCGCACGGAGATCACGAACTGTTTGCCGTCGCACGCGTACTGCACGAGGACCGGCTGCACGATGCGCAGCGTGACCCGGGTCTTCGTCGGGACGTCCGCGAAGATCGACTTGCCATGCTCGTCCACCGGAGCGTCGTAGAGCGCGTTCATCAGCATCTCGTCCAGGCACTGCTCGATCGGCGCGTCGTACTTTCGCGGCACGCCGAGCAACTCGGCAAAGTCGGCGACCTGCGCGATGCACCGCGCCTTGTCCTCGTAGTCGGCGACGACGTGCGAGTGGATCTGCGTTCCCGGGATCACCAGCTGCTCGAGCCCGAAGATGTCGCCGGTGAGGATCCGCGCGGCCATGGCGGAGAGCTGGCTCGGATCGAGGTCTTCCGCCGCCATCATGCCGACGACGCGCTCCGAGGTCTGCATGAGCCCGACGACCGAGCTGAGGTTCGCGCGCGGCAACACCGCGATCACCCGGGAGTCGTCGCCAAGCCGGCGCAAGATCGAGCCCGCGGAGTCGATGAGCGCACCATCGAAGTGGATCACCCACAGCGGCGCCTGGAGCTGGGCCTTGCCGATCGAATCCAGCGTTCGATGCGTCTCGACCGCACCCGCGAGCGAGAGGGCGGTCGCGAGTTGGTCGCCAAACGCCTGGTCGGGCGAGACAGCGATGATCCGCTGTGCGGGCACCGTCGCGAATTGTAGCGTATGCAGCGCGGGCGACGCCCCCTGGGAGTGCAGTACGGTCAGCCCAGCACATATGTAAGCAAGCGGCTTGGCTGGATCGGACCTTCCGGAGGACGACATGTAGGGGGCGAGGTCCGTTGATTTGACACCTCGCACACCAGGTGGTGATCTCGGAGGGTTGGGTTCTCCGGAAGACGACACGAAGGCAGGGGCCAGCGATGGCGGCCAGCCGCCGCGCCCTGACCGAGTCGCCGGGGCCGGTGCGGGGGCTGTTGTGGTGAGCCCTGCGGAGACCGCATCGGCTGCCACGATCGAGGCCGGCGCTGCGATCGAGGGCGGGAACGAGCCGTCGCCAGCGATGTCGCCGGGTCCACCTCATTCCCCTGAGCGTCGGATCGCGCGGTCGGTTCCTCCACCGATTCCATCGGTGGAACGACGCAAGCGTCCGAGCTTCACCAACGGGACCATGTTGGCGTTCGGGACCGAGCCCCGGCCACCCGGCAGCCTCGGTCTCGGCAGTGGTGCGGCGCCGAAGCTCGCATCGAACCAGCCAGCGTCGCCCACCGTCGTCGATCGCGCGCTCGCCATGCGGGCTGGGGCCAGCCATCAGGCTCGCGCCGAGCAGCTGGCCAAGGATGTCGAAGCAGCGGCGGCCACGGATCCGGTGGGCGCGGCGATCCTGGCGTACGAGCTCGGCGAGCTGTGCGAGCGACGGCTCCGGGACGAGGCCCGCGCGCTCTCTGCGTACCGCCGCGCGCTCGAGCTCGACGTGTCGTTGCGGCCCAACCTGTGGGCGCTCCGCCGCGTGCTCTATCACCGCGCGCTGTGGGCCGACCTCCTCGAGCTGTTCGATGCCGAGCTCGGCGATGCCACAGACGTCTCCGAGCGCGTCGAGTTGTTGGTCGAGCGCGCGGTTGTCCTCGGCCACCAGGGGAGCTCCGAGGCGCAGGCCCGGATCGCGCTCGAAGCGGCCATCGAGCTCGACCCCCGGCATCAGCGCGCTCTGCTCGAGCTCGAGCGCGTGGTCACGCGAACCGGCGATCTGCCGGCCTTGCTCGGCGTCTGGGAGCGCCTCGCCGAGGCGATCGAGCAGCCCGATCGCAAGGTCACGTACTGGCTCGAGGTCGTCCGTGCTGCCGCGGCGTCTGACCTCGGCCGTGCTCGAGCAGCGTTCGACCACGCGGCGCAGCTTGCCGAATCGCAGAGCGCGCCGGCGCGTCGGACCCTCGGGGTGCGAGTCGCGCGCGAACGGCTACGGGTCGCCGACCAGTACGGCAACCCCGCCGACATCGAAGCGGCGATCGAAGCGCTCGCCCAGCAGTTGATCGCCGCGACGGGACGACCTGTCGGCGCACCCATCGTGATCCAGCCCGGGGAGCACGTGAATCGTGCGTTCGCGCGAAGGAGCGAGCTGGTCGCGTTGCGCCGGCGTCAGGCACAACGCGACCGCGCCGAGCAGCCACTCAAGGCATGGGACCACCTCCAGCAAGCGCTCGCGCTGGATCCCGAAGAGCCCGTCGTGGTCATCGAGCTGGTCGAGCTCGCCGCCGAGCTCGGTCGTTCCGATGATCTCGTGCAGCTGGTGCAAAGCGGCCACGCAATCCTCGGCGACGCGGGCCTGGCGACGATGCTGTCATTCTGGTGCGCCGCGGCCCACCTCCGCGAGGATCGACGAGAACAGATCCGCGCGCTGCTGAAGAGGCTCGAGGCCACGGCGCCGGGCTTCCTGCTGCTCACCTCATCGGCAGAATGCGCCGCACTCGCCGATCCGTCGCGGGTCTGGGTACCTCTCGATCTCGCCAAGACCTATCTCGCGGCGGCCGGGGCCGCGGTGCGCGGGAGCTGGCTCGGTCCAGGCGCGCCCTTGCGGCCCGACCCGGATGCGGCGGCCGCACTCTACGTCCAGGCCGCCGACCTGCTCGCGTACTACGTCGGGACGCCTGCGACGCTCGAGCAGGCCCGCGAGGCGCTCGGCAAGGCACTCGAGGCCGCGCCCGAGCATCCGGCGGTGGTCGAGGCGTTGACCGAGCTCGACGACACCACCGGCCGTGCGTTGCCGGCGATCGCGCGGTTGCGCGTGCTGGCGAGTGCGGCCGCAGGACCTGCGCGTCGTGCGATCGTGGAGCGGGCGATCCGGCTCGCGCGCGGCCATGGTCTGATGGAGGTCGTGCTCGAGCTCGAGCGTGAGCTCGTCATCGCCGATCCGGATGACTGCGTGATCGGCTGGCGACTGGAGGCGACGCTGTTCGAGCTCGGGCGCGACGCCGAGCGCGCCGCGTTGCTGGGCGAGCTTGCCCGGCGCGACTCCGATCCGGCCCGGCGCCGGACCGCGCTGCTTGGCGCCGCCCGGCTTCACGAGCGCGCGGGCGCGGTCGAGCTGGCGACGGACCAGTATCGCCAGCTGCTCGCGCTGGGGCCCCAGGATGGGTTCGCGCGCGACGCGCTGATCGGGCTGCTGCGCCAGCAGGCGCGATGGGTCGAGCTCGTGGCCGAGCGGCGCGCCGAGGCGGCTGCGCAGTCCGATGGACCGGCGGTGCGCCGTGCGTTGCGCGAGGCCGCTTGGGTGCTCGAGATCTTGCTCTCGGATGTTGCCCAGGCTGCGGACGTCTACGAAGCGTGGATCGGGCGGCTGCCGGACGACCGCATCGCCCTCGAAGGCCTCGCGCGCTGTCGCGCGCAGCTCGGCGATCACCGTCGAGAAGTCACGGTGCGCGCCAAGATCGTCGAGCTCGACCCGATCGCCGATGCCCGGTGGTTGTTCGCTCGCAGCCTCGAGCGTGCAGGGTCGTACGACCAGGCCGCCGAGGAGTACCGCCCGCTGGCGACCATCGAGGATTCGTTGGTCGCTGCCACGAGCGCCACCCTCGCGATCCAGGATCTCGCGGCGCGTGCTGGCGACCTGGCGATGCGCATCGAGGCGAGTGATGTCCTGGCCAGGCGCACCACCGATCCTCGGCTCGGTGCGGCGCTGTTCGAGAACAGTGGCTGGATGTACGTGGTCGCGCTCGACGACTTCGAGCACGCGGCGCAGTCGTTCAGCGCGGCACTCGCGCTCCAGCCGACCAGCCAGGGCGCCTTGCTGGGTGCCGCGCTGGTGGCCGCGCGGCAGTCCGGACGGCTCCACGCGGGTGAGGCGTACGTGCAGCTCGCGTCGTCGGTCCAGATGCCTGACGCCGCGGTCGCGTTGTTCTTGCGAGGGGCCGCGATCGCCGCCGCGACCGGCGATATCGAGCTCGCGAACGAGCGACTCGAGTCGGCGCGAACCGCTGCGCCAGACAACATCAACGCGCTGTTCGTGGCAGCGGAGGTCGGCTCGACGAAGCCGATCGACAAGGACGATCCATTTGCCGCCGACGATCAGCTGATCGCCCGCGCCGAGATCCTCGGGACCCGTGGTTCGCTCATTGACGATCCGGCAGGTCGCGCCTCGTGGGAGCTCGACCGCGCCGAAGCGCTCGAGCTCGCAGGTCAGCTGCGCGAAGCGGCGACCGTGGTCGCAGCGGTGCTCCTGCTCACACCCGACGACCGCCGTGCGGCGTTGGCCTTGCGCAGGATGGCCCACCGCGCCGGCGACCACACGACCTGGGCTCACGCGAGCTGTGCGCTCGCAGGGCTCAGCCGCGATCCTCGATGGAGCCTGGGGATGCTGCGCGACGCGGCCGGCGTGTTCGATCAACCTGGATCCGCTGGCAACCCGGAGCGAGCGCTCGCCACCTACCGCCGGATCGTGGCCCTGGATCCCGCGGCTCCCGAGTCGGAACGACTGTTCGTCCTGGTGTGCGAGCACGGTGACGCCCGCAGCAAGATCGAAGCGCTGACCGGACGGCTGACCCAGCTCGCAGCGGCGCCTGGAACCGAGCCAGAGATGATCCCGCTCCTGCTCGAGCGTTCCAGGTTGCTGCACGAGGTCGGCCGGGTCGGCGATGCGAGCGCCGACCTCGACGCGCTACTCGCCCACGTCCCGAACAACGCCGAGGCGCTCCGGCTCCGGGCCGCCCTCGCGATCGACGCCGGGGACGTCGATGAGGCGATCGGGCTGTGGTGGAAATATCTCGCGGTCGAGACCGATGGTCCGCGACGCGCCGAGATCGAGCTCCTGCTCGACCAGGCTCTCAAGCGAGAGGACGGCCTGGCCCCGCCGCCCGTCGCCGCACCCCACGGTCGGACGGCGCCGGCGTTCGACGAGGAGCCGAAGACCGATCTGCGCGAGCCGAAGACCGAGCTGCGCGAGCCGAAGACCGATGTTCACAAGGTCGACAGGGAGGTCGACCAGGGCTGGGATCTCGAAACCACGGACTCGGTGGATCCGATCACGGCCGAGATCGCTCCGGTCGCAGCCCCGCGGGAGACGCCACCACGCGCCGATGCTCCGACCCCGTCGTCCGCCCAGCCAGCCACCCGTCGCACGCCGGCGATCATCCGCCGTACCCCCACGGGGATGGCGACCGCGGCGCCGACCGTCGTGGACGCGGAAGATCCGTTCGCCGCCAACACCGTGCGCAGCGATCTCTCGGAGCTCCAGGAACAGGAGCGGCGCGCGGCCAAGGCCGGGGCTCCTGACGATTACGACCTCGAGATCACGGGGGACGTGCCGAAGCTCGAGCCGACGGTGCGCGACGCCCAGCCCGCCTCACCCGCCCACGCGGAGACCGGCCAGGCGCCTGATGGCAGGCTCGTGCCTCCTGCGCTCGACCTTGCCGCGGTGTTTCGTGGTGCAGGTCCGAGTCTCGAGGGAGTCGACGAGACAACACCCTGGTTCGATCCCGGTGCGCTCCAGTTTGCCGAGGCCCGAGAGATGGAGCCCGACGACTCGGCCGTGGTGATGCTCTCCTTCGATCAGCTCCACGCAACGAGAACGGACGACGGTTCGGCAGAACCGCTGCTCCAGTACGAATCCGAGATCGCGGCGATCGACGATCCAGCGACCGCGGTCTCGCTGCGGATCGAAGCCGGCCGGCTCTGTGAAGCGCTCCACGACACCGACCGCGCGTCCGCCCACTACGAGGCGGCGCTGGTCGCGAACCCGCATGCCAGGGAGGCGCTGCGCGGCCTGCGTCGGATCGCGCGCGACAACGGTGATCTCGGCGAGGTGGCGCGGCTGGTCGATGTCGAGCTCGCCATCGCCACCGGGCGCGAGCGCGATGCGCTGTTGCGGTACCGCATCGACCTGCTGATGGCCACCGGCGAACTGGACGTCGCTCGTGTCGCGGTGGGTGAGTTGCTCGACAGCGCGCCACTCGATATTTCGGCCTTGCTCGCGAACCTCGAGCTCATGTTTGTCGATGACCGCGCGGCCGAGTTCGCCAAGGCGCTCGAGCTGCTCGCCCACGCGGTGACCGATCCCATGCTGCGTCGTGCCGTGCAATCTGCCCGCGCGGTGGTCGCGGCCCACGACGGCGACCAGGCGACCGCGGCCCTCTGGTTCGCCCACGCCGCCGCGTCGGATCCGGATTCCCCGGCGACGCGGCTCGCGGCGATCCGTCAGGCCGCCGCCGCGGGCCGAGGCGAGGCGGCCGGTGTCGCCTTGCTCGATCTCGCGTGTCACGTCGAAGGCGAGGATCCGATCACCGCTGCTGCACTCGCGGTGCGTGCGCAGGTCTGGATCGCACGCGAGGTGCCGACGGATGTGGGTCGCGAGACCATGGTCGCCGCGGCGCAGCTGGCGGCGCGCGCCGCTCCACGCGATCCCCTCGTCGCTCGGGTCGCAACCGAGACCGCGCTCCTTGCGGGCGATTCCACGCTCGCGCTGCACGCGTTCAGCCGGTGGGCACGCTGCAAGTCCACGCCTGACGAGCGCGCCTATGCCGCCGCGCGCGCCGCAGAGCTCGAGCCCACGCGGCTCGGGCGACTGTGGGCACAGGTGCTCGAGCTCGATCCGGGCGACGACTACGCGGCCGCGCAGCTGCGAGCCGTACACATCGACGCAGGGGAGGCGGATCTGGCGACCGAGCTCGACCTCCAGATCGCCGAGGCTGCCCAGCAAGACCCGCCGCTGCTGCGTGCCGCGGCCGAGCTGCTCGGCCGCCATCAGGTCGACGCCGCGCTCGCCGTCCTGGTGCGCGGTCGCGACCAACGACCTGCGTCGGTGGCCATCGCCGAAGCCCTCGCCGGCGCGCTTGCCATCGCCGGGCGATGGAGCGAGCGCGCAAAGCTGGTCGATGAGCTGGCCGCTGACCCGGGCCTGCTGGCTGGCGAGGTCGCCCGGTTGCGCAAGGCGCTCGCCTGGGACCGAGCGGTCGCGGCCGCCTCCACCGATCCCTCCGCCAGCGACGAGATCGAACACGCGACCATGGCGGCGCTCGACGCGTGGGACCTCGTGCTCGCCGACGACCCGCGGGCGCCGGTCGCGCACGCCGCTGCGATGGTCCTGGCGAGGCGGCTCGACGACCCTGGCATCCTCGCCGAGGTGCTCGTGCGTGCGCAGTCGGCGGAGCACTCGGCGTGGGCGGCCTCGAGTCTCGCCCTCCGGCACGCTCGCCTGCTCCTCGTCGACGATCCGAGGCTGGCTCACGACGTGGCCCGCGAGGCCGCGCCAGGGCTCGACGATCCAAGGCGCACGCTCACGGCGATGATGGCCGCGGCACACCGTCGCGATCTCGGTGACGCCGCAACCGCCCTCGAGGACCGTGCCGCGCAGCTCGACACACTGCACGAAGGTGCGGAGGGTCGTGAGGCGGCGACGCTCCGGTTACGCGCCGCGCAACTCGCGCTCGATGCCGGCGATGTGCCGCGCGCCACATCGCTCCTGGCCCGGGTCAACCAGGCATTGCCCGGCTCGGTCGACGATCTGGTCGACGCGGCCGCTCGCCGTGCCAGCAGCCCATCCTCGAGTGGGGAGGGACCTCCACCGAGCCGTGGTTCGTTCCTGCGCATCCTGCGCGAGGCGGATCTCGCTGCGGCACAAGGCGCTGGCGCGGTAGCGGTGGAGCTGTACCAGCGCGCGCTCCAGCTCAAGCCCGCCGATGCGCTCGCTGCCGCGCCCCTCATCCAGATCGCTACCCAGCTCCGCACGCCGACTCCGATCACCGAGCTCGCGCTCGACCAGCTCCGATCGGCCGAGGCGCTCGGCGATACGCTGGCCAAAGCCGAGGCCTACGAGCTGCTCGCGCGCGTCGAGCTCGAGCTGCGTGACGACCGGACGGCCGCGCAGATCGCGCTGGAGAGCGCGTCGAAGGCCGACCCCACGCGGTTCGATCTCATGCATCGGCTCGAACGCGAGCTGATCGCGGGTGGTCGGTATCGCCAGCTGCTCAACCTGCGCGAGCGCGAAGTCGAGCAGATCCGGCGCACCCTGCCAGCAGGCGGCGCCCAGGACCTCGCCGCCATGGTCATGGACAGCACGACGCTCGCCGTTCGTGCCAAGCGCTCCGATGCAGAGCTGGCCGCGGCTTACCGCGCCGCGCTGGACACCGAGCCGGGGAACCGCCTCATGCTGGTTCACCTCGAATCGATCGCGTGTCGCGCCGGGTTGTCCGACGAGCTCGTCGCGCTGGACGAGCGGATCTCCGACACCTTCCAGGATCCACGCGCCAGGGCCGCGTTCCTGACCAGGGCCGGCGAGACGCTCGCGGGGCTCGGCAAGCCGGAGGAGGCGGTGAAGCGGTTCGCTCGAGCCGTCGACGCGCTGCCCAGTTACCTGCCGGCGCTCGACGCCTGGCATCAGACCGCGCTCGATGGGGAGCTGTGGGCGGAGCTCGCCGAAACGGCGATCCACCACGGCGAGCTCGGAGGCGATCCGGGGGCGCTCGCGGCCCGCTATCACTTCGCAGGGGTCGCCTTGATGGACAAGGCGAGTGCCACCGAGCCGGCGATCTCGATGTTCCGGCTCGCGCTCGCTGCGGATCCTGGCCACTTCGATGCGTTCTCCCGGCTCCGGACCTTGTTCGAGACCACCGGGAAGGCCGACGAGCTCGCGACGCTGCTGCGTCAACGGCTCAAGATCGAGCCGGATCAAGCCGCGCAGGTCGAGCTCCACCGCACGCTCGCCGAGCACGGCTGGAACGTCGGAGATCGCAAGGCTGCGATGCAGCACTACCGGACGATCCTCACGATCAATCCGGCCGACGTGCGGGCGCACGCTGCGATCGCTGACCTCGCCACCGAGCACGGAACCTGGCAGGAGACGGCTGACGCCGTGACCGCGCGTGTCCGACTCGAGACCGATCCCGAGATCCTGCGGACGCTGCACTACCGGCTGGGGATCATCTATGGCGATCACGATCCGGCGCTCGCCTCGAGCGCCTTCCAGCGTGCGCTGACCTACAAGCCCGACGACGAGAATGTGCTGATCCAGCTCACCGATCTCGCGATCCGCTCGGGTCAGTGGCAGGTCGCGCTCGATGCATGCAAGCAGCTCGTCACGGCCGAACACGACCCCGAGAAGCTCGCGCTACACCTCCACCGCGCCGCGACGATCTTCGAGCAGGGGTTCCACGATCCGGATCGCACCGAGCGCATGCTGATCCTCGCGCTCGAAAAGGCGCCGACCAGCGACGACGGCCTGCAACGCCTCGTGAAGTTCTTCCGGGGCCGGGGCGATCCGATGGCGATGTCCGTCCAGCTGGATCGCGTCGCCGAGCTGATGCGCTTGCGGATCGCGCACAGCGTGACCGATGGCGTGGCGTATCGCGTGATCGCGCGCGCGAACGCGGCCCGGGCCGAGGCCATGGGCGACGGCTCGCCGCCGATCGCGCGCGCGGCCGCGGAGCTCGCGCAGTTACTCGGCGCGGGCGGCGAGCCCGAACAGCGCCTGGTCGCCGGACCGCCACCCGTTGATCGTTCGTTGTTGGTCAGTCCAGGCCACGAGGTGCTGTTTCCTCGCACCTTGTCGCACGAGCTTCGCCTGGTGTTCCGCTTGCTGGGAGAGGTCCTGGCCAAGCACATCGGCGTCGATCTCAACGTCCACGGAGTCGGTCGGAAGGACCGGCTGCGTTCCGTCGATCCCATCGCCGTGACCGCTCGCGAGGTCGCCACGAGCTTCGGGTTCTCTGACCTCGACGTCTACATCTCCCACCGCCAGCCCTACGCGATGGTTGCCGAGCCCACCAACCCGGTGTCGCTCATCCTCGGGGCGGCGATCGCTGCAGGCGCCCCCGAGGGGATCAGGTTCGCCGCTGGCGCCGCGCTCAAGCTCGCACAGCTCTCGCTCGCGATACCGGCGCGCCTACCGCCCGAAGAGCTCGGGATCGTGACCGTCGCCGTGTTGCGGCTCGTTCAGCCGGAGCTCACCAGTCCCGGGGTCGACCTCGGCGAGGTGAACGCTCGGCTACCGAAGCTGCGCCGGCTGATCTCCGCGGGGCTGCTCAACGACGTCCGCCCACATGCACTTGCAGTGACCGGCTTCAGTCACCATGTGCTCGCGCGAGATCTCAAGATCGCGGGGCTTCGCGCAGGATTGGTCGCCTCGGGGAGCATCCTCTCGGGCCTCTCCATCCTGGCGGCGTCGGTGAACACCCAGCTGACAGGGATCCTCGAGGACCCGATCGTTCAGGCGTTGATCGCGTTCGCGCTGGGCGAGGATCGCGGACCCGCTCCCCCGGTCTCGTGATGAGTTACGGGTGGGGTAGGGGCGCGATCCAGTGGTTTCCTTCGAACACGGTAATGGTCATGCTCACCTGGTGAGCTGGGGAGCGCGCTACGCGGTGTTGTTTGCGGGAGAGGCACACGCCGCCCTGATCCGCGCGGCACTACCCGGGTCCACGGTCACCGTGACCAACCGGGCGGACTTCCTGCTCGAGACCGCGAAGCCCGACGCGGTCGCGTTCGTCGACAGCGATCTGTTCCACCTGATCGACGGCGTGACCACGAATGCTCCCATCGTGGCGATCATCGATGACACGCTCTCGAGCTCGCTCACCAAGACCATCCGCTCGCTCGAGTCATCGCCCTGGCTGTCGCATGTCATCGTGGCGTCGCTGCTCTCGAACCCGATGGCGCGGAGCCACCTGACCAGCCTGCTGGACCTCCTCCCGCACGGACCCGACCAGTCCATGGTGGGTGGCCCGGGCATCGGGCGCGTCGCCTTGCTGGCACGGGCGAGCCGTCGTGGAGCGCGGTTCGACCGCATGCGCGAGTTCTTCTCCAAACACGAGCTGTCGCATCGCACGATCGCGACGATCACGGAGGTGGCGGAAGAGCTGGTGACGAACGCGCTCTACGATGCCCCGGTCGAGGCCGGCTACTTCGAGCACGCGATTCCTCGCACCGAGGACGTCGAGCTGCCGCTCGATCGGGCATGCGAGATCAGCTACGGCATCGAGTACGGGGACGCCTTCGTCCGCGTCCGTGACACGTTTGGCGCGCTCAAGCGCGATCGCCTGCTCGAGGTCTTGAACCGATGCAACGCGAGCTCCGTCGCGCTGGATGAGAGCCGCGGCGGGGCCGGACTCGGGATGTGGCGCGTGTTCTCGACCGCGACGACCCTCTCGATCGCCGTCATTCCCGACCGTGTCACCGACATCCGC
>Ga0316601_100001563_pt1 | contig 11302 bp, 9 predicted proteins | sample OWC_soil_day5_no_FD_207663 | JGI IMG/M metagenome (GOLD analysis project Ga0316601, IMG submission 207663) | Wetland soil microbial communities from Old Woman Creek delta, Ohio, United States - OWC_soil_day5_noCT | ecosystem: Environmental > Terrestrial > Soil > Wetlands | place: USA: Ohio...
GCCGCGGGGGGGGCCTACAACTACCTCATCAACGGCCGCCTGATCGGCGGCTTCGCGATGGTGGCCTATCCTGCCGAGTGGGGCCAGACCGGTGTGATGACCTTCATCGTCAACCACAACGGCAAGGTCTTCGAAAAGGATCTCGGCAAGGATTCCGCCGTCCTTGGCGAGAAGATGAGCGCCTTCGATCCGGGGCCCGGGTGGAATCCGGTCGCGCCTTGAACGGCGTGCAACGTGCGTCAACCAGTCTGCCGAGTGCCAAAGACAGCTTGGCGCGCCTCGTCGGCTGATCGGGCTGCACGCGCCTCTGAGCGCAAAGTACGGCGCCTGCTGCGGCCCGGCGGCGCAGTGACTTGAGGATCATCACGACCAGATGAGCGGCCCCGGCTCGGGCAATACCGATCGGCGCATCGCGGATACTGCTGTACACGAGCAAGCGACGGGAGCGGCCACGATGAATGCAGACGCCGAGCAGCAGCGGCTGGAGCAGGCGCGCACGCGCCAGACCCCATGGAAGAAGTGGGGGCCCTACCTCAGCGAGCGCCAGTGGGGCACGGTGCGCGAGGACTACAGCGACAACGGCGACGCCTGGAACTACTTCAGCCACGACCAGGCGCGCTCGCGCGCCTACCGCTGGGGCGAGGACGGCCTGGCCGGCATCAGCGACGACCACCAGGTGCTGTGCTTCGCGTTGGCGCTGTGGAACGGCCAGGACCCGATCCTGAAGGAGCGTGCCTTCGGCCTGGCCAACAGCGAGGGCAACCACGGCGAGGACGTCAAGGAGTACTACTTCTACCTCGACAGCACGCCGACGCACTCGTACATGAAGTACCTGTACAAGTACCCGCAGGCGGCCTACCCCTACGACGACCTGGTGCAGACCAATCGCCGGCGCGGCAAGCACGAGCCCGAATACGAACTGCTGGACACCGGCGTGTTCGCGGGCAACCGCTACTTCGACATCTTCGTCGAATATGCCAAGGCCGCGCCCGAGGACCTGCTGGTGCGCATCACCGTGGCCAACCGCGGCCCCGAGGCCGCGCCGCTGCACGTGCTGCCGACACTGTGGTTCCGCAACACCTGGTCGCAGAAGAACGGTGGCTCCAAGCCACTGTTGAAGGCGTTGGCCGGCGCAGGGCATCCGGTGGTGCATGCGCATCACACCGATCCGCTGTTCCAGGAGTCGCTGAGCGACTACCACCTGCATGTCGATGCCGAGGTACCGCTGCTCTTCACCGAGAACGAGACCAACAATCTGCGGCTGTTCGGCACGGACAATGCGTCGCCCTACGTGAAGGACGCCTTTCACAACTTCCTGATCCACGGTGACGCTGCGGCAGTCAACCCTGCCGGCTGCGGCACCAAGGTGACGTCGCACCACCGGCTGGACGTGCCTGCCGGCGCGACGAAGACACTGCGCCTTCGGCTGACGAACACAGCACTGTCGAAAGACGCCTTCGCCGACTTCGACGCGGTGTTCGGGCAACGGCTGGCCGAGGCCGATGCCTACTATGCGGCGCTGACGCCGCCGGAGGTGGCCCAGGAACCCGACCGCGCCAACGTGCTGCGCCAGGCGCTGGCCGGCATGCTGTGGACCAAGCAGTACTTCTACTACGACCTGGACCTATGGCTCGACGAACATGGCGCCGGCGCACACCTGCCGCCGCAGCAGCGCAAGCGCGTGCGCAATGCCGACTGGTCCCACATGTACAACGACGACATCATCTCGATGCCGGACAAGTGGGAGTACCCGTGGTACGCGGCCTGGGACCTGGCTTTCCACATGATCCCGCTGGGCATGGTGGACCACGACTTCGCCAAGCAGCAGCTCGACCTGATGCTGCGCAACGACTACCTGCACCCCAACGGCCAGCTGCCGGCCTATGAGTGGAACTTCGGCGACGTCAACCCGCCGGTGCATGCCTGGGCCACTTTCCAGCTCTACCAGATGGACCGCGAGCGGCGCGGCGGCAAGGGCGACATCGAGTTCCTGAAGTACGCCTTCTCCAAGCTGCTGGTGAACTTCACCTGGTGGGTCAACCGCAAGGACCGCGCCGGCGCGAACGTCTTCGAAGGCGGCTTCCTCGGACTGGACAACATCGGTGTGTTCGACCGCTCGGCGCCGCTGCCCACCGGCGGCTACCTCGACCAGGCCGACGGCACCGCGTGGATGGTGTTCTTCAGCCAGCAGATGCTGCGCATCGCCGTGGAGCTGGCGCTGCACGAACCGCTGTACGAGGAGTTCGTCGAGAAGTTCTTCCAGCACACGCTGTACATCGCCGGCGCGATGGACCGGGTGGGCGAGCGTCGCGACGAGATGTGGGACGAGGAGGACGGCTTCTTCTATGACGTGCTGCGCCTGCCCGACGGCAGCGCGACGCGGCTGAAAGTGCGCTCGATCGTCGGCCTGCTGCCGCTGGCGGCGGTGGCGGTGTTCGAGGAAGACATCCTCGAAAAGCTGCCGCATTTTCGCGAGCGGGCCGTGCTCTTCGGCGCTCGCCACCCGGAGCTGGTGGCCGGCATGCACCTGCCCAGCACGCCCGGCGTGGCCAACCGGCGCATGCTGTCCATCGTCGACGAGAACAAGCTGCGCCGCATCCTGGCGCGCATGCTCGACGAGGACGAGTTCTTCGGCCCGCACGGCATCCGCGCGCTGTCGCGCCATCACCTGGAGCACCCCTACGTGTTCCATCAGGGCGGGCAGGAGCACCGCGTGGCCTACGTGCCGGGTGACTCCGACAGCGGCATGTTCGGCGGCAACTCCAACTGGCGCGGCCCGGTGTGGATGCCGATCAACTACCTGCTTTACACCACGCTGATGCGCCTGTATGCCTACTACGGCGAAGACTTCAAGGTCGAGTGCCCCACCGGCTCGGGCCAGCGGATGACGCTGCTGGAGGTGGCCAAGGAGCTGGGCGAGCGGCTGGTGCGCACCTTTCTGAAGGACGCTTCGGGTGCGCGGCCGGCCATGGGCTCAGCCCACGCCTTCAAGGACGACCCGCACTGGCGCGAGTTGCTGCAGTTCCATGAGTACTTCCATGGCGACAGCGGTGCTGGCATCGGCGCCAGCCATCAGACCGGCTGGACCGGCTGCGTGGCGCGCATCATCCAGACCAATGCGCTGCTCACCAAGGAGCTGCTGCTGGCGCCCGGGGCCGAGGCCGCGGCCTTCAAGTTGATGCAATCCGGCGGTAAGCCCAGCAAGCCTGGCAAGCGCTGAACCCACGGGGAGTCGATGATGAAGGAGTACTACGAGCACATGCACTTGCCGCAGCCGGTGCTGCCGTCGCTGCAGCACCTGCCGCTGCTCAAGGGCCAGACGGCGCTGGTCACCGGCGCCAATTCCGGCATCGGCCGCGCCATCGCGCTGGCGCTGGGCCGTGCTGGCGCCAACGTGGTGATCAACTACGTGGCCCGACCCGAGGAGGCCGAGGCAGTGGCCGCCGAGATCCGCGCCAGCGGCGTCGGCGCGATGAGCGTGATGGCCGATGTTTCCGACGAGACGCAGGTGCAAGCCATGTTCGCCGCCGCGGTCAAGGAGTTCGGCACGGTCGACATCCTGGCCAGCAACGCCGGCCTGGAGAAGAACGCGCCTTTCCACGAGATGAGCGTGGCGCAGTGGGACCAGGTGATGAACGTCAACCTGCGCGGCGCCTTCCTCTGTGCGCGCGAGGCGGTGCGCGAGTATTTGCGCCGCGGCGTGCGCTCCGAGGTGTCGGTGTCGGCGGGCAAGATCATCTTCACGAGTTCGGTGCACGAAGTCATCCCCTGGGCCGGGCATGTCAACTACGCGGCCAGCAAGGGCGGCCTGATGCTGCTGATGAAGAGCCTGGCGCAGGAGGTGGCCGAGAAACGCATCCGCGTCAATTCCATCGGTCCCGGCGCGATCCGCACGCCGATCAACACCGCCGCCTGGGGCACGCCCGAGGCCTATGCCGAGCTGATGAAGCTGGTGCCCTACAAGCGCATTGGCGAGGTCGACGAGATCGGCCGCGCCGCCGTGTGGCTGGCTTCGGACTTCAGCGACTACATCGTCGGCACCACGTTGTTCATCGACGGCGGCATGACGCTGTACCCCGGCTTCGAGACGGGGGGTTGAAGCCGATGGCACGCTATCCCGCGCTGTACCAGATCAACAGCCGTCTGCGGCTGACCGAGCTGTCGCACGCGCTCGGCCGCGCCACCACGCTCGACGACTTCAGCGACGCCGAGCTCGATCGCCTGGCCGAGCAGGGCTTCGACTGGATCTGGCTGCTCAGCGTCTGGCAGACCGGGCCGGCGGGGCAGCGCATATCGCGCAGCCAGAGCGACTGGCGGCGCGAGTTCGAGCGCACGCTTCCCGACCTGCGCGAAGAGGACATCGCCGGCTCCGGCTTCGCCATCCGCGGCTACAGCGTGCATGCGGCGCTGGGCGGCGATGCGGCACTGGCGCGGCTGCGCGAGCGGCTGCGCGCTCGCGGCCTGAAGCTGATGCTCGACTTCGTGCCCAACCACGTGGCGCTGGACCATCCGTGGGTGGATTCGCACCCGGAGTTCTTCATCACTGGCAGCGCGGCCGAGCTGGAGCAGGCGCCGCAGAACTGGTGCCGGCATCGCGGCAAGGGCGGCACGTTGATCCTGGCCCATGGCCGCGACCCGTACTTCGATGGCTGGCCCGACACGCTGCAGCTGAACTACGCCAAGGCGCAGCTGCAGCAGGCGATGATCGTCGAGTTGCAGCGCATCGCCGGCCAGTGCGACGGCCTGCGCTGCGACATGGCCATGCTGCTGCTGCCCGAGGTCTTCGAACGTACCTGGGGCCGGCGCAGCGAGCCTTTCTGGCCGAAGGCCATCGCCGCGGTGCGCCACCAGCACCGAGACTTCAGCTTCATGGCCGAGGTCTACTGGGACCTGGAGTGGACGCTGCAGCAGCAGGGCTTCGACCACACCTACGACAAGCGCCTGTACGACCGCCTGCAGGCCCTGCAGGCCCAGCCGGTGCGCGAGCACCTGTGTGCCAGCCTCGACTACCAGGACCGCCTGGCGCGCTTTTTGGAGAACCACGACGAGCCGCGTGCGGCCAGCGCCTTCGCGCCGCAGGTGCATGCCGCTGCGGCGCTGATCGCCTATGGCACGCCGGGGTTGCGCTTCTTCCATCAGGGGCAGCTGGAAGGCCGGCGCGTGCGCCTCTCGCCGCACCTGGTGCGCGCGCCGGACGAACCGGTGGATGCTGCCCTGGCGAAGTTCTACGTCAAGCTGCTGGCCGTGCTGCGCCACGAGGCGCTGCGCGACGGCACCTGGTCGCTGTTGGACTGCAGCGATGCCTGGTCCGGCAATGAAAGTACCGCGCAGTTCATCGCCTGGCACTGGCAGGGGCCGGGCGAGGCCTGGCTGTGCGCGGCGGTGAACTACGCGCCGCAGCCGGGCCAGTGCTTCGTGCAGCTGCCGTTGCCGGACCTGGCAGGCCGCCTGCTGCGCTTCGAGGACCTGCTCGGCGACGCCGTGTACGACCGGCTCGGCGACGACCTGCTGCAGCGTGGGCTGTACCTGGACCTGCCGGCCTGGGGCTACCACCTGTTCGAGGTGAGCGGCTTGCCCCTCGCCGCGGCGCGGGCAGAATGAGGCCAATGAGCGGCACTCCCCCCACCCCGCGCTTCAGCCATCCGGCGCGGCTGCGCAATGGCACGGCAGTGCTGATCCGCGCCATCCGACCGGACGATCGCCAGCGCATCATCGACGCCTTCCACAAGCTGGAGCAGGAAACGATCTACACCCGCTTCTTCAGCGCCAAGAAGGAGCTGACCGAAGCCGACCTGGGCCGCATCGACGCGGCCGACTTCGAGCATGCGGTGGTGCTGGTGGCCACGCTGCCCAGCGGCGACGACGAGATCATCATCGGCGGCGGCGCCTACACCGTGCTCGACCGTCCCGGCGAGCCGAAGACGGCCGAGGTGTCTTTCACCGTCGAGGAGGATTACCACGGCCAGGGCCTGTCGGGCCTGTTCATGCGGCTGCTCACGCAGATCGGTCGCGAACACGGCATCCAGCGCTTCGAGGCCGAGGTGCTGGCCGGCAACGTGGCCATGCTCAAGGTCTTCCAGCGCAGCGGCCTGCCGATGAGCAAGCAGGTCGAGGACGGCGTGGTGCACGTGGCCATGGACCTGGACAAGGCCGCGGCGTGATGAGTGCGGCCCTCGACGCGCCGCCCAGGCGCTGGGCCGTTGATCAGCGCGCCTGCCGCTCCAGCAGCACACGTAGCGCGCCGAAGGCGATCAGCAGGCCACAGACCACCGACACGATGCCCAGCACCTGCAGCAGGGTCGGCACTTCGCCGAGCACCGGGATGGCCAGCAGCGACGCGGCACCGGGCACCATCGCACCGAAGAAGGCGGCCCGGCCCGAGCCCAGCAAGGCTGCGGCGCGGCTGTAGGCCAGCACGGCCACCAAGCCCGCGCCCAGGCCCTGTGCCAGCAGCTGGACCGTCAGCATGCCGACTCCGGCGTTGGCGAGCCGGCCCAGATCGGCCAGCACCAGGTAGGGCGGCGTGAAGATCAGGAAGGACAGCACCACCACGACCACGGTCACGCGCAGCGGGTCCACCTGCCAGCGCCGCGACAGCGTGCCGAACAGGCCCCAGCAGAAGCCAGCCACGGCGAAGAGCAGGTCGCCAAGCAGCGTGGCGCGGCCTTCGCCGTGCAGCAGGCTGTCGCCGCCCATGAAGACCAGGCCGAGCAGCACGAAGGCCGCGCCGAACAGGCTCTCGCGCGACAGGGGCTGGCGCGCCAGCCAGGCCGACAGGCCGAGCCCGGCCAGCATCTGGCCCGACGGCGCGATCACTGCGCCATGCGCCAGCGGCGCGAGCGAGAAGCCGGTCATGAACAGCAGGCTGAATCCGGGCCCGGCCAGCAGCGTCAGCAGCAGGCCGCGGCCCCAGCCGATGCCGGCCAGGTCGCGCCAGCCCCAGCGCCACATCAGCGGCAGCGTAAGCAGGGCGCCGGGTGCAAAGCGCAGCAGGCTCATGTCGGCCGGGCTCAGGCCGGCCTTCACGCCCAGCCGTGCCAGCACCGAATAGCTGGCCCAGATGGCCGCGGCCAGCAGGCCCCAGCCCAGGCCCGCCATCAGTGGACTTGCGCCAGGGTCGATGGCAGGGCGTTGCATGGCCGCAGGCTAACAGCGCGAGCGAGCCGCCGCCATGGCGGGGAAATGGCCGTACTCCCGTGCAGCGCGCCACGAAGGCCGATGGCGGCGCGGGCAAAACCGGTGCATGCTGCGCCCATGGACACCAACACGATCTTCCAGCACAAGGGCTACGAACTGCGCTGTGGCGCCCGGGCACTCGACAGCGGCAGCTTCATGCCGACGCTGGTGGTGTCCAAGCACCTGTGGCCCAGTCGGCCGCGCACCATTGCCGTGGACAGCGAGGCCTGCCGCAACGCCGACGAGGCCATCGCCTCGGCCCATGCCCAGGGCCTGGCCTGGGTGCGCGACTACGGTTGAGCCGCTAGCCGAGATCCAGCTCGGGGTAGTGGCGGAAGATGCCCTGTTCGTTGAACGCAATGCGCCGCGGGCTCGCCAGGTAGGCCGCGACGCGCGGCAGCGCGGCGACGCGGTCGTGCAGCGCCACCACCGCCGGCGTGGTGCGCAGCGTGCGCGCTGCGGCCCGCGGGAAGGCATAGCGCAGACCCTGGACCAGCTGGAACAGCGACAGGTCGGCATAACTCAGCCGGCCGCCCACCAGATGTCGCGGACCGGCGGGGTTGCGCAGCAGCACAGCTTCGTGCCACTGCAGGAACTTGGGCAGCCGTGCCTGGCAGAACTCACGTGCGCGGCGCAGCGCCTCGGGCTTCTGTTCCTCGTAGTACAGGCCCGCGCCGACCGGGTGATGCGTGTCGTGCGCCTCGGTCACCATGTCGCAGATCGTCAGCTGGATCTGCTGCGTCCACGTGCGCACCGCCTCGCTGCGGCCCACCAGCTTGAGCCTGGGCCCGAGGTGGTGCAGGATGGCGGCGGTCTGGCCGACCAGCAACTCGCCATCCTTCAGAAAGGGTGGTGCAAAGGGCGGATGGGTCTGCGCCTCGTCCTGCATCAGGCGCTGCATCGCCGGCATGCCCAGGCCGGCGCTCACGGCGCCGCGTGCCACGTCGACGTAGGGCGCGCCGGCGGCTTCGAGCGCCAGGCGCACGAACTCTCCGCGGCCCTGGATCGTCGGCCAGTAGTGAAGCTCGTAGCTCATGATGGGGGACTACTGTACGCGCCCCCGGCGCGCCGCCTCAGCGGCCGCTTCGGCCCCGGCCGCCAGGCCCACCGCTCGCGGGACGTGACGCGCTGCCGCCATCGCGGCGCGGCGCGGCTGGCGAACCGCGGCCGCTGGAGGCGCTGCCTCCGCCGCGACGGTCGCCGCCGCCGGAGCCGCCTCTCGGGCTGGCGCCACGGCCACCGCCACCCCCGCCGCCACTGTTGCGGCGGGTGCCGCCGATGCCGATGGTCATGCGACCGAGCACGATCGGCTCGGCCTTCTCGCTCGGGTCGGGCTCGAAGCCGGGCACCACCTCGCGCGGGATGCTGCGCTTGATGAGCCTTTCGATGTCGCGCAGGAAGATCTCCTCGTCCACACAGACCAGCGAGATCGCCTCGCCGCTGGCGCCGGCGCGGCCGGTGCGGCCGATGCGGTGCACGTAGTCTTCGGGCACGTTGGGCAGCTCGTAGTTGACGACATGCGGCAGCTGGTCGATGTCGATGCCGCGCGCGGCGATGTCGGTGGCCACCAGCACCTGCAGCTCGCCGCGCTTGAAGTCGGCCAGCGCCTTGGTGCGCGCGGTCTGGCTCTTGTTGCCGTGGATCGCCATCGCACTGATGCGCTGGTCGTTCAGGTAGTCGGTCAGGCGGTTGGCGCCATGCTTCATGCGCGTGAACACCAGCACCTGATGCCAGTCGCCGCTCTTGATCAGGTGCGCCAGCAGCTCCTTCTTGCGCTCGCGCGGCACCGGGTGCACCTTCTGCGCCACCAGCTCGGCGGTCGAGTTGCGCCGCGCCACCTCGATCAGCACCGGCTGGTTGAGCAGCCGGTCGGCCAGCGCCTTGATCTCGTCGCTGAAGGTGGCGGAAAAGAGCAGGCTCTGCTTCTTCGGCGGGATGATCGCCAGCACCTTCTTGATGTCGTGGATGAAGCCCATGTCGAGCATGCGGTCGGCCTCGTCGAGCACGAAGATCTCGACATGGCTCAGGTCGAGCGTGCGCTGCTGGTGGTGGTCGAGCAGCCGGCCCGGCGTGGCTACCAGGATGTCGACGCCGCGGCGCAGCTTGTCGATCTGCGGCTGCATGCCGACGCCGCCGAACATCACCATGCTGGTGAGCTTGCTGTACTTGCCGTAGACGCGCACGCTTTCTTCCACCTGCGCGGCGAGTTCGCGCGTGGGCGTGAGGATCAGCGCACGGATCGGCAGCTTGCCCTTGGCATCGCGCACGGCGGGTTGGGCCATCAGCCGCTGCAGCATCGGCAGCGTGAAGCCGGCGGTCTTGCCGGTGCCGGTCTGTGCGCCGCCCATCAGGTCGGCGCCGGACAGGATGGTGGGTATGGCCTGCGCCTGGATGGGCGTGGGCGTGTCGTAACCGTGTTCATGCACGGCGCGCACGAGGGGCTCGACCAGGCCGAGGTCTGTGAAGTTCATGTTGGAGTTCGGGCTCATGAATGAGCCATGTTCGCGACCTGCGGCGACCCGTTGCGGGTGCACCAGTCTGCAGATGCGAGGGACGAAGAATCGTCGGAATCGACAGCGGCGCGGTGACTGGAGGTCGCGCTGCAGAGCTGGATTCTACCCGCAGGGGCCTGAAGCCCGCCGCGACCCTGGGCTTCAGGCCTGCGCGCGCCGCGTCGTCGTACGCGGCGCGGACCCCCACAGCAGGCCCAGCGCCGCCAGCGCCAGCGGGGCGCCCACCCAGGCCAGCCGCTCGAAGCCCACCGCCGGCAACAGTGCGCCGCCCAACGCCGCGCCGAGGGCCATGCCGAAGTACATCATCGAGCTGTTCAGCGACAACAGCACCGGCGAGCGCGGCAGGTCGATGGCCACCAGCCGCGACTGCTGCGGCGCCATCATGCCGAAGCCGCACACGCCCCAGCACATGAAGGCGGCCAGCATCGGCACATAGCGGCCCTGCGTCAGCGGCACGACGCTCATCGTCACCAAGAACAGGCCGAGTTGGGTGCGCAGCGTGCGCTGCGCGCCGAAGCGGTCGGTGGCCCAGCCGCCGAGCAGCGTGCCGATCACGCCGGACACGCCGAACATCATCAGCGTCAGCGACAGCTGGCCATCGCTCAGCGGCGCCAGCGAGCGCAGCACCGGGCCGATGTAGGAGAAGACGCAGAAGATGGCGCCAAAGTACAGCAGCGTGACCCCCAGCCCGCTGAGCACGTCGCCGCGGCCGAGCAGCGCGCCCAGGCCGGCGAAGGACGCGCCCGGCGCCTGGATGTCGCGCGGCACCCGCAGCGCCACCGCCAGGAACGCCAGGGCCGACAGGCCGCAGGCGCCCCACACCGGCGTGGCCCAGCCGAACTTCAGACCCAACCAGGAGCCAATGGGCACGCCGACCACGTAGCTCAGGCTCATGCCCAGAAACACCAGCGACAGCGCCTGGCCCCGCCGTGCCGGCGCCACCAGTGCCACGGCAATGCCGGCGGCCACGGCCACGAACACCGCGCCGGCGCCCATCAGCATGCGCGCCAGCAGCAGCAGGACCAGGTGGCCCGACAGCGCCGACAGCGCATTGCCCAGCGTGAACAGGCCCAGCGCCAGCAGCAGCACGCGCTTGCGCGTCCAGCGCCCGGTGGCCAGCAGCAGCATCGGCGCCAGCAGGGCGGTGCCAACTGCGTAGGCGGTGGTCGCCTGCCCGGCCGCCGCCACGCCGACGCCCAGGTCGCGTGCCAGCGGCTCGACGATGCTGGCCAGCACGAAGGCGCTGGAGCCGATGATCAGGTTGATCGCCGAGAACAGGTAGAGCAGGCGCGGCATCGCGGGGCTTCAGTCGCCGACGATCTTGCGTTCCTTGATGATCGCGCCAAAGCGCTTGGAATCCTCGGCCGCCTTGGCCGCGAACTCGGCCGGGCTCATCGGCGCGGGCACGCCGCCGAGTGCAGTGATGCGCTCCTTTAGCGCCGGCGTGGCCAGGATGCGGTTGATCTCGCTGTTCAGCCTATGGATCACGGCGTCGGGCGTGCCGGCCGGCGCATAGAAACCGAACACGGTGTCGGCGTCGAAGCCCTTCAGCCCGAGTTCGTCGAGCGTGGGCACGTCGGGAAAAAGCGGTGAACGCTGCGGGCTGCCCACTG